>Ga0307515_10018399_pt1 | contig 12649 bp, 13 predicted proteins | sample 17_EM_MG_FD_194513 | JGI IMG/M metagenome (GOLD analysis project Ga0307515, IMG submission 194513) | Populus trichocarpa ectomycorrhiza microbial communities from riparian zone in the Pacific Northwest, United States - 17_EM | ecosystem: Host-associated > Plants > Roots > Unclassified | place... | reverse complement strand
AGTTGGTGTTTTCTTCGTTTGCTTCTGCTTGACAGCTGACCGCTGTTTCGACCGAGTTTTCGTTGGTGAACAGACATCAGGGGAGTGTCTTCCTTGGGATCTGGAGGTCCGTGCAGGTGCCCACCCAGCTTTCGAGGAGCGAGTTGGCTCTTCGTCCGAAGTAATGTCCTCCTCCATGATTATCCACCCTCGCCCTCGTCGTATGACCTGTGCCGCCTCCTTTCCATTCCTCGTTGAGGCACTCGAACGGCCGCGCGCGGATAGGACTTCTGGCTCTGGGTCACACTCATCTTCCCGCTCACTCCGAGAAATCAAAGGTTTTCCTTTCGGCCCCTTGCCCTTTTTGACACGCTTGCTCTGACCTTGACCAATATTTTTACCCTCGATGCTTTCACCTTGAGAGAGAAGCCGTGGCCCCGGCCGCAACGTTCTTGCCACTGGAGAACTAGCGGCGTTGGGAATGGGAGAGGTCGTTCGGCTACGGGAGAAAATAACACCTTCAGTGACTTCTCGAGTCTTGAATAGCTTTGAACCGGATTTCCGAGGTGAAGGAAGAAGTACGCAATCAAAAGTTTGCCGTTTAGACTGCGTGGATGGGAGAGGAGATGGGGTACTCGGGAGGGACTTTAAAGCCCTTTTAGGAGACGGCGAGAGTTTCACTTTCGCTCCTATGATCGAGTTGAGACTTGGGGGTAAAATCACTACCTGTGTGCAATTGGAGAACACATTTACCTTTACCGTTGGCGCCTATGCTCCCCCTTTGATGGTCCTGGGTGATAGGTTGCGGAACCTTTGGCACCGCTTTTGACTTCCTTGGTCTTCCTCGCCGCACTTTCGGTAGGTGAGAGACTGGAACTTCAACAGACCGAGTAGATCCTTCATCAACCCCGTCAGAAGGATTCGACTGAGCACTAGTAGATACTCTTCGGTCGAGCACAAGAAGAGTAGGCGAAATGGACAGTCGATTATCTTTGGAAGAATCATTGATGGGGTGTATCGGTGGGTCCTCAGGTTCTCGTGCAGCAGCGGTGTCTGAATCGCATCCTCTGGTCAGCGGTGACTGGGGCGACGCGCTTTTGGCGCTTTTTGTTGAATGACGGTCAATAGGTGATACCCTTGAATGGGATATATCGACCATGGCCTCGCTTCGTACTCCTTCGTGTGTTTCTCCTGCATTCGAGTCCCCTCTCGGATTCTGTCTGGATGTACCCTTCGTAAAGAAAGCAGATTCGACCTTTTCCTCCATTCCCTCTTCTGCATCTGGATCCGTCGAATCGTCTACATTGCTAAAAGCAGTCAAGGCTCCGTTAGCAGCCACTTGACGAACGGCACGAGTACGGCTCTTGCCACCATATGTGCGTTTATTATTAGAAGTGACTATTCCTATTGACTGAGAAACTGATAATGCTTCTTCGATGTGCACAGACTGCTCACCGCCCGCTATCCCTTGGGGCTCGGCGGAACCGTTTCCCAATTCTGCCACAGGATTCACAAAGCTTCTCCTGGACTTGTGTGGTGACGTGGTTGTCGCATACGCTGCCAGAATATTGTTTCGGAGATCATCATTAGTCCGTTGTCGTTTGGCAGGCCGTTCTTTTGTGGGTGACGATTCTCTCTTGCGATTTCGCCCGCCTATAGGCATGAGGTTCGCGGGTGTTCAGAAGTGTGCCCCTGAGAGGAACGGCTGAGTTCAAAACGCGTTTTTCTTTGTGCTATTGCCAACATTTGCCATTGCCAACATGAGATCAGTCCAAAAATATCTATGTGTGCCACAGCGCCATCGTTCACACAGTGGAACAATACAATAACTAGGGAAGCTAAAGGCGCGACTGACGACAATAGGTGGGTGTATGGTAAGGAGAATCCCCAGTGCAAACGGCAGAGGTGAGAGATCAATACGCAAAGCCCATAGTGGGGTCCTCCTTTGCACTGGGGAACTGCTGCCACTGATCAGGGGAGAGGTCAGTGCCTGGCGTTGGGACGAGCTCGCGTACAGAGCTGAAAGGATCAGCCTGGTATCCCAACAAGTCGCCACTGATGACCCGGTTCCGCTTTGACTCGATATCCATTTGCGCTGTCCCATCATGGCCAAACGCATAACGGGAAGGGACAGCGGAAGTTGGCATGGGGGCGGCGGCGTCTGGATTCCAGTAGTAATCAGTATGTACGGAGTTCACATCCAGTGTCTTCTCACTTGGGTGGGTTGACTTGGCGGGACCAGGACTAGTCATTGGATTGAATCGACCAATCGGTGTGGTCCAGACATGAGACGAGCCGCGACGTGATTGTCCCACGCAGAACATGACGAGTCCAACAAATATAAGGGATACTAGCAAGGCCATTCAATCGGATGTCGGGGAGTACCAGAGGGACTCACGAATAGCCCAAACCATCCACATGAATGCCCGTAAGGCTTGGATCTCATGGCACCAGGTCTTCACGGCAGCGAGGAAGTCAGCATTTCCCTCTGCAGTACATGTAAGTGAAATTTAAGTAAAGGCTGGGGGTTGCGCGTACCGACCGGGATGGAGGCACAATCACTAGGGCGAACACTAGACCAGCGAGAAGTAGAGAATATATTGGCACCTATATAGTACGTTACATCTATGAGCAGCACTTCAACTTGTGATGGGACGAACTGACCTGTCCAGGCAAAGAGAAGAGCACCGACCCAAGCCAGTTCGAACAAGGGTTTTGCAGTTCGGACATTTCCAGAGTGCACGAACTCAATCACACAGCTTTAAAGGATTGTACAGTAAGCTTAAGACATCATTTTGGAGGACTGGAAGCACAAGAGCACGCACAGAGGAGCGAGGATAAGCAAAGTAAGAATCGACATGATGAAGGGGAAACGGTCGGCGATATCTAGAACCGAGGCGCGTTCGTCTTCGTCGTCAGGGTTGGTGACGATACTTACAGAAGAAGCCCGTGAAGTGGTTTACATGCGCGGAGAGACCAAGAACCACAAGGGTGAAGACGACAACAATGCCTATACATGTGAGGGATATGTCAGACGCCTGATTTCTACATTCAGAGTGACCGCTGCTGGCGGACGCGACTAACCGAAGGCCTTTGAGCGTAACGAACCGACAGAGGGCATAACAAGAGTGGACATAGACGGCCGAAAGAGCGTCTGAAGCGCCAAGGGGTGAGCCGCAGCCAGGCGATGTAGAAAGGTCCAAGTGGTCTTTGGAAACAGAGGATCGAAATGATCCTCGACTATAGAAAACAGGCGTTGTAGAACGGTCTTGAGATCAGGCTTTAAGTGTTCACGCCTCGAATGGTTCAACCTTTCTCCGAGCCTCGTCTCAGCCCGTCGCTGTTATCGTCGCTGACTTGCACTGCCACGTCTGTTGCTAGCGACCAATGGCTTTGCTGCCCACGCTGTCATGTGTCATGTGATTCACGTGCGGGATAAGCACCAAGGACACCCTCCCGACTGCCAATCGATGACATTCCTAGATATTTGACAAGAACACAAAAATATCTTATCGAAGGTCGAGCAGCGTAGGCGCATCTAAGAATAACTCTGTGTTCATCACTCTCTCGGTTCAAGTCCGAGCTCGGCCAATTGTTTTCTTTTATTTCTCTTCTTCAGCTCGCACATGTTTATTAATGGCAGATTATTAATAGTTGATATCTGTTGCATTGTTCTATCCAGGCCATTTTTTACGCAGATAGATGGGCGATCAAAGTAGAGAGAGGGGTTTTTGTTTTCTGACACTTTGATCTTCATCTATCGGTCACCGGGCGTCTGCCACTCTAAGTCCTATCCTGAGGCTCTTATATAACAGTCCACTTGGTAACCAGACACCGAAGCTCGAAACTTAAGCCATCCAGAATTGCCAATTTCCGACACCTACATATACCACATACAATGGAACTTGTGGAAACGGTGGAGTTTCTGGACCTCTTCCCATTTACGAACCGCTTTCGTTACCTGTGTGGAGATCGTGCGACGGTGGTCAGGGGATGCTGTATCATCAAACCACTGAAGAAACTCGCAAAGCTTAGGGATGATTGGAATGAGCTGGTAGGACGTAGCTGCATCGAGGAGCTTGCAGAGCGCCCGGAGAACAAATTCCTCATCAACCGCAGGTCCGCCCAAATCCCGCGATTTTTCTTTTCCCTTTCCCCTGGAATGCCGTGATAAATGGAGTGACCATGCCATCGCCATCCAATCCAACCCGCTGAACTTCGAATCTGTCCACTCTCGTTCTTGTTCCCCTTCGTGGAAATATTCCCATGTCAGAATCTGCTCAAGCTCACTCTCCCGTGTTACTGACCCCGTGTCCCCCCGTGGTTTTAGCAGCGGTCGGCGCGACAAGGTGAAGAAACCGTCAGCGAAAGATCGCCGCCACTCGACTGAAAGTGTTTCGAAACCACCCACAAATACATCTAGTATTTTCCACCCCATCCACAGTGGATGGTCCGCTAATATGAAGTTGAAGACAGCAGACACAGCCGTGGAGAGGCAATAAGATGGTGCCACGGGACCAGGATAAGATATCGTGGTCTTGATGTAGTACTCTAGCGCTACAGAGGAGATGGGGCGTTCTCGTGATTCGAGGAATGACTCCAGGAGGTGGAGCTCTGTATACTGAGTGATCGTTCCTTGTGTATATCGCAAAAGGGACAGAGCTGCGATCATATTGTGGAGTCGATGATCATAAAACGACCCCATTGGCAGACCCGATCCATCAGGGATGTCCAGTCGAGCAACCACTCTTGCAGCCAGCCTCAACCACTGATTTTTCAAGTCCGGATTCACGTACTTTAACCCCTCTATTTTGAACGAAGGGACGTGTTTGGAAAGTATGAACACGATGGCCAAAAAGTTTGGATCCGGGTTCTCATTAGCGCCAAGCTGAAGGTCATAGATTTCGAGCAGTTCGTCCTGAAAAACGTGTGCTCCATCTATCGTGGAACGATGGACTATTTGTGCGAATTGTTGTGTCTGAGGCGCCAAGACTATCCTGCTAATGGCGGAGAGTCTATCACCTTCAATAACCGGGGCGATGGCAGTGAGGGCAGAGATATGGAGGGGTAAATCACCCTTTGCTGTGATGACAGCGAGATATTGAACTGCTATGGGATATGAACGTCGACGTATGAAGGCAGAGACGATCAGGAAGAGCAGGGAGATGAGCTGCTTGTGATAGTCGGAAGGGGTGTCTTCAAACCAATTGGTAAATAGAGCAGGGTTTTGAGCATTCTGAAGGAACCATGGGTGTCCGCGAAGGTTAGTGATGATGCGGCTACGTAGCCGATCTGGATGTGGAGAACATGACATAGCGGCGAGTGTGACCACAGCTTCAAGTAATTCCATGTCACGGAAGAGGTCGTCGCCCCATTTCGAGGCACGGTTCAAAAAGGTTGCTAGACATACCTCAATCAAGAATGGTTTCTTTTCTCGTCCCCCCTCTGAGCAATGGTGCTGTGACAGCGTGCTTAGAAGCCATAACGATTCTCCTGTGGGCAGTCCCATTGTTCGCATCACGTTCGTGAGGTTGGACTCCGCTTGTCTCACACTTTCACTGCTGTTCCACAAGCCGCAGTTGAGGTGGTCGAAAGCCGCAAGTACAACTTGAGCCCCAGGAACATTGGAAATTTCCATCCGTTGAAGGAGAGCTCGCACTCTGGTCATATGCCGCACTTGCCATCGGTAAGGTCCACGCAACGAAACCGCTAGCAATGCGACCAGCATGGCTGGAGGGCGGCGTGAGAAGTACTCTTCATCATTCGCTCTCTCAAGAATCCAAGAAGGCAGCTCGAATAATGATGGAGCGTTGAATGTCGTGCTACCCGCAAGCTGCCACACAGACCAATGTAGTTCTTCGCTGTACTGAGAATCCGGGGCACTGTCATGAGATCTCTGCAAGGCCGATGCTACCGTGGAAAGCTGTACTTCGTCCGCGATTATGTTTGTAATTGACCTTTTAAATCTTTTCTCTGGATAGGGGCGAGATTTATGAAGGATGATTAGCATAGACCGGCGGACAAGACCCAGCGCTGTTGCTGGCATCTTATCTATGTCTGGTGATATGATATTCTCCAATACTAGACTGAAGATAATATGCGCTCTTCGGTACCACCTGGCGAGGGCGCGCGAATGAGGAGAGCGGAAGGGCGAAGAGGTAACAAACACGGATATGGACATCGTCGCGACATAATAGAGGAGCACAATGCCAAAAATGGCCATGGTCACACAAAACGAGGGTGTACTGATGTGAAAAAGAAGCAAGCTAAGACCGCTGTAAAATAGAAGAATGGATAGATTGATCAGCATTGGTAGTCTTTCGACCATATCTGGGAGCTTCCAACGCATCATTCCGAGGTACCGGAATTCACGCGTCTTCGCTCGTTGTTCTGGGAGAGACATCCCCGGTAAGCGGCGGTCGAATTCGCGTAGCCAGGCTTTGATGAGCAAGGCGATGAGAGCAGCCAAGAGCGTCACTCCGAGACTGGCATAGAAGAGACCATTGACGATGACAAGGTGTTCTGGAGGGGAGAAGTCGCGCGGGACATATGGCCCAAGGCTCGAATTACGCATCATTTGCGTTTGATAAATAAGGACGTCCTGTATGATATCCATGGGGTCCGGTTCGAGACGACCGAGGAGTTCAATCAGGAAAGCGCCGATGAAACCTGCAAGCAACGCGGCCTGACGACCTATCAACTCAGGCTGACGACAAAGGGAGGTAGGACACACGAAGATGAGTATAGTTTCCGTTTGTTGAATCCATGCTTTTTCGCGCTTCTCATCGATGTTCTCCATTTCTGGGGTTCTGATATTAGATAATGTACCGTGATGTGGCCGTATAAAGCCCAACGTGCCTTTATTGTAGTGTTCCCAGGCAGTCTTGGGGGTCTTCGGGTCTTCTGGGTAACACAGACGTATGAGAAATATTCTTGACGGTGTTCAGGAACGGGCTTGCCTGGTGAACCCCCAGGACGCGGGGACTCTTGCGTTAAAAGAGGGCATCAGTACGTGTGACTGACTGGGATAAGAGAGGTGGGCTACCTTGCTTGAATTTCCTGGTGGTGAGACGCGACATGGTGTAAGTGAGCTATGCGGTGGTGGTGGGTTGCAACCTTGCTCGTCGCAAAGCATGGAGTATAAGCTACTCTCGAGCTCCTGTCCCACCTGGTGTTGACCGCCATGTTTATTGCCAGTTGCGGTAAGGCTGCCAAGAGAGTCGCTTGTACGTAGCCCTTACAATGCCGCAAATCACATACCAGACATTTGAGCAACAAGCATTCTGACGTGCCACTTCCATGCGTCGAGACTGAGGTAAAAGCTGTTGTTCTAAACGAAACCGCAGAAAACGAACTCTCGACGGATTGAGACAATGGGTGCTCACCGGACTCTTTGGCTGGGCGGAGAGACTCGACATTCATCGCACGGTCGAAGTCTTCGATGACCTCTCTGTCCATTTCTTCGATCGCCTCCCCTGGGGGGTGGATCAGGTAGGACCAACGACTAACACTAAACTCGAAAGACTGCTCTGAATCGTGAGTATGGGGGTGGGCAGTAGCAGGTCTGGCTGCCTCACTAGACTCTGGGACAGGCTGTGATAACAGCAGGTAACGCTGTAGGTATTCGATGCTCAGCGGTGGATATACCAAACGCTGGGCAGAGATCAATCAGACACAAGGTATTAAGTATAAATCCGGTGCGAAAATACATATGTCCATGGGGCGAATGTTCACGCAGAACATCAACTGACCCCCGATGATGCCGGAGCATCACATGCAGCATCCCGCCGTGTTCTGATACCTTTATCCGGATGGAGTTGCATGGCGGAACTAATATTCTAACATGTGAACATGCCTCTGGCCAGTTAATAAGGCTATTTCTGAAAATTCAGCGGCCAGACGAGGGTCGTTTAAACCTACCAGACGTAGATGAATTTGTAGGTAGATCTTCCTCCTATATATTAGAACTTCTCAAGTGTGTACGACCACGGGAAGACGTATCCCGATGGCCGACACTCGATCCGACTTGTGAGACCGATTTGCAAATAGAGGAAATGGTAGCGCAATGATGAGAGCGAAATAGGATTACATATGATACGAGTATGTGGGTGTGGGATAACCAAAGATTGGCAGACGTGCTCAAGTTTCCAAAATTTTAGCAAGGCTGGCGATCACTGGAACGGGCGGGGGATAGCACAAAACTAGTCTCGAAAAATATAATCATACGTTGGAGTAATCTAAACGCCTTTATTATGCCAGAGACTTGCTGTGGACGGTAAACCGTCATTTCGCTACCTTCGAGCATCCATTACTCGCGATCCCGTCAACTGATAGGACTCTTTCTTTTTTCTAGAAACGGTATGTATTATGTCTACCTTACAAGAGATTGGGAGCTCCCCTTGCCTCCGTCCAAAAAATTCTAGAAAAAATTCGGCAGACAGCCGGTGGCCGATAGTAATTAGACGATCCTGCTACCTATCTTACAGAGTAGACGAAACCCAAAACACGTATCAAATCAAGGAAAATTATAGTATCACTGGACACATAAGACAAATAACGTCGAGACTGAGAAACGTGACTAACAGGGATTGCGGAGACCCAGTCTGCAAGCCTGCATATGACCGGCGCTCAGTTGGCATAGGAAATAATCAAACCGTAGCATTTACCACGGGAACATTATATTTCCGACACAACGCGAGGCACTTGCTGTCAATTCTGTTTGTGCCTGTCCACCCAACCTACAATGGGTGGACTGATGACTAAAATTTCGATATGATCCGATGCGGACTGTGGCATAATCTGATTGACTCGGACGAGTCCCTGACTCCTCCCATATCTTTCTGCGATCAGTGGTTCGATTACCCTCGTCGTGCCGCGTCCAAGCATTGCTGAAGCCGAACTTATGGCGACCATATCGACAGAGCACGAGTTCACAGGACAGCAACAGGAGTCCGGCGCAGCCACTAGGTCCGGGAACGATGACAAAGAGAACGATCCTGACTGTGGCCCTGTGCGCCCCACTACCGCCGATGAGCAGAGGGTTGTCGAGAGTGACGACGCAAAACCCTTCCTGAAATATGACGAGCGTGGTTGGTAAGTGGCAAGGCCCGTACACCCGTCCAGACCTCAATAGTCGTTCTCGTTCTTTGTTTTTAGGTGGGAGCGCGTACCTTTTGTTTCTACAAGACCCACCGCTCCTCATGGAACAATTCGTGATGCACCGCTAATTCCTGAAGCCACCGCAAGCTGGCTCTCGTTCTTGTTCTGGAGCTGGTTGACTCCGATGATGTCGCTCGGTATGTCCCTTTGATACATTACTCGAGGCGTTCATTATTCTGATCGTGGATCAAGGTTATGCGAGGCCACTTGAAGCATCGGATCTTTGGAGGCTTACAGACGATCGATCAGCACAAGTCATCAGCTCTCGCATCCTGGAGTCCTTTGATCGACGGCAGAAGGCCGCAGCGGAGTACAACGAACGGCTGGCCAATGGGTCCATCAACCCCGGCTTCAAGAGACTTTGGTGGAAAATGAAGGGAAATGCCGATGAGCGCGAGGAGGAATGGAGAACCAAAACTGGCAAGAAGAAGGCGAGCCTCACATATGCCATGAACAATGCAGTATTCGGCTGGTTCTGGTTAGGAGGTATTCTGAAGGTCATCGGAGACGTCTTGCAAATCACAAGTCCACTGCTTGTCAAGGAAATTATTCGGTATGCTCAGGGATCATGGGCCGCGTATCACTCTGGTGTACCTACGCCATCTCTTGGCCATGGAATTGGCCTTGCCTTTGCTCTACTCATCCAGCAAAGCGCCATAGCTCTGTGCCTCCACCACAGTTTCTATCGCACTACAAGTACTGGTGTGGTGCGTTTTTACCTCGCACCCGGGACCATTCACGTTGATACCCCATGAATAGCTCCTACGAGGCGGTCTCATCACAGCGATCTACCAGAGAAGCCTGATGCTGACGTCCCGCTCTCGAGCTATACTATCAAATGGTCGTTTGGTCAATCATATTTCGACCGACGTCTCCCGTGTAAGTTACTACCTTTTATAGAGAATTTGTTCTAACTTCGGCTCGTAGATCGACTTCGCCTCCATGTTTTTCCATCTCACGTGGTCGTCATTCCTCCAGCTTATTCTTTGCCTGATCCTTTTGGTTGTGAACTTGGGGGGTCCCTCCGCTTTAGCTGGTTTTTGCTTCTTCGTCTTCGTGTCGCCCATGCAGACCCTTGTGATGCGCCGGCTCTTCAACGTGCGCCAAAAGGCAATGGTTTGGACGGACAAGCGCGCAAAGCTCTTGCAGGAGTTGCTCGGAGGTATGAGGGTGATCAAGTTTTTTAGTTGGGAGGTAAGTACATTACCACCGGCTACTGTTCCTCGCCTCATACAATTTTAGATGCCGTTTATCGAAAGGATCAGTAAATACAGGAAGACGGAGATGAAGCATATTCGTAGCCTGCTTTTGATCAGAGCTGCGAACAACGCCATAGCATTCACATTGCCTGCCCTGGCAGCAACCGTCAGTTTCATCGTGTATGCCGCAATGGGTCACGCTCTGGACCCTGCTGTGATTTTCGCAGCATTGACGCTCTTCCAGCTGCTGCGGATACCTCTTCAATTCATGCGTATGTTCCGCATTTCTCTCTCCAAAGTCAAGAGTGTTGAAAAATGCTTATAGCCATTGGTCTGAGCGCAATAGCTGACGCACAAAGTGCCATCGAACGACTTTACGATGTCTTTGTTGCAGAGCTCCTGACCGACACCCGTCAAATTGACCCGGAGCTGGACGTTGCCATCCTTATTCAAGGAGCTACCTTCCAGTGGGATGGTGTCGGACCAGATGGAGACGCAGGAAAGAGGGGCAAACCCGAGAAGCAGACAGAGGCCAAGAGCAAACCGGTTGGGGAGAAACCCATCAAGACAAATACAGCCTCACCTTCGCCTGACCAAGTGTACAAACTCCAGAACATCAACATTGCCATCCCTCGTGGACAACTTTGCGCTATTGTGGGCCCGGTTGGTATCGGAAAATCTTCCTTGCTTCAAGCCATGATTGGAGAGATGAGAAGAACCGACGGAAAGGTCACGTTTGGTGGGTCGGTTGGGTACTGTCCCCAAACTGCATGGATTCGAGTGCGTTTCTGGACATGTTCACCACTGCATCGCCCACTGATTAGCTATCTAGAACGCGACCATCCGGGAAAACATCTGTTTCGGGCGACCATATGAAGAAGCCAAGTATTGGGCCGCAGTCAAGGCATCATGTCTTGAGCCTGACCTCGAGGTGAGTACCAGAAAGGATAGTGACCGAATCTAACTCACTCATGGTTCGTTGCAGATGCTGCCGCATGGTGACGCTACAGAGGTTGGAGAAAGAGGCATCACCCTGTCAGGCGGCCAGCGACAGCGCGTAAATATATGCCGCGCCATCTACTGCGACAGTGACATCGTTATCTTCGATGATCCATTCTCCGCATTGGATGCACATGTTGGCAAGGCTGTCTTCCAAAATGTGATGCAAGGCTGTCTGGCAGGACGCACACGAATTCTGGTCACTCATGCCCTCCATTTCCTCCCATCCTGCGATCACATCCTTGTTATGGACAATGGTCGAATCGCGGAGAGCGGAACCTATCAAGACCTCGTAGCAGCCGACGGAGAATTCGCTCGATTTGCACGCGAGTTCGGTAGCAAAGAAGATTCCCAAGTGGATGACAAGGAAGAAAAAGAAGGAGAAGTAGTGGGTGAGAAAAAGGAAACGAAGGCGAGTGGTGGTGGACAATTAATGACTGTCGAGGAGAGAAATACTGGCTCAGTGAGCAACAAAGGTGAGTACACTGACAGACCTCCTTCTGCTATTGCCAACCCATTCTCTAGTTTATGTTGAATACTTCATTTCCGGCCATGGGAGCACTCTTCTCCCGTTATTGCTGCTCTCTGGTATCTTCATGCAGGGGGCAACTGTGGTGGCCGGATTCTGGCTCGTCTGGTGGCAGGAAATGAAGTTTAAGGAGCCGCAAGGTTTCTATATGGGTGTCTACGCTGCCCTCGGTGTTGCACAGGCAGTTGGGTTTTTCCTGCTTGGCGCTATACTCTCTTTCATCACGTACTTTGGAAGTCGGGCGTTGCATCAGGTTGGTTTATGCTTATCCCTTCCCTGTGGAAGCTAACTCCCTTGTAGGGTGCCTTGAAACGTGTCCTCCATGCTCCGATGTCTTTCTTTGATACGACACCCATTGGCCGTATTATGAACCGTTTCTCCAAAGGTAGATACAATAGTCCTCGAAGCGCTAATTACTGAGCCCGTTCCTTAGACATTGACGCAATTGATAATACTCTTGGAGACTCGTTAAGAATGCTTGTCATTACTCTCGCCCAAATCATCGGTTCGGTTGTTCTTATCGCCATTGTCCTACCATGGTTCTTGATCGCATTGGCCATTATCAGTGTCGTTTACTGGTACATGGCGATCTTTTATAGGACTAGTGCTCGTGAGCTTAAGCGTCTAGGTGAGCCAACTCGTTCGCCTCAGCGAACTTCCGAATTTGAATACATCTCAGATGCTATCTTGCGAAGCTCTCTGTACTCTCATTTTTCCGAGTCGTTGGCTGGACTCAGTACAATTCGAGCGTATGGCGAAACGGAGCGTTTTTTGCAGGAGAATT
>Ga0307515_10018398_pt1 | contig 12650 bp, 1 predicted proteins | sample 17_EM_MG_FD_194513 | JGI IMG/M metagenome (GOLD analysis project Ga0307515, IMG submission 194513) | Populus trichocarpa ectomycorrhiza microbial communities from riparian zone in the Pacific Northwest, United States - 17_EM | ecosystem: Host-associated > Plants > Roots > Unclassified | place... | reverse complement strand
ATCTAGATCGGCTAATTAGTAGAAGAAGCTATACTATCCCTTATACTTTATTCCGTAATAGATATTAAGTTTTAACCTCTACTTTAGCTAACTTAGGAGTAAATGCCTTTACCTTAATTAATATAAAGTGTGCTATAAAACTGGCTAACTTTTTAAATATACCCCTTAAAGAACTGCCTAAATTAATCCCTATTTACGGTTATAATGGATAAATAGGGCTACCTATTATAACTATCTTACGGATTTACCTCCGCATTAATAGATAAAGGTAATATAATATCCCCTTCCTTATTACGGACCTTAGAAGCTATAATATAATTTTAGGAAGAAAATAGCTAGCCTATTTAGGCTTATAGCTTAATATACAGAATAGGCAGCTTATTTGGCCTAAAACTATACCCTTAACGCCTTCCTTTATAAAAGAGATTAGTATTATAATAGAAAACCTTATACGGCCGTAGATAAACACTATTTACTAGGCTAATGTAACGCGTAGGGACTAGGCTTTTAAGAAGGATATATAGCTTAATCTATAGCGGACCCGTATACTAAGCTGCCCCTAGACTACCTATATTATACTACCCACACTAAAGACTTAGGAAGTTAGTAGTGGTCTAGCTAAGTCCCTAATAGAGAACTTAGGCCCTACGCAGCTATAAAGGAAGGCTAGGGACATTAGATAATATACTAAACTAATAAACTAAAAGGATAACTTACGGAAAATAAAATGTAAGCTAAGGAAGACTATAAACCCTATACTATAAAATATAGCCTAATAAATATCCGTAAAGAAACCTACGGACCTCCTACCAGTTAACATCTGCTATATTAGCGCTATAGGATTCTACTAAAACCTGGTTTAGCTTAATACCGTTACCTTTATAACTAGCTTATATAAAATTAATTAAATAATTAAAGAAAAAGAAGCCCTAGCCTAAGAAAAAGGCGAGCTTATAGATAAGGAGCTAGTAGAATAGAAACTGCCCCGTTAATACTAGAAATTTAAAAATACCTTCTTTAAAGTAGCGTTTAATATGCTTCCGCCTTTACCGACTATATAACTATAAGATTAAAATTAAGCCGGACAAGGTGGTTACCCTTAGCTATACCCCTCTAATAGTAATCTATTACTAAATTATAGGCTATAAAGTAGTATCTTATTAATAACCTAGATAAGGGCTTTATTAAGCCTAGTTAAGCCCCTTTTAACTTACCTATTTTTTTTACCAAAAAGCTAAATAAAGGACTCTGTTTTTGTATTAACTACTATAAGCTTAATAATTTAACCCTTAAAGACCGCTACCTACTACCTTTATTTAATAAGACTTTAGCCTAAATAAGTAGAGCTAAGATCTTTACGAAGCTTAATATCCGCTAGGCTTTTTACTAAATTAGGATAAACCCTAAATTAGAAAACCTTATTACGTTTTAAACCCGTTACAGAACGTATAAATATAAAGTACTACCTTTTAGGCTAACTAACGGACCGGCTATATACTAACAATATATAAATAATATACTATTTAACTACCTTAACGACTTCTATATAGCATACTTAGATAATATTATAATTTACTCTAAAAATAAACTAGAATATAAAGAGTATGTCTATAAAGTCCTACAACGGCTTTAAAAAGCTAGCCTCTAAGCCGATATTAAGAAGTTAAAATTTAGTATTAAGTATATAAAGTACCTAAGGTTTATTATTAGTATAAACGGGATTAAGGCAGACCTAGAAAAGACAGCTATAATTAACTAATAGGTACCCCTAAGGACTATAAAGGGGGTATAGTTATTCTTAGGGTTCTGTAACTTCTACTAATACTTTATTAAAAACTATAGTAGGATTATTTAGCCACTAAGCCTACTTACCTATAAGGACTGGCCCTTTTACTTTAATACCGTATATAGGTAGGCCTTTAACGAGCTTAAGAAACGGCTGGTCTCTGCTCCCTTACTTACTCACTTTAACCTAAAATGGCCCTTAATACTAGAAACCAATGCCTTAGATAGTATTATAGCTGGCATTTACTCCCAAAAGTAGACAGACGGAGAATAGCACCTTATTACTTACTATTTAAAGGCTATAGTAGATGCTGAGCTAAACTATCCAATTTACAATAAAGAAATGCTAGCTATTATCTCTAGCTTTTAGCACTGGTAAGCCTAACTAAAAGGTACCCCTAAGTCTATCTAGGTAGTTTCTAATTATAAGGCTTTAGAATATTTTATAATAATAAAGGCCCTTATAGCCCAATAGGCGTGCTAGGCGGACACCCTATCTTAGTTTAACTTCTTAATTATATATAGGCTAGGCGCTACTAACCGTGCGGATACTCTTATAAGGTGTAAATAGGATATAAATAACTAGATAGCTGTAAATATCTTATTATAGACCTAAGCGCTACTATAATTAGAGTACCTTAACTCCTAAATACGGGCAGAACTAAATATAGACTTTTTAAATGCCGAGATATACCTTATTAACTTTATAAAACTAGGCCCTATTAATAAACTACTATAGGTAAACTATACGGCCCCTTCTTTATAAGAGTACCGTAAAAAGGCAAAGAACGTTTCTAGCCTATAGTCCCTTAAAAGTGGACTATTTAAGTACTATAAATAGCTAGTGGTAGTAGAGGAACAGAACTTATAAACTCGGCTTATTACCGAAGTATATACCTAGGTCTCTACGGCCTAGCCTAGAAAAAATAAAACCTATAGGATTATTAGCGACCGCTACTACTGGCCCAGAATAATTATAGATATTAACCGCTATATATAGAACTGTAATAACTGCCGTAGGTCTATAATTCTATAAGATAAGACCCTAAGACTATTAAAATCCCTTCTAATACCCGACCGCCCCTAGTAATATATCTCTATAGACTTTTATAAGCTACTTCTAGACCGTAATAGATATAATATGGTTATAATCCTAATTAACCGCTTTAGCAAGCGCCCGTTCTTAATTCCCTATTATAAAAATATTAATACTAAAGAGGCGGCCTAACTGTATATTTACTACGTTTACTAAATTTACGGACTACTAAATACTATTATATCTAACCACAGGCCGTAGTTTATATTAGCCTTTTGGAATAAATTTACCTAATCCTAGGCATTAAGCTAAAGCTTTTTATAGTATATTACCCCTAAATAGACGGTTAAACGGAGATTATAAATTAATACTTAGACTAGAGACTCCGGCCTTTTATTAACTACTTTTAGGATAACTAAGCCGAACTATTACCCTTAATAGACTACGCCTAAGTAACCCTACCCTACAACTCTACCGGATTTGCCCCTATTTAACTAGAAATAGGTTACCTACCCTATATAAGCTTTAGCTAGGAAAGACTAGAAGAGCCCTAGACTATACGCAAAAAACTATCTTATAAGGAAGCCTAGCAGTACGCTAAGAGCTTAAAAGAAGCTTAGAAAGTAGCCTATATAAACCTAAAAAAGGCCTAGAAATTAATAGAATAGTAGGTAAATAAGCATAGGCGCGAGCCTAACTTTACTATAGGTGATATAGTTTAGGTTATAATAAAGAACTAGAAGATAGAACGGCCTAGCCGTAAGCTAGACTATAAAATAGTAAGACTATATAAGATTCTTAATAAAGTAGGTAACTTGTATAAGGTTAAGCTCCTAGACTTAATTAAAGTTTACCCTATTTTCTTACCGGATAAGCTATAGAAAGCTATAAATAACCTACTACCCGGATAAAGGAATGAAAATTCCCTGCTAATTTAAGTTAATGGCGATAATAAATAGGAAATTAAAGAAATACTAGCTTGTAAACTTGTAAAAGGAACGTTAAAGTATTATATTAGTTAGAAAGGATATAACCTAGACCCTATTTAGTACCCTATATAGAACTTTATAGGTAGTCCCTATAAGCTTTAGGAGTTCTATACCTATTACCCTAATAAACCCAGACCGCTAAAGTACTTAGATAAGTAGATAGAATACTAGTATAACAAAGACGATAAGCTACTAAAAGAATATAAGGACAAGAACGCCCTAGAAATTTCTTAGTTATATAAGGTCTTAAGATATTTAGGAACTTTAACCAGAGGTTAAAGTTATCTAATTAGTTAGATTCTCTTGCTAAGACTTTTAGCGACAAAGCCTAAGGGCAGGCTTTTTTTAGAGGGGGGGTAATGTTATGGCACTAGCAGAAAGCAGCAGTTATAGTAGACGCTATAGTAGATGTAGAGCTTACGTTAGGAAAAAATTTACCAGCATTTTCGCAGCATTTGGCGGCATTTAGCGGCCAAATACGCAATCCGCGCACTGCAACGTATAGCGTATAGTATTAACTTAGGTGCGGCATACTGCCGCATCCAATAACGCGGTGTAGCATACTGCCGCATCTAATAACGCGATGTAGTATACTGCCGCATCTAATAACGCAGTGCAGCATACTGCCGCATCTAATAACGCAGTGCAGCATACTGCCGCATCTAGCAACGCGGTATAAGTATACTACCACATCTAATAACGCGGTGTAGCATTCTGCCGCATCTAATAATATAGTATAGCATTCTGCTATATCTAATAACGTGGTGTAGTATTCTGCCGTATCTAATAACGCAGTATAGTATACTGCCGTATCTAGTAACGCGGTATAAGCATACTGCCGCATTTAATAATATGGTATAGTATACTACTATATCTAATAACATAGTATAGCTAATTGCGTATTTATAGCCACCTAGGTAAGTAGTGCCTTTATTCTATTAAGCTCTCTCTATACTTAATATGTAATTAATATATAATGCCCCCCTTACGTATTCTATATATCTTACTTACTTTAAGTAATAGATAAGCGTTGCTCTTCCCGCGTACTTAATAGTATTTACTTAGTCTACGCGGTTAGTAGTATTTACCTATTCTACGCAATTAGTATACTTTACTTAGTCTATATAGTTAGTACCCTTTACTTATTCTACACAGTTAGTACCCTTTACTTATTCTATATAGTTAATATTTTTTACTTATTCTATGCGCCTAGTATATACTATATAAAGAATATATTTTAACCTAATAGTAGTATAGTATAGCCTTAATACGCCTAATAACGCCCTTTAGTTAACCTACTATTTTAAGTTTAATATTTATATAAGTCCCACTATAATAGTAGTACTATACTATTAAACCCCTAACCATCTTTATTCTTACTATTATTCTTATTATTATTTTCCCTATCTATCCTACTACCTTCTCTACTTTTATCCTTTTCGTTGCCGTTATTTTCCCTATCTATTCTACTACCTTCTCTACTCTTATTCTCTTTATTAGCAAATTCTAGTATTACTAGTCTATCTCCACTCTATAGGCGGGCCTTTATATCCTCTAGTATAGTACTATTTATAATATTTATAACCTTAGACTTGCTAGCAAAAGTACACCGTAAGATACGGTAATTAATTCCTATTTCCTATTTATTATTACCTTAAATTTATTTAAGGCGCGCTTAAATAGTATTAATGTTATAGTTATATAGCATTAAAATTGTCTTATTAGTATACTGTGAAAAGGAGACCTTATATATGGTTTTGGGGTTTATTCTTTATAATAAATATACTAGGCTACCGTTATCCTATTATATTATCTTTATTAGCCCATATATAATAATTAAAATAGCGTAATATTATAATATAGGAAACGGTAATAAAGTGCTATAGTATATAGCGAGTATTGCGATATAACGTTGTGATACGATTAATGTAATATTATATATTTATATTTATAGTATATAGTTATTAAGTAAACCTATTATCGTACTTAGGATTTAGTTCCTCTAGATCTTCTATAGTATCTTTAAATAAATCGCTAATTGCCTGCTAAGTCTATAGCATCTTATCTCTAGTTATATTCTATATTTTATTAACTTATTATAGAAGTAGCCTATATAGCCTTTTGTTATACTTAGGTTAGTAGCTCTTTTAGATATTTTATAGTTGCTCCCAACTATCTATAATACGCTTTAGTAAGTATAGTAAGAGGCTTTCTATAGATTTACCTATAATTATAGCGTTGGCTTTAAACTTATAAATAACTTATATTCCGCTTCTATAGTTCTTAAGAGCATATTAAATTACCACATATATAAGCTATATTGTATTAGCTGTAATAGGCGAGAAGAGGTTAGTACTATTCTTATTAAGGGCGAGTAACCTTAGCCCAGTATTAAAGAATACACGCTTAATATAACGTGCGATAATTAGTGCCCTAAATCTTATCTCTCTATCCTAGCCTTAGTTAATTAGGTATAGTAAAAGGTAAAGTACTAACTAGGCTACCGAGCGTAAAGTGGTTATCCTTAAGTAGTTCCGCTACTTCCTTTACCACGGCCTTAGTATCTAGTTTAAGGTAGTTATAGCTCTTAGCAACGGTATCGCGTACTATATTTATTATATAATACTAAAACACACTAAGCTAGTTATATAGCTGGAAAATTAGTTAGTATAATGCTACTAAATCTAAGGACTGCGAACCTTGCGTACCGCTGGCCCTAGTAGTATACTTAATGCTTTATTTATTAGGTTTTTATAACAGTCTATAATAATAATCACCTCTTTCTATATCTGCTTTATTAGTGTGTTTAAACCACTTATATTTATTTCCAGCCAAAAAGAGAGATAGAGCTTTTTAGGCATAGAGCCTATTATTACTCGTGTAATAAGACGTGTCTAAGTAATACCGTATATTATTATATTAACTAGGCTAAGTGGCTGCTTTATATATTATCTAAAGTTATCCTATAGCGGTTATTTATTTAAGTAATATATACGTTTCTTTTAAGTGTGGGTTTTAGATATCTTACGGTTGCTTAAAGTTTATAGGCTTTTGTCTAATAAGAACAGGACTATCCATTAGGATAACGTTATTAAAATTAATAATAATAGGTTATACTATGGCATATTAATAATAGCCTTGCCTTTTAATAGAGATAGTTACGGTATAGAGCCTAATATTATCCCCTTTAAGATCTAGATTATCTTAGGAGCTACTACTTAACTTATAGTATCTTTATTTACTTTTTTTATAGAATAAGTAGAGGATAAGTATATTAGTTTAGTAGAACTATTTAGCTTTTACACGCACCTTATTTCCCTAGAAGACGCTAAATAGTCTAAAGTCTTATACCTAACGTACTTTAAATAATAACCTAGTTAACTTTTATAATATAAATTAGGCATTTCTCGCCAAGTGTATAAAAAGGAGTTTTAATAAACTTATAATAATAAGTTAGGAGGACGGCCTAACTATTTATTAGACTTTATAACGGGGCGATTAGATTACCTTACTATAGCATAAGGTCCTACTTTACGTAATATTTTTTCTATACCACACAGAAGCCTAGTTCCTCGCGATATTTACTTACTTTTAAGGTAAATAGTACAGTATATAGGATATAAAGGGTAGCTAGCGCGTAGAGGGTAATATGTAGTAGTGTTGTGTTTTAGTTTATTATAGTCGCGGCAATCTACCCCTTTATTACAATCCGGCGCCGCTAGTTATAACTTACCGCTATTTTAGCTAAGTTATATTTATTTACCGCCTAATATAAGCCTATTTCCTTATATATGCATTAACCTATACCCTATTTATTTACTCGAAATCTTTATTATATATAGTATTATATATATCCCAATCGCTATAGTTATTTATAAAGAAATAGTCTATAACGTTAATATCCGTCAGTATAAGTAAGATAGGCCTCGCGATATAGTTAATGTTATATATTTAGAGGGCATCTAGCGTGCGTTTCGTCCTGCTGTTAGATAGCTTTATACTCTATACTTTAAGTATTCTAATTCTTATATTAATTTTACTACTATTATAAACTTAAAGGGTCTCTACCAACGCACTAGTATATTTTAGGTATTTACCCTCACTATCTAATTGCCCAGTATTCTAGATTATAAGTAGTAGATAAAGCCTCCCTACTTTATTACCATGGAGGCTGTTATTTACCCACTTATATTCTCGCACTATTATAGCATTATAGTAGGGGGCTCTAGTATTAGCTTATAACGGGGTATATTAAATAAACACCTTATTAAGCTTATTAGTGTTAGTAGCATCCTTCCTAAAGTAAATATAGTATATAACGCTGTAATAGATACTTAAGGGCATCTTTAATACCCAATTGTTATTGGCCTCTAGTTAGTTAATATCCTAGTTTATTCGCCGGATTCCATTAATCTGCTTACGGCATTCCCTTATAAAGGGGGCTAGTTTAAATACAAGGTCAGTAATCTCTATCTAGCACTATACCTCCTTAACTATACGCTAGATAGATATATTAATTCTTTAGTCTTAAAGTGTTTAAGTTATATAGTTGTTAAAGTTCTATATATATAAGCGATGTGCGTATATATTAACTGCAGGGCCTAGTTATATTGTCTATATTACGCTCATTAGGTCTACTATATTAATTATATTAGTTAACGCCTATAGCTTAAGTTTGTTTTAAAGCATAGTGCTAAGATATATAGTATTATATTATAGTATCTACTCTTTATAGTTGTTCCGTTTATTAGTCCTACGGTAAAATACCTTTTATAGCTTATATACTTACTCTAAATACTCTATATCTATACCTTTAATTACTCCTAGTTACTAGATACTCTTTAGATAGTAGGTAATAGCATATAGCTTAGGAATATTAAAGTGTAGTAGTTTTGCCTTACTTAGTTAAAACAGAAGGAATATATCCTTTATTTTATCTATTCTATAAATAGCTGCTACTAGGTACCAGATAGTTAATTCGTCGTGTAATATATATTAAGATAGTATAGTAAAGTCTATAAACACCCGGATAAATAGCATAGCGCCTTTATTCTGTTTTAGTAAGGGTGTTATAGTAGGGACCAATTATTATAATAGAGATTTATATATCTTTCCTGTCTATTAGCTGACATTTGCCTAGCTATCCTATACTATTATATTAGTAAATTGTTCCACCTATATAAAGCGGGTGGTAATAAGTATATTAATATTCGATATCTCCTGGCCGTAACCATCTATACACGGAATATTAAGGCCCTAATATTTTCTAGCCTGTATTTTACTTTATATAAGCCCCTTAATCTAGTGCATAAAATATTTACTAGTAAGGCCTTTAAGCACCTAATACAGGAAATTAGGCGCCATTATCTTATAGATATTAAATAGATTATAGCCCTATATAAAGTTGTGGAACGGCCAAATATAATCTAAGTTATCCTTTTTATTAATATTATAACCTTCCTACTATATTTATATTTGGTCTTTTATTAATTAGTATATATAGAACGGCCATGGTCGCTAGATGGCAGTTGTTAGATTATACTATTTATTTATATATATATAATAAGTCGAACATTTATAGCCACTCTTAATACCTATAAGCGTGACCTATTCTTTATAATTAGCTATAAATACAGCTAGAAGTAGAAAGCAGTATTAATCCTAGCCATCCACGTATAGGAGATGTACTCCTTCTTTACTAGCTTTCTCTAACGCTGTAGGCATTATTAGTATAACTATACTAGCAGTAGGGTTGTCGCTAAAGTATACATTTAAGGATAGCCGCGAGGGTCTTATATTACACCGCTAGTTATATTATTTAGTTGCTAGGTATATAGACCGGGAGGTATATAAGTAGTAATAGGGCTAGTTAATTTACGGATCATTAAATACGTAGTTTAATATTTCTAATTAAAATATAGAGCGGCCATGCTTTCTTGCCGCCGGCGTATTATATTAGTTGGGTCTTATCGCTAGCTAATATAATTAGCACTATAGTTACGCCAAGCGGTAGCTACTCTTACGTCTCTTACTACTAGTTTACCATATTAAGCTTATTATATATTCTTGTTCCTACTAATAAGTACTACCTTACTAGCGAGAAAGTTATATCTCCTTAAAAAGGGCCATAACTAATAAAAAAGGATATAATCTCTAGAGCATTTTAGTAATATACTAGCAGCTACTAGTTCCCTATAGTTACAATTATTTTAATCTACTGCGGTTAATTACTCTTAAATTACATCTGTTTTAAAAGTAGTTTTGCTTTAACATTATTAGCACTCTAGTAAGAAAAATAGTTAGTAAACACTCCCTAAAGCCTAATATCGTTAAACTACTTATTAATAGCGCGGTTAGAAGTCCCATAGCTTACCCACTATAAGACCTATATATATTCTGCCTTACTGCCAAACAGATAAAATAGGGGAAGTGTTTTATCTAGTGTACTGCTAGTACACTTAATACGCGGTATAATATCGCATATTACTATAGTATCATCCGTAGTTTATAAATTTCCTTAGTTCCGTCCTAGAGGCTTTCCCACAGCACGGCTAGTAGCCTCTTTAAATATTTTAGTTTAAAAGACGTCTATAGATATTCTAGTTAAAGTTTACCAATTAGTCTTAACTATCGCCAAATTATACACCCTATTAAATATTACGGAATCATTATTATAGTGCACATCCGCAGCCCTATTATTTAGCTTATTAACAATATTATCGCCTAAAGCTTATGCGGGTAGCTACTTATTACCTTACTCCGATTTAGCCTTATAATTAGTTATATAATGCCCTTCCAAGGTTTAATAGTATAATAGTGCATCGTCGTCTATATATTATGTAAGTGGCCACTTATTATATTACTCTAGCTCGGCCCTATAATAGGCTATCTAATACTCCTCTAAGCTTTAATGGCGTAAGGGTATATTATTATTTATCTCTTCAATATTAACGCCCTTATATCTACCCTTCTTCCGTTTCTGTTATCTTAGACAATATTATTTATAATAGGTTAAACCGCCTATACTTTTTACTTTGGTCCCGTACTTTCTATATTACCACTAAATAGAGCTTATTTATAAATTGCCGTATTAAGCTATAATTTACTATAGTTTAGTTAGAAGGGAGCCGAAAATAATATCTATATAGAACTATATATTTAAAGTAGTATTTATAGCTCGTGCTATATTATAAGCTAGTTAAGATAGGAGAAGTATAGTAAGAGCACGGCGATATCCGTAGACACTAACGCGCTAAATAATATAACCTATTACGTTTTGCGCTAATTTACGCTAAATCGCGTTACGTTAGGCTAAGAGACTCTACTTATTACCAACGTCGCGCCGCCTCTTTATTATACTAAGCACAGGATTCTAAACACCACTATTCCCTACTTAGGATACTAGACTATTTTTTACGATAGGACGTAATATATAATAGCGGTATGCCGTAAATACAGCGTAGTATAACTCTGCAAGCGCTATAGACCCGTAAAAAGATATATAGCTTATTACCGGCTTAGGCATCACTATAGAGAGACTTAATACCATTAAGCGGACTTTTAAGTAGGTTATTATTAAGGACGGCATCCTATATATTTTATTTCGCAAATAATTAAACGATTTACTACACAAGCAGGCGATCTAGAAAGTTATTTATTAGGTAATAGAATACAAGAAGGCACTAGCGCTATAGGTATATAAGGCTATACAGAATATGCTAGCCCGCATATAGTTAAATATATATAAGAAGATAAAGGTACTAGGGCGGCCTGGCATTAACTATATAGTAGATACAGAAAGGGGGTATACGGCTACTATAAACTCGCAAAGTTTGTCCTAGCTTAACTATACATAGAACTGCGGCTATAATCTTAAATAACTTATTATACTACTTTATAAGCAGAAACTAGATAGTATAAACTTAGTCCTAAATATAGACGTGGCCTTAAGTCTAGTGTTGCTGTTTAATACGCCTTAAGACCTACACACAGTTAAATATTAGCTACTAGTTAAGATATTTTTAGAGGCCAGGGTGGATTATAACAAGGAGTGGATATAGGCCGCCTATATAGAGACTATACCTATCTAAAACAATAGGGCCTTAAGGGCTGCTCTATTAAGGGCAGTTTATTATAGGGTGGGCTAGGTTATATTTATGGCTATCTATAGAGATAGTATATAGGTGTCTGTCGTAATTATAATATATTACTAACGTTTATCTAGCCCTATCTCTAGCGTAATATATTTCGCTAGGCGGGCTAAAAGGTATTAATTAATTATAACTAATCTAATCTACGTAGAGATAGTAACTTTAGTTAAGTTTACCTTATAGTAAGACCTCCTATCGCACTAGGAAGCCCTAAGATTATTACCTATATATATAATCTTAGGTTATCTAGATATAGTATAGCAAATTACCTTTACTACAGGCTCTTCTATTAGGGGTAACTATATAGATATTATATTTATCCTATATTTTGCTAGCTAGTAGCTAGTATAGTAAGACAGGTATTATTTTAAGGGCCTATAGTATTAGCGATAAGTTTCTTAAAATATAGTAACAGCGTGCTAATGCTAGGAATAGCATACCTAATATAAGTAGGAGAGGGCGTTAGGTTACGTTGCCTTAGCGGCAGCTATAGTAAGAAAAGGATTAGATCCTATTTAAGGTTATTACAGTTTAGTAAAAATAGAGGCGGCCTATACTATATAAAGAGTAATTAATAATAGTTGCGGTTACTAGCGAGATATCTAGACTATAATCTAACTAGTTAAGTACTTAGGGAATATTTAGTTATAAGTTTAAATTAGAATAAGGGCTTTAGAATAGAGTTAATCT
>Ga0307515_10018397_pt1 | contig 12650 bp, 11 predicted proteins | sample 17_EM_MG_FD_194513 | JGI IMG/M metagenome (GOLD analysis project Ga0307515, IMG submission 194513) | Populus trichocarpa ectomycorrhiza microbial communities from riparian zone in the Pacific Northwest, United States - 17_EM | ecosystem: Host-associated > Plants > Roots > Unclassified | place... | reverse complement strand
TTGTTAACATAAGTTATAATCATGAATACCTGACAACATTTACAAGTATTAACATTATTCGAATAAGATAACTAATGTAATCATGTTAACAATTTATAATTCGATTGGAACCTCCTTTGTGTGTAGTTTCCAGTTGAGTAATAAGAGTTTATACTATACTTGTTTGAAATACCATTAGTGGATCCTCTAACCTTGACATTTATTTTTATCATTGTTTAATTCTTATATCAATATCACATCTCAAAGCTCTCTTCAACTTATTATTATTATTATTATTATTTATATAGTTAACCTCCTTGTGGTTCGACCCCGATCTTGCCGGGTTATTTATTACTTTGACACCCCTACACTTGGGAGAAGACATCAACTCTTTGGTCGTGTCAGGGGGCAACCAAAAGGTGAGTATGATGGAAGGCCGAGATAAATTGTTAAAAGTATGTAGAGTTCAAACTACAGCTAATGGGTTACCAAGCTGATCCTGACTAAACCTTCATTTACAAAAAGAGATCACAGTGCAATGCTGTATAATTATGGTTATACATCAAACATTCAAGCCCCCCTCCCTTTATTTCATACTAAGATCAGTGGGCTAACACGGAGTGGCTGTTGTTTTATGCCAGAGGAGTTGAAGAGAGCCAAAGGCAAGGAAGTGGTGGATCTTGACAAAGAAATAGAGGTTAACAAGCCAGTAACGAAAGAGGAGTCAAATGAATTTCTGAAGTTGATAAAGCACAGTGAGTACTGCATAGTAGATCAACTCAAAAAGACTCCAGGTAGGATATCCCTCTTGTCCTTGATACTCAGCTCTATGTCGCATCAAAATGCCCTGTAAAAGGTATTGAATGAGGCATATGTAACCCAGGACATTGAACAGAAAACCATAGAGCACCTGGTAGGAAGGATCCACGCATCTAATTACCTATACTTCACGGCTGATGAATTAGATGCTGAAGGGACTGGATATAACAAACCCTTGTATATCACCGTTAAATGCAAAGATTGCCTTATCGAAAAGGTACTCGTCGATAACGGCTCGGCTCTTAATGTATTGCCGAAATACATGCTGAAAGAAATGTCAGTCTACGAATCTCATATAAAGCCTAGTACTATGATGGCAAGAGCATATGATGGCTCGCCTAGACAGATCATTGGGACTTTGGAGGTAGAGCTGTATGTGGAACCACAAATGTTCTTAGTGGCAGTCCAAGTTATGGATATCCACCTTTCCTATAGTATGTTGTTAGGAAGACCTTGGATTCATACAGCTGGGGCGGTAACTTCACCATTACACCAGTGTTTGAAATATATCATGAATGGGATGTTGGTAACCATCAAAGCAGAGGAAACAGTATCCATGGTAAAGAACGTGGCCATACCTTTCATTGAGGTGGAAGATTGCAAGGATGAGCATCTCCATGCTTTTGAGATTGTAAACACTGAATGGGTACCTGAGAGCACGGTGCTAAGAAAGCCAAGGATTTCAGAAGTAGCAAGGATAGCAGCTAAATGCTTCTTGGAAGTGCTAAGAATCCCATTCCAGTATGACCCTATCACTGGAATACCGAAAAGGATTAATCCGATCAAGATGAGATGTGCTGACCAAAGATTTGGGCTAGGATATAAGCCTAAAAAGGAAGATCATCGTTGGGCTGCCAATAGATGAAGAAAAAGAAGAATGGCTCGAATCGAGGGAAGAGAGCCTGGAGAAGAACTGGAAATCCCTCCCCTTGTGGTTTCTTTCCCAAAGGCAATATATGTGATGCAACCCAATAACGGAGCAGAAGACATTGTTGAAAGGTTGGTAACTGTGAGCATCAACACCTTGGAGGAAGATAAGGTGGAAGGAAGTGACACGAAAATAGTAGTTGAAAGGGAAGATGAAGTGCTACAACAGCTGACTGTTCATATTCTAGAAGAAGTCCCCACCAAGACTTTTGAGCGAAAGCTGGCCAAGGGTGAAAAGTTTCAAAACTGGGTGACCCAAGAAGCTCCAGTAGTGTTTAAAATGTAAACCCACTTTGTTTAGCCTTCACATGCCTCTGTCATTGTTTTATTTGCTTTTGTCATTCTGGTTGACAGATAAGGCTCATGATGTCAGCCAGATTTTGTCTTTGTCATTGAGCCCACTTTTATCCTAAGCAATGAGATCATGTTTTCTCTACATTCATTTGCCTTTTTATTCTTGCTTTTACATCAAACATTTTTCCCTTTTAGGAATCCTGAAAACGGATCTTCCATATCACACACATTTAGCATAAAAAATGAATGGGCAAACTTTAACGAACATGTAATCATGATGGAAGAAGAAGAATGGGATGAAAGCAATATCAGAGAATTCACAAAGCTAGTAGAGCAACATGAAAAAACCTGGGAACCTGCTGCCAAAGAACTCAAAACCATAAATGTTGGTAGTGATCTGTCTAAAAAAGAACTGAAAATAAGGACCTTGATCACGCCTAAGCAAATGGCGGAGTTCACTACTCTACTACATGAGTAAGCAGATGTTTTTGTTTGGTCTTACATAGATATGCTTAGGTTGAACACAAATATCGTGGTACACAAGATCCCATTAGAGGAAGGTTGCAAACTAGTCAAGCAGAAATTGAGAAAAACACATCCGGATACATGGATCAAAGTGAAAGCAGAACTCGAGAAACAATGGAATGCTAGATTCGTAGAAGTTGTTAAATATCCACAATGGGTATCCAATATTTTTGTCGTACCAAATAAGGAAGGAAAGATTAGAGTTTGTGTGGACTTCCAGAATTTGAATAAAGCTAGCCCGAAAGATGATTTTCCGCTACCCCATATAGACATTTTAGTTGACAATGCTGCTCGTAGTTCCACATATTCCTTTATGAATGGTTTCTCAATATACAACCAGATAAAAATGGCTCCAAAGGACAAGGCGAAAACGACTTTTGTCACCCCTTGGGGAACATATTGCTACAAGGTTATGCCGCTTGGTTTGAAGAACGCAGGGGCCACCTATCAGAGAGCCATGGTGACTCTATTTCATGATATGATGCACGAAGAAATTGAAGTGTATGTAGATGATATGATTGCCAAGTCAAAAGAGGGAGACGATCATGTCAAGGTGTTGAGGAAGTTATTTGAGAGATTGAGAAAGTATGAACTAAAGCTCAACCCTGCAAAATGTTCATTTGGAGTTAAGTCCGACAAGCTGCTAGGATTTGTGGTCAATAGCAAAGGTATAGAGGTGGATCCTGATAAAGAAAAAGCCATCCAATCCATGACAACCTCAAAGACAGAGAAGGAGGTGAGGGGATTCTTGGGAAGGTTGAACCTATCTTCCGACTACTGAGGAAGAAGAATCCTGGGACATGGAATGAGGAGTGTGAGGAGCATTCAATAAAATCAAGTGCTATTTGCAAAGTCCGCCTTTGCTTGTTCCTCCTGTATCAGGAAGACCGTTAATATTGTATCTAACAGTGACTGAAAAGCTATGGGATGTGTACTGGGACAGCATGATGAAACCGGGAGGAAAGAAAGGGCTATCTATTACCTAAGTAAGAAGTTCACTGAGTGTGAGTCTAGATACACGGTAATAGAGAAACTCTGTTGTGCATTGGGATGGGCGGCAAAAAGATTACGACATTATATGTTGTGTCACACCACTTGGTTGATTTCAAAAGTGGATCCATTGAGGTACATATGTAACAAGCCCTACCTCTCAAGTCGAATTGCAAGGTGGTAGGTTTTGTTGTCAGAGTATGACATAGTATACATGATAAGGAAAGCTGTGAAGGGGAGCGTGATTGCTGACCATCTAGCTGATAACGCTGTGGAAGATTACGAGCTATTGGATTTTGATTTTCCAGATGAAAATTTATTATCAATAGAGGATGAAGAAGAGAAGACAGATTGGTGGACTATGTTTTTTGACGGAGCAATGAATGTATATGGTAACGGGGCCGGTGTAGTGATAGTCTCTCCTGATCAGAAGCAATATCCAGTTTTAGTTAAATTGCACTTTGAATGCACCAACAATACAGTTGAATATGAAGCTTGTATACTCGGCTTAGAAGCTGCACTAGAGATGAAAATTAGAAAGGTGGATGTATATTGTGACTCAATGTTGATTATCTGTCAGGTGAAAGGAGAATGGCAAACCAAGGAAGAAAAGTTGAAGCCTTACCAGGAATACTTGTCCACACTATCAGACGACTTTGAAGAGATAAAGTTCACCCACCTGGGAAGAGAAGGGAACCATTTTGCGGATGCTTTGGCTATATTAGCTGCTATGGCTACCATTGATCTCGGGCATAAGGTACAGCCAGTACACATTGACATCAGAAATAACCCAGTTTATTGTTGCTCAATTGAAGGAGAGATAGATAGGAAGCCTTGGTATTACGATATCAAGAACTTTGTGAAAAATCAGGAATATCCAGAGGGAGCTTCGAAGATGGATAAGAAAACCCTAAGGAGATTGGCCATAGGTTTTTATCTAGACAGAGAGATTATGTACAAAAGATCATTTGATGGAACCTTATTGAGGTGTTTGAATGCAATAGATGCTAAAAAGGCTTTGCGAGAGGTCCATGAAGGGATTTGCTCAACCCATGCTAGTGGACATATGATGACAAGAAAATACAAATTGCCGGTTATTTCTGGATGACATTAGAGAAAGACTGCATCGACTATGTCAGAACATGTCACAAGTGTCAGGTGCATAGTGATAAGGTCAATGCACCTCTGACCCCTTTGTTTAATCTGGCATCTCCATGGTCATTTGCAATGTGGGGAATTGATGTGATCGGGCCTGTTAACCTAAAAGCCAACAATGGGCATAGATTCATCCTTGTAGCTATTGATTATTTCATGAAATGGGCAGAAGCCTGTTCATACGCCCATGTGACTCAGAAAGTGGTGAAGAGTTTTATAAAGAAAGACTTGATTTGTTGTTATGGTTCGCCGAAAAAGATAGTGATCGGTAATGCACAGAATTTCAATGGTAAAATGATAGTGGAGCTCTATACCAAATGGAAGATCAAGCATTCAAATTTCTCACCATACATGCCAAAGATGAATGGTGCCATGGAAGCAGCCAACAAGAATATCAAAAAAATTATTCAGAAAATGATAGTCACTTACAAAGATTGGCATGAGATGTTGCCATTTGCTCTCCATACATATCGCACTACAATAAGAACCTCGACAGGAACTATGCCATATTCTTTGGTATATGGAATGGAGGCGGTGATGTCGTTGGAAGTAGAAATCCCTTCATTAAGGGTGTTGATGGATTCAGAGTTATAAGAGGCTGAATGGGCCAAAGTGAGATATGAACAGTTAAACCTGATCGGTGAAAAGAGGATAGCCACAATCTGCCATCATCAACTTTACCAAAAAAGAATGGCCAAGACATATGACAAGAAGGTTAGACCTCGTGTGTTCCAAGAAGGAGATCTAGTGCTGAAGAAACTATTGTCTCTACCAGGATAAGATCACAGCAAGTGGGCTCTAAATTATGAAGGTTCTTATATAGTAAAGAAGGCTTTCTCAGGAGGAGCTCAGAAATATGTAGAATGGATGGAGAAGATCTAGCCAAACCTGTGAATTCCGACTCTGTAAAGAGATATTATGTCTAAATGTGTTCGGTTTTCTCCTGAAATCAATAAAGTAAAGTTTGGCCATGATTTCTTTGTGTAAAGAACCCTTTCATTGCATTGATCTCGCGACACTTATTTTGTTTATCTTGAAAGAACTGATTTTGTGCATGATTACAAGAAATGCATCATAAAGCGCTCAAAGATGAAATTTAAGCATTTCCCGGTAAAGAGGTGACCAAACCAAAATAAACCCCAAAGCATAACTCTAAGATAAAACCTTGTCTCTGATAGAATTTTTTTGAATTTGCATGGATAAATGGTTAGGTAATCATCTCTGTAATCACACATATTTTTGTCATCCATTCACTTTCTAAAAATTTCATCCTTTGTGCTCCCCATTTGAGTTAGATCGCGTTTCTTTTTATGACAACTCGGACTAGGATCACACCCCACACTGGGGGTAAACAAGAGATATTTGGAAGACACTGATAGAATCAATAGGAAAGGGGAAGGTTAAGAAAAAGTCCAACATGGTGAAATGGCTAAAAAAAACAGAGACATAGACTAGGGGGTAGAAAATATCGATGCCAGTCTTTTCCTTATCATCCAGACAAAGCAGTGAAGATGGATGCTAGAATTGATCATGTAACATTTAGGCTTTCATTATCATCCAGACAAAGTAGTGAAGATGGATGCTAGAATTGATCATGTAATATTTAGGCTTTCATTATCATCCAGAGAAAGACAATAAGAGAAAGATGATCAATTGGTTATTTTAGTATGACCTATGTTAAGAGAATTCTGATCGTTAAGGTTAACAAGGTTATATGTATGTTCCCTACAAAGACAATAAGAGAGAGATGATCAATGAATAGTTGATCCTAGGTCTTTGAAACCCTCAAACACCTTTTGAGATTGTAAAATTCCTTTCTTTCATAGCCCATAAATATAGCCTACATTACAAGCCTTTTAGAAGTCCTTTCTAATCAAGCGCATGTAACTTGGTTTGATAAACGTTGGTCTCATGATCCACAGGACCTCATAAAGGAATGGTAATCTGCTGTTGTCCGTGCAAGAAAAATGCAAGTATGAGACAACCTTTTTTTTTATATATATATCCTTTTCAAGTATATACTTGAAATCTTTTGAAAAGATTAAACAGAAGGTCACCTTTGTACAAAGGGTCTAACCCGAAGATAACTGCATTCTAAAACCCGAGAAAACCCATAAATATACTTGAGCCCTGTTGATGAAGAAAATTTGATTTGAGGAAGAAAAGTCCAAAATCAGATGTTTATGGACTCAATTAAATTTTATTGAAAGTTTAATTGGATTTATGAAGGGTTTGATTGCAAAAAAAATTGATTTTTAAGTCAATTTAGGCTTTAATTGGAAAAAATTAAAGTTTTGGGGTCAAATTATAAGTTTTGAGAGTTAATTTGGTCAAATCAGGGGCTTAATTGCATAAATATTGAAGTTTGATGGCCAATTAGGGACCTGATTAAAGAAATCTGAAACCAAGGACCAAACTGGAAAAGGCGCGTAAATAGAGGGGCTGTAATTGACGGAATCAGGGGCCAAATTGAAGAAATTAAAAGTTTATTGATCAATTAAGAGTCAAATTGCATAAATCAGAGACCAAGGACTAAAGTGAAATAAATACGATGATCAGGGGTGTAAAACTATATAGTAGAGTATACCCTCAGGTATTAAAGATACAAAGTGTAAAATAAATACGATGTTAAAATTTGAACTTTAAAACGTCTAGGATTTTAGCCCAATAAGGGAGATCTGCCTTAGACCTTAGAAAATACCAATAAATAGAAACTTCACCTGGAAAAACAATCAAACAAAAATGCAACATACCTTGTGTAGGGTGCACTAGGAGTGATGCGTCTTCTCCTTGCACAACCAATCCTTTACCCAGACTCTCGCAGACCATTGATTTCCTAGTAACCATAATATTAGCTGGCGACTCCTGAACTTTAATCATAATTTTATGATTAAACTCAATACCATTTCCTTTCACAGCAACAGCACCTCTTTAGGAGGCATACATTTTTTAGAGTACACCAGCCTGACGTCTTGCCCGCGACACTTGGCAATCGTGGTTACAATGTATACGATGTTTGTCATAATTAATCTAATTTTTGATTTTTTAAAAAATAAAAATAAATAAATGAATGAATTGAGAATTAGGTTAAGACAATACAAATTGAAAATTTGAGGACTAATAAGGATGGAATTATAAATTTGGGAGTCAATTTGGTTAAAAATTGGAAGAATTGATATGTTTGGGCAATTAATTAAACTTTGATTTATTTAATTAATGCATTCAAGGGCTTAATTGAAGAAATATCAAAGTTTGGGACTGATTTGGATCGAAATTGCAAGGAATTAAAATCCAAGAACCAAAGTGAATAGGTGGTGATACTCTAGGGGGGTTTAATTGATTTTTTCCCTAGGAAATTTTAAAAGAATTAAAAGTTGAAGAGTTGATTAAGGAATGAATTGATTAAATAAGAAACCAATGACTGTTTTGCAAATGACGTTGAAATCTAGGGGTCCAATTACAATTGATCCAGGGAAAAATGAAAAAAAAAGATATTTTCCATGAATAAGGGCCCAATTGCTAAATTTCAAAACTGCAAGGGGCAAATTGAAAATAGCTACTTCAATTGAGAAAACGGCCCCGTTTTGAAAACACTATTCATTATCTTCATTCCACGGATTCAGCAGCAAAAAAACGGTTCTCGGCCAGCTGCCCCCCCTGCCACTACGATGCATCTTCGAATGTCGTTACCATTACTGCTGCAATAACAGTCCTGCAAGGTCGCTTCGTTATCTGGAGGCGCGACCACATGGCATTCGCTGGTTTTATAAAAGCCAGAGAAAGGCCACAAGCACAGGGGGAGTGAACAAACAGCAGAGAGAAACAAAAGGTGAGACCGTTGTATTCCTGCAGCACGCCCTCGACTTCGTCTTCAGTAGCAGCTCCAGAGCTCCATCTTCAGCAGCAACTGCACCATAAACAGAGCATTCCAGGAGAAGATCACAGTAGAAACAAAGACGAAAGACAAAGAAGAAGAAGCACAGGAGACCGAGAACAAAAACACGAAGAACGAAAACAGAGAGAGAAAGACATACATTATAGAGAAAGAGAGACAGACACAAAAACGAAGAAAAACAAAGACATAAAGACAAAGAAGAAGAAGCACAAGACAGAACCCATGAGACCGAGAACGAAAAGATGAAGAAAGAAAGAATGAAAACAGAGAGAGAAAGACATACATTACAGAGAAAGAGAGACAGACACAGAAACGAAGAAAAACTAAGACAAAAAGAAAGACAAGGGAAGACGAAGAGGAAAATAAGAAGAAGCAGAGGAGAGAGTGTCCGTTCGACCAGCACCTCACGTCTTCATCGCCATCGTCTTCGTCTCCAACAGTTACCAGGTAAGTTTCATATATTCCCTGCTTACAATTTTTTTTAGTTTAACATGGTTATCCGGGCCAGCTTGCACGCACCTCGACTAATCCCACGGGCCCTGAAGTTAACGACCATGTAAGCCTCTAGTGGCCATCATATGAACAACTACAGGGCTCGAACCTGAGACCATAGAGGGAGCAAACCTCTTGGTCCCAAGCTCTTACCACTAGGCCACCACCTAGATGGTTACCTGCTTACAATTTTAATTCACCAGTACTGTGCATAAACACTGTGCATTTGAATTATAATTGCCTCATTCCAATAGCAAGCGTGCGTGAACATTTCACGCCCGCCTGCTAAACAGTAGCCAGTCGGGTTATTGGTTTGGGCCAATGACTAGGCTCGGTCCAGGCCGATCCCAACCCTCCATAAAGAAGAGAAAACATAAAACAGTTGAGACTGGGTTGGGCCTGGGCCTCAGGCCCTCTTTTGTTTTGATAGTTAGCCAAATAGACTTTTTTGAATATCAGGAAATTCTAAAACAATTTGTGGATCATTTTGAATTTATTTGTGGTCCCTCACACTGTTTTTGTATATATAATTTCATTATATATTTGATTTGTGGATTTTTATTGTGAAATGCGAATTTGATATACGATACATACTTACATTTTTTTCCTAAAAAAAATATGTATGCTTTGTTGTCAATTAATTTTACTAATTTATTCATTGGCACCAGAGTCAGGAATATCATACTTTCTTTGGTTCTGTAATATTTACCAACGACAGAGTTTGAAATATCCATAATCGAATATTCACTGGTGTTAGGGTCATGAATATTACAAGCATATCATCAAAAATAAAATACAACAAACCCTTAGCAATTTAAGACAAAACCAGCAATGCAACCTACCATCTAAAATCCTTGTATTTTTAGCCCAATAAGGTAGAGACTCTCTTACGAAGGGGGATCTGCCCTAGACCTTAGAGAAGACCAACAAATAGAAAGTTAACCTAGAAAAACAATCAAACAACAATGCAGCCTACACTAGGGGTGGTGCATCTTTCCCTTGCACAACCAGTCCCTTACCCAGACTCTCGCAAACCATAGGTTTTCAAGTAATCATAATATAATTTATATGATGTTAATAAGAAAAATGAAAGAGGATCAGTACGAATGTAAGGTTGAGATGACCTTGATTAGCTATCTGGGTTTGGGTAGTTAATGGTATCCGTGGGGTTCCATTAGTGCCAGCATTTTTTTAATTGATTAGTTGATCTCGGGTGATTTGGTGACTAATGAAGTTAGTAAAGATTACTAACATCAGCATAGTTACTCCCGGTTAAGTGAGAAAGATAAATAGATTAACTATTCTAGGTCAATAATAGTTAATAATATCTGTCATAACCCATTTTTTGGTTACTTCCCAAATTCATTTATCTTTTTTCCAAAAAAAAAGAAAAGAAAAAGCACGGAACGATGCTGTTTTGAACGGCACTGTGCATCTTCTTCTTCCCCTGCACGTGCAGAGGCAAGGAAGAAGAAGATTTTTCCCTCTCATTTTCCCTCTCTCTCTCCCTCCCCACTTTCCCAAATACTGACAAAACCTGACACAACCAATACCCACCATACCCTGCCAACATGATGAAGAAAAGAGAGTGAAGCCATGCCCTGGGGTAGGGTGGCTCCCTCTCACATGCCCTTATAAATAATAGAAGTTGGGGACAGTTTGGAGAGGGGGAAGATGGGCGGAAAAGTTTTTAGAAAACCAGGGGGAGAAAAGAACAAAAAAAATAGAGGGATAAGGGAGAAGATTACAGGGGAAGAAAAAAAAGGACAGAAGCTGGGGACAGTTTGGAGAGGGGGAAGATGACGGGAAATTTTTTAGAGAACCAGGGGGAGAAAAGAATAAAAAAACAGTGGGATAAGGGAGAAGATTACAGAGGAAGAAGGAAGAAACAGGAAGAAAAAAAAAGGCACCACCACCTACTTTCCTCATCACCGCCACTAGAACGAGATGGTAAACCAAATATGGATAAGAATTGATTAACTATTTCGGGGTAGGAATAGTAATGATATCGATCAGTATTGATATCAACACTTGAATGGAATTGATTACTCTAACCCAGTATTAGGAGACTAATGATACCAATAAGATTTATTAGTATCGGCAATTACCTTTTGAAAAATGGAAGAGAAAGTATTGATTAGTTATTCCCAAAGAATGAGATAAGATAATGATACCAACAGAGGAATATCTTGGTATCAAATGAGAATGGATTCATAAGGAGATGGTATTCGAAACTATTGAGTTGTATTGGGATTTCCAAGATAAAATTATTCTCGGCAAATGGGTTGGAAAGTAATTTGGATATTGATAATAGATGGAAAATGTATGTTGTAAAAGAGGTCTATGCTTAATTTTATGTATCAAAAGAAATGCCATGGAAATTATTGCTTGTCGTTGTTATTATTTCTTACTACCTTTTTATATTTATATGTACATGTTAATTTTTGTTTTCAAGTCCATGGGGTCATGTCATGAGTGATTTTAGTTTAGTTACCTTTTGTTTTTGGCCATGTAATTATTTGAAAATTAAGAGACTTATCTCCTAAAACTTGAAATGTAATATTAACCCGTAAATTTGGATGTATGACTTTAATCTAATGTTTGTAATTCTAAGTATCTATTTAACCATGCATGTTTTTAGTTGACATCGAATCATTCACTTGAATTACATTATATGATGTTATTATGCAAAATATAGTTTATATGATATTATGTAACAATCTAATTATGCATTGTTATTTTATGAACTTGAATTGTATGATGTTATTGAATAAGATGTGTTGTGTTGATGATGATGAGTTGGATTGAGATCCAGGATGATTGGATCAAATTGTGAAATGAAATTGGAAGTGTAATATGATTTTTTTGATAACTTGGAACCTACCGGTATAGGGGAGACTCCGCTGAAATTTTGGTACAAATTTCAGTGGAACCTATATAAAAAAAATTACACTAAGAATTTTCAACGTATCGTGAAAAAGGATGTAGAAAATCAGGGATGTAACACTTGAGCTCACCCGAGTCAACCCGCCAAATCCACAAGTCAACTTATGAGATAGTGTAACCTGATAAAAAGAATAATGAAGAAAATCATGAAACCCAATTTTTTTAAAAAAAAAACCATCGTTAGCTTATAAAACTCGTGACACGGGCCACTTGACCAAAAGCACCAAATATGAAAAAACCACGAAACTCAATTCTCAACAAATCAAATATTGAAGGGTGAAGTTAAAAAAAAAAGTTAGCCACACAAAAGGATCCAAAACAATAAAGAGTAATTAAAAGCCAAAAAAAGGTGTGGGCCCATCTAGGTTAACCGGCGAAACCCGTGAGCTAGGTCATGAGATCAGGATAATCCGATAGGAAGAAACACAAAGAAAACCACGAAGCCTATTTCATAAAAAATATCAATGTCGAGTCAACCCGTGACTCGGTCCATTTGATCATAAGTATTATGGAAAGAGATTCTTTATATATGTAAATATTATTGCATTGTGCACAACGCTAAAGGTATAAATACAAAAGGATGGTTGCTCTCATGGTTCAGCAACCATTACAATTCATATGAAATCAA
>Ga0307515_10018396_pt1 | contig 12651 bp, 9 predicted proteins | sample 17_EM_MG_FD_194513 | JGI IMG/M metagenome (GOLD analysis project Ga0307515, IMG submission 194513) | Populus trichocarpa ectomycorrhiza microbial communities from riparian zone in the Pacific Northwest, United States - 17_EM | ecosystem: Host-associated > Plants > Roots > Unclassified | place... | reverse complement strand
ACTTAAACTTCTTCCTCGACTATGTGTATGGTGCTTGGAAGATGAAGGATTTTGCAATTAATTTTGATTTTTTTTCCTTTATATTGACTGACATGGACAACTTATAACATAATGGTAATGATATATCATAATTAATTTCACCTCAAATGATTTTATTAAGCTAATGGGAGCTAGAATTATGATACATGGTGCTGAGAAGGAAAAAAAAGATGTGCAAAATAGTTCATGAAGAAATCACAACCAATCATTGGTGGGATCCATTTAATTGGCTGATCAAATCAATACCCTATCTTTCTTTTTTTTGTTTTTATTCCAATACTTTTATCCTTAATTAATCATATCCATTTTTTTAGGGATGATCATTTTCGGTTCGGTTTGGTTCGGTTTTTTTAGACAAAAACCGGTTCAAACTGATTTGACTCGGTTTTTCAGTTTAGCTCGGTTTTTTAAGTTTGGCCCGGTTTGGCTCGAATTTTTCCAGTTTTTTTTCGGTTTGGTTCGGTTTTTTGGTTTCAGACTTATAGAAACCGAAATCGAACCAATCGGTTTTTTTAAAATTTTAATCAGTTTTTTTCACGGTTCGGTTTTTTCAATTTTTTTTCTGTTTTTCTCGATTTAATTGGTTTTTTGGTTTTTTGACCCACCCCTACATTCCCTTTTCATTTCTTTGTTTGAATGCATATAATAAAATCACTAAAATAATTAAGTAATGAAGAGTGGATATTAAAAAATTGAAAACAAATATAAATACTATAAATAATTTTGAATTGAATAGGACTTCATCTTATTATGTTAAATTTGCATTGAGAATGCAAAAACTAATTTTTTTAATCTTTCAAACTTAAATTTATTATCACACCTTATTTTTAATTACAAAAATTTTATGCAATTTAAAATTATGGCATCATGAGTTGATTGTAGGCATCAATAATTTGTAAGAACTACAACGGCTAAAAAGGAATAATAAAAAGTATGAGGGGGGGTTTGAAAATATCAAAAGCGTAAGAAATAAGAGACGTGGGTAAAAGTAGATGGCATAGGAGAAGACATTTGATTACGTTACGACAACAGGACGAAAGAATATCTTCAAACAAAGATTCCGAATAACCAGAAAGTAAATTAATAAAATTTATTATTATTATTATTGTTGGTGTTATTATTATTATTATTATTTAAATAAATAAATAAATAAAACAGAGAGATTGTTTGTAATATGTAATTAGGGTGGTAGATTAGATTATGTTCACATGTAATTAGGATTTTGTTCACCGTGAATTTTGCAAGCAAACATGGATTAATTAAAAAAAATCAAGAAAAAGATTAATTAAAAAAAAGGAAAGGGAATAATGCTAGAGAGACATGTGAATGTCCACTTTCTCAAGCTACCCTCTTATCTGTAGGAGTATATTTTATTTATTCTTTGTAATATTACAGGTTAGATTAGGGTGTAATTCAATGATTGGTGGTGGTGTATGGTGTCATTGAACTGGGGAAGGGAAAATTGATATGGAATTTCATTAAAGGATTTAATTGCTTAAAATGGGAATGAAATGAGATTTTTTATAAAAAAAAATGAATCTGGGAAGGGGAAATTGATATGGGAATTCATTAAAGGGTTTAATTGGTTAAAATAGGTATGAAATGAGTTTCTTTTAAAAAAAAGGTTGAATTTGGGAAGGGAAAATTGATATGGGATTTCATTAAAGGATTTGATTGCTAAAAAAAAGTATGAAATGAGATTGTTTTAAAAAAATGAATTTGGGAAGGGGAAATTGATATGGAATTTCATCAAAGGATTTAATTGCTTAAAACAGGTATGAAATAAGATTTTTAAAAAAACAAAAATGAATTTGGGAAGGAGAAATTGATATGGAATTTCATTAAAGGATTTAATTGGTTAAAATAGGTATGAAATGAGATTTTTTTTATTAAAAAAAAAATTGAATTTGGGAAGGGAAAATTGATATGGATTTCATTAAAGGATTTAATTGCTAAAAACAGGTATGGAATGAGATTTAAAAAAAAAATGAATATGGGAAGGGGAATCATTAAAGGATTTAATTGCTTAAAACATGTATGAAATGAGATTTTTTTTTTAAAAAAAAAGGTTGAATCTTGGAAGGGAAATTGATATGGAATTTCACGAAAGGACTTAATTGATTAAAATAGGTAGGAAAGGAGATTTTTTTTTTTTAAAAAAAAAAGTTGAATCTGGGAAGGGAAAATTGATATGGGATTTCACGAAAGGATTTAAATATTGCTAAAAATAGGTAGGAAAGGAGATTTTATATATATATATATATAATCTGGGAAGGGGAAATTGATATGGAATTTCATTAAAGGACTTAATTGATTAAAATAGGTATGAAATGATATTTTTTTTATTAAAAAAAAGTTGAATATGGGAAGGGAAAATTGATATGGGATTTCATTAAAGGATTTAATTGATTAAAATAGGTATGAAATGATTTGTTTTTTTTTAAAAAGTTGAATTTGGGAAGGGAAAATTGATATGGGATTTCATTGCTAGAAATAGGTATGAAATGAGATTATTATTTTTTTTTAAAAAAAAGGTTGAATTTTGGAAGGGAAAACTGATATGGAATTTCACGAAAGGATTTAACTGCTTAAAATAGGTAGGAAAGGAGATTCGGATTGGCTATGAATACATGCTAATCTTATCTTTACCTTGTTTTTTGTGATGCTTTAAAAGGGGAGGGAAAAAACGGGGTGGAAAATGGAAAAAAGAAAAGGAGAATTTTTTTTTCCTATTCTGGAAAATAAAAAAGGCTTCAATAATCCATACTCAAAAAAAAAAAAAAAAAAACTTCATTGGAATTGCGTGTCACTTAAGGTAATTGACCATTAGTTTTTGTTTCCCCTTTAATTAAGTGATAAATGTTCCTCAAGATAAATCAGAAAAATATTATACCTCTCGAAATAAAAGTATCATATTATATATTTAATTAAATTTTATATTATTTCTTTAATATATATTTTTAGATAAAAATATTTTAAACTTAAAATTTGTACTTGTATTATATTGTGCTAAGACTTTTATTTCGCTATAAATTTTTCAATATGTAATCATGCTTGTTTAAAATGAAAGTTTCTTTTTTAAATTCCAATTTAGGTGAATTCTATTTCAAAAACACATATCAAAGTTGATTAAAGATCTGTGTAATTTTTTTTTTATTAACATGAATGTCTGGGTCAGTTTGCACGCACCTCAATTAATATATTATGCTAATGAATATCATAGTATAAAAAAAATAATGTTTGGCAACTAATTACGACGATTAGTGTTTATAACAGCTAAATGGTATTTTATTAGATTTTATTGTTGTGGTTTTTAGATAAATAATGATTAAAGCATACTATACTAACAATATTTTATTAAATAAATTTCATTCAACAAAATTAATGGGACCATAGAGTTTATTAAAAGAAGTGAATAAGAAAACACATGCATTGGACCACTCGATAATTTTGAGGATAAATGCAGTGGAAGACATAAATCACAGTCCTAGTTTTTGAAAGAAAACATGTTCCCACGTAACTAACAAGATGCAGATAAGGTGATCTGGCTAGCATATTCTCGGTTTAAAAATGTGATATATTTTTTATTTAAAAATATATTAAAGTAATAATTTTTTATTTTTTTAAAAAATTAATTTTTATATTAATATATGATCTAAAAATATAAAAAATAAATTAACTTGAAAAAATAAAAAATTTTAAATTTTTTTCAAAACTACTTTTCATAAAAACAACCAGAGTTAAAGTCTGTTTAAGAGTGTGGTTATGATTGCTTTTTAAAGTGTTTTTTACTTGGAAATATATTAAAATAATATTTTTTATTTTTTAAAAATTATTTTTAATATTAGCACATCAAAATGATCTTATAATATTAAAAAAATATTAATTTAAAATTAAAAAAAATTAAAATTTTTAAAAAATATTTTTAAAACACAAAAACAAACCCGGTTTAAATATTTATGGAAAGAAACTCAACAGCTTTTCTTTATATCCTATGAATGACCCCACGTGTCTACTCAGGCTCATTAGGCTGGCCAGGCCTAGCCATGTAATCTGGTTATGTACGTAGAGATTTAGAAAGTCATTAAATTCATTCAATGTTCTAGACGGCGGGTTCACCTCGTTCAATCGAAAATAAAAAATTATGTTATCTCAAGTTTTCTTTTCAAAAAAAATTAAACATTTCAGGTTTTAAATGAGTTAACTGATAAATAATACTAATTTAACTCGAACTAGTTTAATCACCTAGTTTAATTTGTTAAAAAAGTAAATGGTATTTTTATTTAGGATTTATTTGGAATTGTAGTAGTAAGTTTGTTTAGGATTGCAATAGTAGTTACAATTCAAAGTGTTTTTCATTTAGAAATACATCAAATTGATATATATTTTTTTTTTAAATCAACACAATAAAACAATATAAAAACATAAAAAAAATAATTAAAATTAAAAAAAACACGGTTTCAACCACGTTCCCATACCAACAGTTAATAACAATGAGATTTAGGCTTAGTGTTATGTTTGCCCCATATTTTTCTACCATTTACCTACTTGTTATGATTTCTACTTGGTAATTTGAGTATCTAATCTAGTTCGTGCTCGAGTAACACCTCCCATTACATATATGCTGGTCTTGAGATCCTGAATTCCATGTCAGGCAGCTGGTGTGGACACGGATATTGATCTCACAACTTACATTTCTACAGTAAAAACCTGTTATTTATGTTTCAAACTCTTTGTATGACTCGGCATTGTCTTGCTCTTGCAAGAAGTAGAAGATGACAACCTAAGCATGAAGGCGTTTACCTTGATGTCAGGTTTGGCACATTCATGTAAGGTCGACATGAAAACTTGCCATCTCAAGTGTCTCAGCGTGTAGGTGCTGAAATGGAGTCTCCTGATCTGAAAAGAAGCTTCACAAAAGACAATGGTACATAGCAATATATAGCTGAAAATGATTTCTATAACTTTGTTTTATATGAAGTAAAATTATCTTCCATACAAGGTAAGGTCTCTAGTCCGAAAGAAAACAACCTTATATGTACATGGAAATGAAAAAAAACATAGTAAGGATGTTTAGAACTTCCGGAAACAATCTCATTTCATGGTGTTTTACATGGAATTTGAAATTCTACCGAAGGATTGACAGGTGCGTTCAAATTCCATGAAAACAAGATGGCAAATGATTTATCTCCGCTGCAGGATATTTTTAAACACCCTTTGAAACTGTAAAACCTATTATTACACCTAGGGTTGTTTTCTATGTTTGAAGTTTCACTCCTAATGTTCTTTCTTCTTAAATATGGTATTCAGTATTCACTGCTTTCAAGAACCCAAAGCAAGCTCTTTGTATCGTTTGAGATCGTTGAGATACCTAGTTGAGTTGTAGTCTTGAGCGTCGAAGATTTCTTCTGAGTAAGTTCTTAGGAGAGCACGACCTTTACCTTTTTTGGCACGCTCAGAGACATATTCATCACCTCTTAGTAGGATCACAACCTGCAAAAGAAGATCTATCAATTTGCCATTCAATGTTTATTTCCAAAGTCCTCTTTGTAGATCAGAATCTCTACCAAAGAGAGCATTCAAGGGTAAAGTTTAAGAAACTTGCAGGAAATGACTATCCACTATGAACCTATCATGAGAGAAATGAATGGACCAGTAAATGGCAATTCTATCACATGATTCTCTCTAAAGTAATTTGCTATTCTTCCATCAATTACTGAGTGAAGATAAATAAAAAAGGAAGTTGTTTTTTTATGCAATTGTATTAAATGATTAACAACAGAGAGTACAGAATGAAAGGCATGCCAGGCACACCAGAAACATAAATGGCAAGTTCGCGTAACTATATCAATGAAAGACAGGCCGGTAGTGTTCTGTCTTGAATAAGAAGGAACACACTATAATTAGTTTTCCCGGACCAGAAACATAAACTTATAGCCATTTGCATTTAATGGCTTGATCACATACCCTTTTCAGTAAAACACAACACCATAAGCATTCAAACCAGTCTTTTCCTAGAATATGGGCTAGATTTGGATAGCAAAAGTTCTGTTGCTGTTCCTATGAAATGAAATACAGGAACCTTGTAACCACATCTTAATATACAAAAACCATGTCATTTCCTGATTGGCATTTTCTTTTCTGGGATTTGCCCATTTACAGTGTATCACTAAACAATATGGAGCCACTCCAAAAAAGATTCTGCAAATGGAACGGTGACCCTGTGGTTTCTGGTAATGTGACTGTATAGGACTACATGAAATAAAGTAGTACTAGTGTTATGCAATTCTACACTTGCCTGACTCATTCGAGGGCGTAGGACTGGAGACTGCTCAATGCACAAAGAGGCGGTCAAAACCACACGATCCATCTCTTCTAGATCATAGTTGTCACCAAGAGAAGGGTCAGCAAGCTCCTTAGTATCGTTGTTATCCAGCAAAGGCTTTGCCTACCAGAGAGAGTAAGATCAAAAAAGGTAGCTGGTGACTTTTCATATATTTATTTATTTATATATATATATATATATATGGCTTTTCTGATGGCCAGATTGTGCAGAAGTAAAAAGTTACCCAAACCACAAGGCTTTGTTGTAAACGATCCACAGGTCGACGCCCTGTTATGAGCTCCAAAAGTAATACCCCAAATGCATAGATATCGGTTTTTTCATCAACTATGCCATGCATATAGTATTCGGGTGCAAAGTAGCTGCAAGCGAAAAACAAAAGTAAAATCAAGTCATGAGCACTTTTATCAACTCCTGACCAAAATATTTTACTCTTACACACCCGAATGTGCCTTCAAATTTGGATACATTATGGTGAGTCCACTGTGTTGGTAGCCACTTTGCTAGTCCGAAATCACAAATCTGTATCAAAATTAGATTGTGAATCAACAAACAAAAGATTCAAGTAACCAAACAGCTGTATAGATGTCATGATACCAGTTTACAGTAATAAACGACAGATAGTACGACAAGTAGAATTGAAATCCTTGCATACAAATGTCATAAAATTCCAATATCTGGAGCGAATATATTGTCTGTATTAGAACAAATTGAAAGACAATTGTAGCAAATCTGACACGGTGTAAAAAGAAACCAGAGCAGAAAGAGCAATAATAGTTTAATAAAACCTAGTTCAAAATTGATAATTGTAGGATAGCCCCAAAAAAAAATAGTTCTCGGATATGGAAATCTTTTCTCTATTTCTTTAAATAGCACTAGCAGGCAGTGAGGTATTTAATAAGGAATATATCAAAGGTTCAATCACCAACAACTAAATAAAAAGGAGAAGATTCATACAACTTAAGCAATAACTAAATCGCATGCAAGCACAGAGCTAGCAGGATAACTCAAATCATTATTTTCTTCAGCTATGAAATTGCCTGTCATTATATGGTCACAGTCAGGAGTCTCAAATACTCGTGTCCCAAGTACAAAATACTTAACAAGGAACATTGCTTCGAGGCGTGAACCTCATTCGTCGAAGAAAAGCTAATTAGTGATGCATTCTACTTACGCACTATTTAACAGCATAAGTGCCTTCTCACCCACATTTCCCATTTACAGCAGTTCTATCTAGGATTGCAAAATGAATGGCTTGATAATAGAATGTTTTCTGTGGTAGCTTTGAACGTTCATGTAACATTGAATGCAGCACCTTCGAACTTTCAAATCACTCTTGGTCATATTTTTTTAATGGATCATTACACACTAACTATTAGTGTTCTTGCATCTTAATACCCCTGCCGCAAGGTACGCCTTGTAGTCTTTCCTATTAAGGTCGTGAGTCTATGATTGGCCTTACTATATATGTTCCTCATAAATGCAAGACTTTGGTGATACTGATTATCCATAGAGTTCTCTAATATACTACAGAATTAGAGAAACATTTAGCAGTTCGTTTGTTAATGTAAAATATTTGTCTTGGTTGATGGTCTTGACACCTATTCTGAATAATGTGTGATGAGAAATTTCAGAATTGATGGCAAGTGAAGATCATTCCATCAATAAATGAACAGAGTCAACGACGGTGAATCTTGTGGCAAAGACTACTAACTCAAAGTTACGAGGATCTCCTCACTCTAAGAGACATGCCAACAATGATCCTAAGGGAAGAGAATCAACCTCTGCCCAAATAAAACTAAATAGCCTCACCAGACCATTAATCTGGCTCAAGCTTGGGCCATTACACCATCCTAATCAAGCAGAAGGCGTAGTTGTGTTGGGAGAAAAATCAACAGATACAACTGAATTCTTCTGCGTTAAATTCAATAATGAACCACAAAGCAAGACTGAATCATGCTCATAAAAGATATTCATACTTTCCTAATCAAACACATCTATACTCCCACTTCCATTATTGACGATCTCAAACTTCTCTATGTGGCTACACAAAACTGTTACAATAGCTCACCAAATCTAAGAGAATGCAGGCATTTTCACAAGTCCTTGCTAGTTTGATGATGTTAAACTATGACTTTGATATAGTGATTCATGCAGAACACAAGGACATGGAGCCTAATGCCATCATCAAAATTTTCATGAGCAGTCATGAATTCAATCACAACTGTGTATGGCAACATATGAAAGAGTAGTGTGATACTTGAAACTCCAAGGTTGTATGGCTGCCTTTCTACAATATCCCAAAAGTTATGCTTTGGGATTTTGAACACTTAAGCCTGAATTGAATTTGAAACTCAAATATTACCATTCCACTCCTCTTTAAAACTATGGAAAATCAATTATGCTGGCATTCTATTATTGTTGAGCACTCAGGCAATTAGTTTGGCAATTCCATTTCATAAGGAATTAAATTCAAACTTTTACCAATTGTACAGTGTTTCATTTTAGGTGAATTACATTATTTTGGTAACCACTTCATGCAAAAATGCTGAAGACCAGGACAGAGAGATTTACCCGAGCAAGGTTCATCATCAGACAAGCTGAAAACAATCAAACGTAAAAACATGGCATAGTAAGAATGTTTCCTGCATGAGCTATGTAGAAAGAAATACTGCTGATCACAAATTGCGAAGGTACTTTCATCGGTTGTTAGAAATAGACGTAGTTACAGATTTATTTTATGGCTATATATGGTGCAGGAAGGGCATAAGCTTCACGATTTTCACTCAAAGCATTTGGTCGTCAAAATGATTAGACATCCTTCTCTGAGTGTTAGAAAATGTTTTCCTGAAAACAAACAATAGAAAGGAACAAAAAAGAAAAAGATCCCAGCAATAACTGAAGTTGTTAGCCTCTGATGTTCTCAGGTATAGCTTGAGAGATACCTGAGGCTCAAAATTCTTTGTAAGAAGAATATTATCGGCCTTTATATCTCTATGGATGATTCGCCTTCGGCAATTCTCATGAAGATACAGCAGTCCATCTGCTGCCCCAAGAGCAATTTTGTACCTTTTACTCCAATCAAGCTCGACTTGTGAACCTGGAAATGCAATTGATGAACACCTAAGTAACTTGAAGACCATAATGCAATTGCAATTTGCCTAGAAAACAATACAAATTAGCACCAAACCATGAAGAGCAGATCCTAAACTCCCTAATGGAGACAATTCAAAAACAAGGTGCATCCCCCCATCAATGCCACACCCAAGCAGCTTAGCAGTATTAGGATGGTCAACATGAGCTATAATGCCTAGCTCATTTAGAAAGCCAGCAGTCTTCTCATCAAGAGTTCCTTTTGTCAGCTGCTTTATGGCTACCAGCCTTCCATCAGGCAAACAACCTTTGTAAACCTCAGCAAAACCACCTTTTCCAATTAAATTCTCTGCAAGAAACCATAAATGTTCATCACAGAACCCAATTATGTAAAAATATTTTTTGTTGAAAGCATCTACAAGTAAGCCAACATTTTGGATCATAAGTCTGGCCAACATTATGGACCATTAGGTCTCACTAAAGAGATAAAGTACAGACCGTGGTTAAAATTGTTTGTTGCCATTTTGAGCTCCGCAAAAGTGAAATGCTGCAAGGTCGACTTGAAGTTGTATAAATTTCTCAGAACTGTGTTCTCTCTTGTACTCCTGCTCTTACGTTTTGGTTCCTTGGGCACTGGAGGAGGTGAAGTCAAGTGTTTTAGCGAAAATCTTTTCCATGACTTGAAGAATCTACTCCAGTTCGAATGTGCCTTCGAACGAGGAACTTCTGATTCTGCAGTGCTGTTTCTAGTAAAATCTGAGTTGGATTCCAAGCCTGTTAAGCAAGCTTCTATAACTCCTCTAGGAGATGATCCATCTTGTCTCTCTCTTTCCATGTCTGAAGCTCTCAAGTCTACAAAATGGAAACCAAAGCATAAAAAATAAGGGAACAAATCTCATGGATGAACATACAGGCACATGCACAGGCTATAAGATGCATAAAAGATCATGAAAAAAGAAGTGAAAGTAAATACCAACGGAAGAAGCAGAGGAAGAAATCACTGGACTGTGTTTCTTAGGTTTCACTGAAACTTTTGCATGCAGATTTCTCTCTGATAGTAAACAATACTCCTTCGAACCCTCCCTAAGTTAAAGAAATAAAACATTGCTATAAAGAAGAGCTTACTGCCATGTTTAACCTATAATCACCAGAATAGAAGAAAGGCAATGGACTCTAGCATTGAGAGTGTGTGAGTGTGTTTACGGTTGATTGAGTGAGTGAGAGAGAAAGAAGGAATTTCAGCCTAAAACAAGGCGAATCAGGGTAGATAGAGATACATTTCACAAAAAAGACCAATTTTTTTCATAACATGAAAGATAAAATGTCCAATACAATCACCTGTTCCACAGGATACAAAAGAAAACAACATGAATGGGATTCGCACAAGTAGCGGCCATATTGAAAGATTATGCTTTTGAATAAAAATGCCTTCAAAAATCTTACCAAGGACTTGTAAAGGGAAGAACAAACACCAGACATAATAACATTCACAAGTACAAGCTATATATGCAAAATGACATCAAAATCTTCAAATATTCTCTGAAGAAAATCATTAAAACCCATCAGCATCTTCAAATATCAACTGACAAAGTATAAGGCATAAACCAAAGTCACAAATCAGCAGATGCTAAAAAAACCAATCTGCTCCTCATGAAACACAATCTGAAAGAACCTCCAAGAAAGAACAAAGAGTTGAAACACATTCACACAAAGCCAAGTTGGAGACAAGAAAAATTAGCAATTATCCATGTATGGAAAAAAAATCCAAAACTTAAAAAAAAAATAAGAAAACCCCAAGTTACATACATGTAAACAAAATCCAAAGAACCCATTGTGTAGAAAAAATCAATAAACAGAAACGACCATCATGACAAGACATAAGATTTATATAAAAAAGAAGAGGAAGATGAAAGAAAAACATACCCAAATGAGAGAGCATGGAGAGGAACACACCTGTACCAAGGAAGAGTACTACTATGAGCAGCTTTGTTATGTCCTCCAACAGCTGCCATGACCGGCCAACAAACACGCACCACTCTCTCTCTCTCTCACACACACAGACAGAGAGGAAAAAATGACAACGAGACCGAAAAGATACCAAAACAAAACAGTGGTTACTACAACATTAAATCCTTCCTGTTGTTTAGTACTTTTGATAGCTGACTAAAATTTATCCAGGCCCTGTAAAGAGGATCTGTAAAGAGCTATATATAGCAAAGCCTCATTACTCTCTATTTGTTCGTACTTCAAAAAAAAGTGAAAAGAAAAAAAGTCTTTCTCTTTCTTACAGGGGTCTCTCTGTCCCATAAGAGTCGCTGGTTTGGTCTACTGCATTGCTGACAAATGTTGGAAGCTCTTCAGCGACTTCTGCTCTCAGCCTTAAATCCCACAGGCACAGGCACAGGCACAGGCACAGACAGGGAGAGGGACGTGGAGTGTTCGTTGGTTAGTAAAATTGCTAATATTCAAATGTTGGGTCCATTCCATTTGGCCTTCTTCTTTCATGTTTGGACCCACATTTTACTTTTTATTGGAGTAATAATATTGATTTTATTTAATTCGGTGCATTGAATTAATGGATTCTATACATTTAATGCTGAATTTCAGAGTTTTTAGAAGGTGAATCACAAGATTAGAATTATTCTTTTGTATTTTAATTGAATATTATTTTTTTATTTTCTTCATTGAAATTATAAAATATCATTTTCAATTATATAATTTTAAAAAATCGTTTCAGCTATTGAAGAAATTTGTTCTTTTTTATTATTATCTGATTTTGAATCTCAAAATCATATATATATAAGATTTGTCTTGATTGATAAGTAAATTAATCCAAAAAAAATTATTTATCATTGAATTAAAAAAAAAAGAGGATTTCAAGTACATCAACAAGAGAGATTCAATTCTAATTTCCAAGTTAGAATCTAAGTAAACTATAACTTATTTTTGTTAGATATCTAATATTTCACAATTTAATAGCTCAAAGTCTGTTTCAAATAAATCAATTTGGTTGTGAATTTCACAATTTTGATTTGTCTTTTATATTTGCTTGTGTATTTTCCTATATATTCTAAATTATTAATAAGATGAGCAAATCACATTAATAAAATCTCTTTTTTTAAAATTATATTATAGTGAAACCTCACTTATATTTTAAATTATATATAATATTATAA
>Ga0307515_10018395_pt1 | contig 12651 bp, 6 predicted proteins | sample 17_EM_MG_FD_194513 | JGI IMG/M metagenome (GOLD analysis project Ga0307515, IMG submission 194513) | Populus trichocarpa ectomycorrhiza microbial communities from riparian zone in the Pacific Northwest, United States - 17_EM | ecosystem: Host-associated > Plants > Roots > Unclassified | place... | reverse complement strand
GTTGAAGGTGATCGCTGCCGATCCTCTAATCAGGCCTAAGGATAAGGCCGGCCAATCTCTTTGTGTGGTTTTCCTCCATATGTTCGTTGTGGTTTCCCAAGTTTGTCTCTGTCCGTTGTGATCGCAGGATAGCCATAAATGTTGTTCGGTTTCCGTGATGTCGTCGCCCGTGGTCTTTTTACAGAAGGAGCAGAAAGCCCTCTCAGCGTGGCCTGGAATGTTGTTCCAGTAGGGTCCGCATTTTATTCTACCGATTAACATGTTTCTGATGTGGTCTTTTAGGCGGGGTGGAACGCCTAGTGATTTAATTCCTTTCAGCAGCTTTTCGTTGGTAGGTCGTAAGCCCGTTATCGCCTCTATCCTGGCATGGCCGGGTTTTGACCTCCGCTTCGCCCGACAAACGCAACTCTCCTAGCGACCTGGTCCCTCTACGTACAATAGACACTCGCAGAATGCCCACGACAGATCGTTTGATGTACGAGTTCAACGACCACCTTCACCAACCTCGCTGTACCATCGTCGGGATCCATTACATCCGATTATCGTCGCTGTGGCTACCCAACCAGGGCGCGTAAACAAAAACAAGACAACGAACCACTTGGTTCACAGCACGCGAGACGAGCCCTTGCTGCTCTGCCCATCCACGATTATCACTCTGGCCGTTTCTTGTCACAGCTCCCGATACTGGGGGCATATTGATGTCGTTCACCACCCAATGCAACAAATAAAGAAGACCAGCGAATCTTTCCAGCTCATTCGCCCCGTCTTGCTTCCACAAGCGCATATTCCGTCCCCAGGTTCGTCACGCTGACCCTTCAGGATGGTCCCGTGCTTACTGTTTCTTCGCTTGCAGTGCCAGTAGATCTATGTCCGCTATCCCATCCTTCGTGCAGCCCCTACCCGTCCTCCGTAGACGCAGCCCGCCCAGAAAACCAGACATCTTCGTCGCTCGCACCGCGGCGCGAACGCTGTATTCTAAGCGCAACGACATTTCTCACAACGCTGCCGTTAATCACGCAAGGGATTGTCTTCCTTGCGCGCCCATTGTCCTACGTCGGCACGTCCATCACGCCCTACATCCAGACTCGCCCCGTGGTTCCCTCTACGGCTCCTTAAGAGGCTCATGTACCCTCAGCATCGTCTGTAATGTATGGAGGGAGGGATATGCGCCAGAGACGCCTTGAGTAAATGCACGATGCTTCTCCCTCACTTCTGAACTGACGGCGTTACCCTGATAGAGAGATCGTGATACAGCCCCAGCTAGGCCGTCGTGGTCGGGAGATTGTCATCACCGTCGTCTGAGTGTTCCTTCCAAAAGCCCACAAGAGTAAAAGGTCACCCGTACTAGTGGACCACAGGAGAGATGGGTATACGAGCGGGTCAACAAGTAGGCAGTACGTGATCGAATCGTGGACGTCGCCGATAGGATCACATATATGAAACTTCTTTATAAGGATTACCCAGATGTCTACATCACCCCGAGCGGTCAGCCGAGACACAAGCACGTATTCTTCAAGCAATCGAAGGGCCCGCCGGTGCACACTTTCCATTGCACGCATCCCTCGCCCAAGGCAGAATCCTTGGCCACGCTATGCACTGCTATATCCGTGCTGAACCCCCAATGCACGGAAGTAGCTCGCAATTCCGTGGAAGCCTTGGACTGGAACTACTCTTGTTCCTGTTGTGGTTGTTATGGAGGGTGCAGCGGGAAGGATAGGTCGACGTCGTAGCGTTCGCGTTGTTCTGTGGGTGGACATTCTGGGACAGGGCTTTCTGTGAATGAAGTTCGGGCGCGGAGAAGCCCCCATCCCATGGAACTGTGTGAAGGCAAGATATGTGGCAACCCCGTGTGCTCGAATGCGCCTTCGCTCACTCCCATCAGGCCGTAAGCAATGACCAGAAATCTGCGGTGCATCGGACTATGATCCTCGTTAGACTACGTGGTGTGTACTGGGGTTTATTCAGCGAACTGGGCGCCAATCTGTCCAGCTCACAGGTAGCGAGCGCGCCGTCCGTTCGTCATGGTTCAGCAACGTACCTGATCGATGTGACCAGCGAGACGACTCGCAGATAATCTGCCCTATGTAGGAAACTCTGCCCTCATTATGGGCAATGTAAATCATTGGGACGCTGAGTGTCATTCTCGTTTCACTACTGGCTGCCACCATGTGAGATTGAGGCGGGCTGCCCGTCCGAGACGAGACGGGACGTGTGAATGAGTCGGGTAAAAATATCAAATGCCCAATCCACCTGACAGGAACCTGTCGAGTAAATATGTACGCCGTCTAGTCCAGTCTCTGTCGGAAAACACGGCCGATCGCAGAAGCGCTGAACCATTTGCTGGGCCACATAACGGCTGCATTATATGAAATGCGTACGAGCACCGGTTGTGCGCTCCCTCGCTCTTCCCAGCTCCCCTGTCCTCTTGAGCTTGCCTAACTCACGGAGACCTCTCATACACAATGTCCTCAAGTCCTTCGGGTTCGGTTCATCCGTCACTACCCCTTGGGAAGGCGCACCTCATTCCAGTGGAAATACTCTCTGAAATATTTCTGCTCGTACTACTAGATGGGTCATCATGGGCTAAAGAGACCTTGGAGCTTGTGTGCCAACGCTGGTATGCTATTATGATTTCAACGCCAGGCATCACGTCTCGACTGTGGATTCGAAGGGCAACAAAGAAGGAAGCAGTTCAGGCGTTCATACAACGGAGAGACGAGACCCGCTTTGCGGTGATTGTTGACGTGAATCACAAGGGAGATGGGGAGGATTTCAATTCTGAGGACTTTCATACATCCTTCATAGTTGCCTGTCAGGCCGCACCCAGATGGACATTCCTGAACATCCGTTCATTTCCACCACCTGGAGAATACAACGCACCAGACACTATTGTGCAACCTTTGGAAAGCCTTACAGGCTTCATGATGGGCGAACACTGTGGTCTTGGAAGCTTCCTTAAGCCGCTCATGACTGCAATCACTACAACTACCCTTCCACGCCTTACTATATTGAAGCTTTCTGACTCTAGAGCTGTACTCTACCTTGCGCAACCAACCTGCCTTCACTTCTTCTTCTCTCTCACGACTCTCACAATTAAGCTGTCGAGGAGGATGGAGAACCCTGCAGATATCCTTCCACACCTCCAGAGACTGGAGTCCTTTGAAGCCCAGCGTCTCCACCTCCCGATTTATCCACCTGATGCCTCCCTTCCTCTGATCCAGACCCTCCACTCGCTGACACTAAAATCTGTTTCTGTCCAATGGATGGCAGGCAAGGTTTTCCCTGCTGTCCAGGAGTGTTCTATTACATTCCCTCACCATAGTGATGCCATATGTGTCCGGCCTGTTACCATGCTTGCTTGCACAGAGCTTGTATATGACTCCAATGACCTTGATCCCCTTGGGCATTTTCATCTCCCTCTACTTGAACATCTACAGGTGACAAGTGGGCAGTGGAATGTCAGAAGGGGGAATCCTCAGTTTGTCGCTATGTGCCCTATGGTTTTTGCTAGTGCACAAAGTCTACGCTGGCTACAGCTTGAAGTTCAATGCAGTGAACAGCTGCTGGTTCTTGCCCTGCGCCAGCTGCCAGTCTTGGACAGCTTGAGCTTGGGACTTGCTAGCCCCCATGCACTGAGTGAAACATTCTTCCGGGGATTTGTTGCTACAAAGCCCAATGCAGGTGGCCCATGTGAAATGGCTGTACCGCCAATACTACCACTCTGTGCGGATTTGACAGAACTTGAAGTGCACTATAGGAGATGGCTGAGGGGTGCTGAGAGAAAGGGACTCATCCCAGTCTTTAGTGACATCGTATCATCACCCTGGTCAGAGGATTTTACCCTTTACTTGAGTGTTGGTTGGCCTCCACAGATATGGGAGGTTAAGGGGCCTGTAAAGAGCGCCTGCAATTTTGACGATGGTGATAATGTATCTGTAATCGGAATTCCAAGCCAATATGGCATAATTCCCCTAGAGTGGGCTAATGGAACATTATTAACAGAGGTTCCCTTCAAGGAGGCAGAATATCTTGCGGCACGTCATCGGCTTTCCATTGGCTGTCTCTCAACTCTCCGTAATCTTGTGGAATTGAGAGTTGGAGATAAGCAAGATATATTGCCAACTGCACCACCTCCTAATTTGCCTCTTTTTCGCACACTCAGGGTCTTTACAGCAGAAAATATTCATCCTTCATTTTTGGCTGGTCAGACTTTCCATAAACTTGAGAGGGGCAAGCTGTCCTTACGTGGGAAAGGTCCCAACCTGAGCCAGGGCCGAGTCACACATATGCCAATCTGCACAAAACTGGACGTAGATGACCTCACTCTGCTTGCCACCTTCAAGCTTCCACAGATCCGTGAACTAGGGGCATCATTTGATCATCCGGAATTCAAGATGATCTGGGAAACGTGTATTGCAGTAAATGTGAATTTGTCAGGATTGGAGCTCCTGCATGTGCATGGGTCGTATCAGCAGGCAGATCTGATTCAAGTCCTTCGATGCTTACCAGTGCTGAAAAGTTTGATTATTGGCAATGGTTCAGATCTAGGTGCAGACTTCTTTGGGGAATTTGTCCGAACGCCTCCTAATGGAACTGCTGCAATGATGCAGTCACCTAATGAGGGTCATGTATCCGGATTTCTTTGCCCTATGTTGAGGAGCTTACTCATTGAGGAGTGTGATCTCACACAGCGACCAGAACTGATACCGGTTTTCAGAGAGGTTGTCGTCGTGCGTGCCTGGTGTGGGTTTCCCTTGGAGAGATTTACTTTGTTTGACTTTGAAAGAGAGACTAGGCTAATTGGGCGCCAGGGGAGTTTTGTAGTGAAAACCATTGATCTGGGTTGGGATGTTGAGATATTTAGATTAGATATTTAGCTTGAGCGACACAGGTCCTAATCTGATGCGATTTGCGGACCGCAACTTCTCCCATGTAGATAGGGCTCCTTCCACGCTTTTTTTTTTTTTTTTTTTGTAATCCAATTTTACGTGCTAAGATCTACTCTATGTTACACGTTTCGTCGGATGTGATGTAATCGCGCCCTAATAGACTCGTTGCTCCCTGTCGGAAGGAATTAGACGCAGCCTAGAAGAGCTCTCGTGGCGTAGTTCAACGTGGATGGTTGTTTTCTAAACAGTTGCCCGCAGGCAAAGCGCTGTGCGCTAATTTCCCCGTAACTATTTCCTCACTATTTTCATGAACGTTGGAATTCCTCCCGGTTGTCTCGTCCCATCCCTAGCAGTACAGCACACTCACCAGCAGCCCATTTCTCCGGCCTGTCATGACCATTGACCTCTTTCTTCAATTGCGTTTGCGGGATTTTCTTGTCGTAGTGTTGATTATCATCGTGGGTGGGCGAGATCGGAGTCACCAATTCCTATCTGCCCGTTTGGGGGGCGAGGCCCGGGTGACAAGTCCTGGCTGCCCGTTTACCCGTGTTGCGTTTTCCGAGGAGTTGGCATGGAGATAAAGTGTTGGTAGTGTGTCGTGGGGCTATGTGGGGTAAGTAATGTCGAAGAGTAGTTGGCTGGTTGTGGCGTGAGTTCATTAGTTGGGGGAGGGTGGCTTGACGCATCGACTTTGATGATTCACCCAAGAGGTGTCAGGCAGTATAGGTCGGTTGCTACCTGTTTTGACATGTAGACCGTTGTATGTTAGCGCAACGTCTGCCACGTCATCATACCTCTCGGGGGTGGCCACCTCACAGCAACGAGATTTCCAACGACCATGAGTCCCTATGCTTCTCCAGGACACACTGCCATGGGCAGTGGCCTGGGGGGGCTGGGTCGCGGAAAGGCTCGGGCGTGGTAGGGACTAAGTGGCTCTCCTTCCACGCTATGCCACACCTATGCAACGTTCTACTGTCAGGTGTATGAATAGAAGGTACTAGTTTTCCAAGCAATGTTCACAAGGGGTATTGCATTTCACATCGCTGCGTACATGATCACTAACCGGACCGTCTGCCCCTGCATACACCTTGCCGCTGACCCTAGAGCCGTCTCATGCTAGCTCACCCTCCAACACCTAATCCGGTACTGTGTTGCGAATCCACGAGAGCCATGCGCCCTGCTTCCCGTGCCGGTTATTTCTTTTGGTAAACGCTAGGACGTACGTACAGAGCCTCATGGTGTATCATGAAATCATGGATAATTGTGCAGCTATGGCTAAGATGATGAGAATTGAGGGGAGAGTCCTGTTTGCAGTCCCTCTGTCGTCCGTGTCTCTTGTCTGATTCGAGCCAGGCACGATGTACCCACGTCATGCGCGAGGAGCGGTTATCCACCTTCGACTGTGAAGTTGTTTTCGGCCGAGCACTGCCCGAGAATGGACAGGTGCCCGAACCAAATATTAGTCCGAGGCACAGAAACCTTTTTCACAAGTGGCAATTAAAACCTGCAGAAATGAATAAGAACTTGGCTCATTGCCCCCTCTGACACGCTCGACTCTCAATGTTAATTCGCGAGTTCAACGGCGGATTGTCCACCGATGCGCCACGTTGGATAACGAGCTCTACTGCGTTGATATACAATGTTCAAGGAAGTCAGTGTCGCAATGTAGAATGTGGGATGTACGTACAAGCCTCAGCGCTCTGCCCGTTTGCAGCCCAAAGGTGGTCGCTGGGTGCGTTGCAAATAGCTCTTCGACTACTCAGAAATACACGCATTCACTCATAGTGACATAAAAATCGTCATCAACGTCTTTCCCGGTGACCTCCGATGGATGATTGGGTTTTGACCTCCGCTTCGCCCGACAAACGCAACTCTCCTAGCAGCCTGGTCCCTCTACATACAATGGACACTCGCAGCATGCCCACGTCAGATTGTTTCATGTCCGAGTTCAACGACCACCTTCACCAACCTCGCTGTACCATCGTCGGGATCCATCACATCTGATTATCGTCGTTGTGGCGACCCAATCAAGGCGCATAGACACAAACAAGAAAACAAACCACTAGATTCACAGCATGCGAAATGAGCCCTTGCAGCTCTGCCCATCCACGACTATCACTCCGGCCTTGTCTTGTCACAGCTCCTGATACTGCGGGTGTATTGATGCCGTTCACCATCCAATGCAACAGATGAAGAATACAAGCGAATCCTTCTAGCTCATTCGCCCCGTCTTGCTTACACAAGCACATATTCCGTCCCCAGGTCCGTCACGCTGACCCTTCAGGATGGTCCCGTGCTTACCGTTTCTTCGCTTGCAGTGCCAGTAGATCTATGTCCGCTATCCCATCCTTCGTGCAGCCCCTATCCATCCTCCGTAGACGCAGCCCGCCCAGAAAACCAGACATCTTCGTCGCTCGCACAGCGGCGCGAACGCTGTATTCTAAGCGCAACGACATTTCCCACAACGCTGCCGTTAATCACCCAAGGGGTTGTCTTCCTTGTACGCCCATCGCCCTACGTCGGCACGTCCATCATGCCCTACATCCAGACTCGCCCGTGGTTCCCTCTACGGCTCCTCAAGAGGCTCGTGTACCCCCATCATCGTCTGTGACGTGTGGATGGAGGGCTGTGCGCCAGAGACGCCTTGAGTAAATGCACGATGCTTCTACCTCAATTCTGAACTGACGGCGTTAACCCTGATAGTGAGATCGTGATGCACCCCCAGCTAGGCCGTCGTGGTCGGGAGATTGTCATCACCGTCGTCTGAGTATTCCTTCCAAAAGCCCACAAGAGTAAAAGGTCACCCGTGCTAGTGGACCACAGGAGAGATGGGTATACGAGCGGGTCAACAAGTGGGCAGTACGTGATCGAATCATGGACGTCGCCAATAGAATCACATATATGATACTTCTTTATAAGCATTACCCAGATATCAACATCACCCCGAGCGGTCAACCGAGACACAAGCACGTATTCTCCAAGCAATCGAAGGGCCCCGGTGCACACTTTCCATTGTACGCATTCATCGCCCAAGCTCGAATCCTTGGCCACGCTCTGCGCTGCTATATCCGTGCTGAACTCCCAATGTGCGGAAGTAGCTCGCAATTCCGTGGAAACCTTGGACTGGAACTGCTCTTGTTCATGTTGTGGTTGTTATGGAGGGTGCAGCGGGAAGGGTAGGTCGACGTCGTAGCGTTCGCGTTGTTCTGTGGGTAGACATTCCGGGACAGGGTTTTTGTGAATGAAGTTCGGGCGCGGAGAAGCCCCCATCCCATGGAACTGTGTGAAGGGGAGATATCAGGCAACCCCATGTGCTCGGATGCACCTCCGCTCACTTCCTTCAGGCCGTAAGCAATGACCAGAAATCTGCGGTGCATCGGACTGTGATCCTGGTTAGACTACGTGGGGTGTACAGGGTTTATTCAGCAAACTGGGCGCCAATATGTCCAGCTCGCAGGGAGCGAGCCGACCGTCCGTCATGGTCAGCAATGTACCTAATCGATGTGACTAGCGAGACGACTCGCAGATAATCTGCTCTGTGTCGGAAACCCTGCCGTCATTATGTGCAATGTAAATCATTGGGACGCTGAGTGTCATTCTCGTTTCACTACTGAGGTGAGATTGAGGCGGGCTGCTCGTCCGAGACGAGACGGGACGTGTGAATGAGTCGGGAAAAAATAACAAATGTCCAATCCACCTGACAGGAACCTATCGAGTAAATATATGCTCCAATTCGTCCAGTCCAGTCTCTGTCGGCAAACACGGCCGATCGCAGAAGCGCCGAATCATTTGCTGGGCCACATAACGGCTGCATTATATAAAATGAGTACGAGTACCGGTTGTGCGCTCCCTCGCTCTTCCCAGCTCCCCTGTCCTCTCGAGCTAGCCTAGCTTGCGGAAACCTCTCATACTCCGTCTGTCAATGTCCTCAACTTCTTCGGGTTCAGTTCACCCATTACTACCCCCTGGGAAAATACACCTCATTCCAGTGGAAATACTCTCTGAAATATTTCTGCTCGTATTACTGGATTGGTCAGGGGATAAAAAGACCTTGGAGCTTGTGTGCCAACGCTGGTATGCTATTATGATTTCAACGCCAGGCATCACGTCTCGACTGTGGATTCGAAGGGCAACAAGGAAGGAAGGAGTTCAGGCGTTCATACAACGGAGAAAGACCCGCTTTGCGGTGATTATTGATGTGAATGACGAGGAACATGGGGGGGATTTCAATTCTGATGACTTTCATGCATCCCTCATGGTTGCCTGTCAGGCGGCGCCCAGATGGCAATTTCTGAACATCCGTTCATTTCCACCACCTGGAGAATATAACGCATCAGACACTATTATGCAACCTTTGGAATGCCTTAGAGGCGTCATCATGGGCGAAAGCTGTGATCTTGGAAGCTTCTTTGAGCCGCTCATGACTGCAATCACTACAACTGCCCTTCCACGCCTTATTAAATTGGTTCTTTCTCACCCTAGGGCTGTACTCTACCTTGCGCAACCAACGTGCCGGCACAGCTTCTTCTCTCTCACGAGTCTGACAATCAAGCTATCGAGGAGGATGGAGAGCCCTGCAGATATCCTTCCACACCTCTGGAGACTGGAGTACTTTCGTGCCCAGCGTCTCTACCTCCCTATTTATTCACCTGATGCCTCCCTTCCTCTTATCCAGACCCTTACCAAGCTGGTACTGAAATCTGTTTCTGTCCAATGGATGGCAGGCAAGGTTTTCCCTGCTCTTGATAGCTGTTCTATTACATTCCCTCACAATATTGATGCTATACGTGCCCAACCTGTTACCATGTTTGCTTGCACTTCTCTTACATATGACTCCAATGACCTTGGTCCCCTTAGGCATTTTCATCACCTTCCACTTTATGGGCTGACAGTGAGAAGTGGGCAGTGGAATGTCAGAAGGGGGAATCCTCAGTTTGTCGCTATATGCCCCACGGTTTTTGCCAGTGCACAGAGTCTAGGTTGGCTAGATCTTGAAGTGCAATGCAGTGAACAGCTGCTGGTTCTTGCCCTGTGCCAATTGCCAGCCTTGGTCCGGTTGTACCTGAGACTTGCTAGCCCCCATGCACTGAGTGAAACATTCTTCCAGGCATTTGTTGCTACAAGGTCCAATGCGGGTAGCCCATGTGAAATGGTTGCGCTGCCAAGACTGCCACTCTGTGCGAAATTGAGAACACTTGGCGTGAACTATAGGAGATGGCTGAGGGGTCCTGAGAGAAAGGGACTCATCCCAGTCTTTGGTGACATCGTATCATCACGCAGGCCAGAGGGCTGTACCCTTTGGTTGGGGGTTGGTCCAGAGTCCTGGGAGGTTCGGGGGCCTGTAGAGAGCGCCTGCGATGTTAATGATGATGATATATCTGTAATTGGGATTTCAAGCCCATATGGCATAATTCCCTTGACGTGGTGGGAGGATGGGTCGTTCAACGAAAGGTCATTAACAGAGGTTCCCTTCAAGGAGGCAGAATATCTTGTGGCACGTCATCGGCTTTCCATTGGCTGTCTTTCAACTCTCCATAATCTTGTCGAATTGACAGTTGGAGATGAGCAAGATATGTTGCCAACTGCACCACCTCCTACCTTGCCTCTTTTTCGCACACTCAGGGTCTTTACAGCAGAAAATATCCACCCTTCATTTTTGGCCGGTCAGACCTTCCATAAGCTTGAGAGGTGCAGAATTTCATTACATGGGGAAGGTCCCAACCTGAGCCACGCACAGGTCACACAACTGCCAGTTTGCACAAGACTGGATGTAGATGACCTCACCCTGCTTGCTGCCTTCCGAATTCCACAGATCTGTGAACTGGGTGTATCACTCGATCATCCAGAATTCGATATGATATGGGAGAAGCATATTGCAGTGAATGCAAACCTGTCAGGATTGAAGCTCTTGCATGTGTATGGACAGCCTCAACAGGCAGATCTGATTCAAGCACTTCAATACTTACCAGCGCTGAAAAGCTTGATTGTTGGAAATGGTGCAGATCTGGATGCAGACTTCTTTGGGGAATTTGTTCCAATGCCTCCGAATGAAACCGCTGCAGTCGTGCAGTCGCATAACGAGGGTCAGGTATCCGAAGTTCTTTGCCCTATGTTGAAGAGCCTAGTCATTGAGGGGTGTGATCTCACACAGCGACCAGAACTGACGCCTGTTTTCAGACAGGTTGTCACTCTGCGTGCTGTGTGTGGGTCGCCCTTGAAGAGATTTACTTTGTTTGACTTTGCACTTGGAAGAAAGACTAGGCTAATTGGGAGCCAGGGGAGTTTTGTAGTGAAGACCATTGTTTTGGGTCGGGGTGCTAAGCGATTTAGATTAGACATCTAGATTGAGCGACACAGGTCCTAATCTGATATGATTTGTGGAACAACTTTTTTCATGTAGATAGGGCTCCTTCCACGCCATGCCACACATATGCGGTTTTTTTGTCAGGGGTATGAATGGAAGATACTAGTTTCGCCAAGAAATGTTCACAAGGGATATTGCATTTACTTAGCTGTGTACACAATCACTAACCGAATCGTCTGTACGCTGTTTAATTGAACTCAATCTGCATGAACGTCGCCGGTGCCTCGCTGACCCTATAGCCACCCCATGCTAGCTCACCCTCCAACACATAATTCGGTACTGTATCGCTAGTCCGTGAGGATGGTGCGCCCTGCTCCCCGTGTCGCTTAGTTCCCCTACGATGTACGGAGAATCATGGAGTATGATAAAATTATGGATAATTATGCAGCTATAGCTAAGATGATGAAAATTAAGAGTGTCCTATTTGCAGTCCCGCTCTCGTCCGCATCTCGAGCGGGACGCAATCTACACCAGCATCAAATGTCGCTGTCTCGGACGAGGAGCGGTTATCCACCTTCTTCGGTTGTGGGTCACGATAGCATTCAAGTTGTTTTCGGTCGAGCACTGCCCGAGAATAGGCAGCATCGTTCCTGATACTTAACCCCATCCGTTGAGTTGAGGTGTCCCCGAACCCAATATCAGCTCAGAGGCGCATAAACCTTCTCACCAGCGGCAATGAAACCGGCAGAAATGAGCAGTATTAGGAGAAACTTGAAACATCGCACCCACGGTGAGCGCTCGACATGCTAGACTCGCAATGTCCATATGTGATTATAAAATGTGGCATTTTTACCCACCACGGATAGGGAGCCAGCACTATAAACAAACTAAGCCTATCGAGGTCGTTCACATCGTCAATTCAAAGGCTTCGAATGTAGCGTCCTCCCAGCATGAGCTCACCTGCTTTCTAGTACGAGAGTTCCGCGACCTCAGTTATTGGAGGAGCACAGCGTCATATCCGCAAGCACAAGGCGTCCGTAGGATAGCCTACAGGTTGTCTTCCGCCCGCCCACAGCAGCCGCTTATTGCCGCCCCTCACCTCACGCTGCCTGTATTGCGTTCTGTAGAGTGAATACAGCTGTAGAGTGAATGCAAAAATATGCGCGTAAATTTATATCTATTCTGCGCACAGTGAGCCACCAGACATAGCTCAAATATGAGCTCCAAACGCGACTTCGCCGGATCACGGCTCGTCCGAATGTGCAGATTGCGAGCGAACAAGATCGTAACGCACCTTCAACGCCACCGAAGGCCTATGAGATCACCTGGGGAATGATGAAAAATCTTTTTTTTTTTTTTTTTTTTTATATGTCCAATTTATCGTGCTAAGAAATAAATCTATGTTACACGTTTCATTGGATGCGTGATTTGGGTTGCGATCCGTTGCGCATCACAGTT
>Ga0307515_10018394_pt1 | contig 12651 bp, 12 predicted proteins | sample 17_EM_MG_FD_194513 | JGI IMG/M metagenome (GOLD analysis project Ga0307515, IMG submission 194513) | Populus trichocarpa ectomycorrhiza microbial communities from riparian zone in the Pacific Northwest, United States - 17_EM | ecosystem: Host-associated > Plants > Roots > Unclassified | place... | reverse complement strand
CCCCCCCCCCCCCCCCCCCCCCCCCCCCCCCCCCCCCCCCCCCCCCCCCCCCCCCCCCCCCCCCCCCCCCCCCCCCCCCCCCCCCCCCCCCCCCACTGTAATTTTTGCAAGTGTGTACAGATTAGCACATGAACCTTTTGCAGCTTCAAAATTCAGATCAGCACATCAAACATATGAGAGCAGATCCATCTTTCATCAGGGAAATCTAAACCGTTCGCCCAATAAATTTTCATTAGAGAGCCTCCTAACATCCAACTGCAATAGATAAAAATATTGCAACAGTTGAGATCTAATAATTTGTTATTGGCCTTCTCCACAAGAAAAGACCATGGGCTGTGATTAACAAAAAGAGGGGTACTCACCATGATACTTGTACAAGTTTGTACCCGCTAAAAAAATCCTATAATAAACTTAAATCACTTCTTCCTTTTTCCCTGCAAAACAAAATCAGGTACAATTTTATCCACACAGCACCTCTCAAAAGAAAAAAGAAAAAAAAAAGAATTGATGGCGGATTGAAACTTGCCATGTTTGGGTAATCATCCATTGATAACTGTTTCCGCTTCTTTAGGGAAGGAGGGCTGTCGGTCTGTCTTCCCATGGAACGCTTGGACGGGGTCATGCTCTGCTGTATATGATAATCATAAATAGTTTTGGCGTAAATGATTAAAGATGACCCAAACACATAAATCATGCAAACCCAACATGAAGTGTAAGAAAAAGGACAATAAATGATAACCCGGCATGCAAATGCATGTGATTTTGGTGGGTAAGGTTGGATAGTGAGGATCATAAATAGAACCTTGGCAAGCTTCTTTTCTTTACGAGCCTGTCTCTCCCTCTCATCATATTCTTGGTTTTCCTTCTCCACCAACCGAATTAAGGTATCACATCTCCTTGCAAGTTCTTGAGTTGTACGAGACTTCACAAACCAATCAAAACGAAACAAAGCCGATGTACGGAATGCCGCTTTCAGCTCATCCCAATTCCCATATCCAAGCTTGTGAACCATGCATATCTATGTGTTGCAAAAACGTCATTTAACATCACTAGATGTTTAAAATTCAAGGAAATAAACAAGCAGTTTGTATGCCATTACTACAAATAAAGAAAAGAGAATACTGCACCATGAAACGATCGCATTCTTCATTGTACAACTTCCCTTTGTTCTGACCATACTGGATCTTCAATTCAAGCCAAGGATTCTTGTAGCGATCCAACTTCTTCCCTATTGCTTTCATGATCTCATCTTTACGAGAAATTCTGGCCTCCCCTCTTTCAATGTTCTTAATGATCCTATCATAATCTATACATATGCCACAATAAAAAAGAAAATGAAATATAGATTAATCCTTTTCAAGGTCTAATAAACTAACAAATTCAAGTTACCCAACAAAAGAAACCCAACCAAAACCAGACCCATCTACAACCAGTAACAATCAAACATAGTTTTAACAGCTGTTTCACACACAGGTGACCAGGATAAAACAACCAGTACATGCAGACAAAAAAATGTGAAACATCCAAATAATAGGTTAGTGCAACCAAATGAGCAATTTCCAGGTGTTTTGTTTTGCATACATAGCATGCTGGTGCCAGTTCTGTTACCAGAGGACCCTTGCACCCAATAATGCCATATGACCCCACTTTAACAGGCATGATGTTCAATCCAGGAGAACTTTATCAACAGCCACTAATAAACAACATCTGAGGAAAAATAAGAACAGCAAACAATCTGGCATCACTTACCATTTAACTCTTTGTATCGCTCTTTGAAAACTTTAGCATATCTTTCAACTTCCTCCTCTGTTTTCCCTTCCATTTCAGTAGCAATACTTCTTATGTCATTCCGACCATATTTCTCGCAAGCCCTAATAAAGGTATTGAAGTCTCTTCTACTCCACGAGGAAAATCCCTGAAATTATACAATGAATTGTAAGTAAAGAGACCCATAATTATTCAATCAACACTTGAAATTGCATTCACCTCTTCCAAAAGCCGTTCTTTTTCTTCCAGTTCCTCAGCAGTCAATGGATCTCCAGTCTCTATATATCCAATAATCAGTCAATGATTAGTAAAATGACATAAAAAACAAAATGAGGACAAAACTGGGAGCAAGTGAGATAAAGTACCTTCAGGTTCATCCACCTCAATTGTATCTTTCAGTTGATTCTTTTGATGTGCTTGCTGAAATTGTGATAAGCAACCCAATAAGTAAGATGCACAAGTACCTCTGAAAGCACAACTAGATAAGGCAGAATTAAAACTTGTGAGATCAATGGCATCACCCACCATGAGGTAGCGTACTTCTTTTTCATACAGCTCACTAAGCCTTTGTGTGTTGAAAAACTGGAAATCATGCCTGAAAACAGCAGACAAGAACATTCAAACACAGGATCTCAAAATTCATATCCATTCCGAAGCGAAAGCAGCAAGTTTTAGAAGCACTTACAATTGAGGCATGCGAGGAATTCGAGGTTCTTTTGGTTTTGCTGGACCACCCTGGCGCATTGTTTGCTTGAAGTATTCAGATTCTGAGTAACTGATCAAAGATTGCAAAGAAGAAAAATGTGTCATATAATGCTGAACCAATATGCTTCAATCTCAAAAGATAAAGGAAGAAAGTAAAGGGGAGCATTACTTGCGCTTCCGCTCCCTCTTTGGAGGTTCAATCCAGTTCTCACTGACAATTTTCTTGAAGTCAAACTTGTTCTCATCCTTCATCAATAAGAATCAAAATAGAGTCACTGAGAACATAAGGTAATGAAAGCAAGCCTCAAAGTACTACTAAAAAAAATGGAGATCAAACAGAATATCCTCCATTGCCTAAGAAGAATGGAAGGATTGCACCTACCTTATCGTCATCAAAATCATATAATTCAGCAGCTGCCAGAAATCAGAAAAAATATCAGCACTATTACATGTACACTAGCATTCAAATCACCAAGCAAATAAATACACGAACAGTCAAAATCTCAATCTGTCTGTGGATTCACATACTGTCATCCATTTTAAACTTGATTGCATCTTCTGTAAACTTCTTCATCTTGGCATCAAGCTCAGCTGTTGCCTCTTCTCCCTTAGCAATGATTCTGTCAATGTCCTCATCGGTAATGGTACTATCCTTAGAGCTGAAAACCATTTCAGCCCCAAACCTCACCATTTGAAGCAGCTCATCTTTATTAACAGCTGCATGAAAGAAAAAGGCATAAAAATGTCACGCATGCAAAATTTTAGCCACCAATACTATTTAGTGCTCAAAATGAAAATGCAACTTACTTTTCTGCTCCGCCAATCTTCCTTGTTGGATAACCAGGGCATCAAGTGCAAGCTTCTTATAAGCCCTCTCAATCACTTTTTCCTCAATTGTATACTGTTTCACAATCAACCATAATGAGAATTAAAATTAGCATAGCTTGGCTTCTACCTGAGCACATCAAAGATCAAATGCAAACCTCCGTGCAAAAACGGAACACTTGGACTTCTTTCTTTTGACCAATCCTATGAGCACGGTCCTGAGCTTGTAAATCAACTTGTGGGTTCCTATAATAAGAGCCGCATCAACAACCTTAACAAGACACACAAAAAAAAGGCAGCAGCAGCGCAATGAGAAAGATTGAAAAAGAGCCTCACCAATCACTGTCATAAAGAATGACAACATCTGCAGTGGCAAGATTAATACCCAGTCCCCCAGCTCTTGTTGACAACAAGAAGCAAAATTTCTCACTTCCTGGCTTGTTAAAGGCATCGATGGACGCGTCACGATCTTCTCCACCGGTATTTCCATCAATCCGACAATACAGATACCCACGAAACATCAAATAGTCTTCAAGAATGTCAAGCAACCTTGTCATCTGCATTAAAGGCAGAACCAACCACGAGATCAGTAATAAGGTAATTGAACTATAAAATAAAAGCCTAGAGACTGCAGAGGGGCATTTCAAATGTTAGTGTACACAGATTAATAATCTTAGCTATCCAGCCAACAGTAGCTATGAACAACTTACCTGTGAAAAAATTAAGACCCTGGAATCCCTCTCTTTGAGCTTAGGAAGCAACTTATCCAACAAAACCATCTTACCTGGAAAAGGAAGAAAACATAAAGACCAATTTCTGCTACAAACTTATGAGCACAAAAACATCAATAAAGTCCATATCCACCAGAAGGTGAAGCTTACCAGCATTGGTAACAAGATGGTCTCCTGTAGAGTATGGTGGACCAGGTTCAGCACCCTGGAAAAGATATGGATGGTTACAGCATTTTCGGAGCTGCATTGCTATGTTCAAAAGACGCTTACGTTCTCCACCAGCATTTACAACTTCAAGATCTTTCTGCAACAAAGCCTTGTAGTACTGTTTCTGCATCTGGGACATGCCAACCTTCAGTATGGTTTCCTTTTTGGGAGGCAAACCTTTCTCAACATCTGATTTCAATCTTCGGAGAAGAAATGGCCGAAGGACCTTGGAAATGCAAAATCCATGGAGATAACATATCAGATGGCTACTAATTGTGGCAAAATAAATAGAATCCAAATATTTTTCCAAGACATTTGATTTCCTTCAAGGCTCAACACAAGAAGGTAATTCCTTACCTTGTGCAGTTGTTGAACAACTTCCTGCTGGTCATTTTCACCAGAAATTTGAAACCATTCATCAAAAGTTTCAGCTGAGCTAAAAATCTCTGGCAGAAGAAAGTTGAGAAGAGCCCAGAGTTCGTGAAGATTGTTCTGCACATAAAAAATATAAGATAACATTATATTTATGTAAGAGAAACTATACAGAATGTTTTGATGTAATTGCAATCAGAAGATAGCACAAAAATACAGTAAATTTCTGTGCAGCCTCATGACCACTCAACATTTTGTCAATCTCAATGAAGTTAACCAAATCTACAGTATGGTCCAACTTGGCAACTTTCAATGTCCTTACAGATCCAAACAAATACCTGAAGTGGAGTTCCAGTAATGAGGAGGCGGTAGTTAGTGTTATAAAGCCTCATTGTTTTTGAAAGGAGAGAATTTTCATTCTTAATCCGATGAGCTTCATCAATGATAATATACCGCCAACTGAAGCGACGCAAGGTGGACTTCTCTTTGATGGCCATTTCAAAGCTTGTAACACAAACATCAAATTTCCCAGCAGCCAGCAACTCTTCACGTATATGTTTCTGGCAAAAACACCAAAAAAAGACCATATGCAGTATAGAATTATCAACTAATGCATGCATAGAAATTAAAAAAAAAAAAAAACACATGCAGCAAAAACTATTACTAAACTATACTTAAAGCTAAAGCAACTTACTCTTTCATCAGGATTGCCAAGAAACTTGACAGCACGTAAAACTGGACAAAAACGACGAATTTCATTCATCCAGTTACCAAGTGTAGATTTTGGAGCCACTACCATATGAGGACCAGTGATTCCTCTGAATTCATGCAAGTAGCCCATTAAAGAGATTGTTTGTAAGGTTTTGCCAAGACCCTGGATTGAAAAATGAAGATGATATTAATAGCACAAAAAACTACAATACAGAATTACTTGAGACTCTAGAAAACAAAACCAAAAGCACTTTTAAATTAGGATAACGCCAAGACCATGTCTTATTTAGTGCATACCATTTCATCTGCAAGAATTCCGTTTATACCATTCTCATACAGTCTTATAAGCCAGTTCAATCCAGCAAGTTGGTAATCCCTCATCTTTCCTTGAATACCTGCAGAAAAGAATAAAAATAAATCTTAAGCCACCAAGATCAAGCTACCTCAAAACAATCACATCAATGAAAATACTTTGGTGTTATGAGAATATGTAATTAGCCAGACACCCATCAACAATGATGCATGCTATTCTTCAGCTAACATTAATTTTGTTACATATAAGTTAAGGATGGACAGTCAGGTTAAAAATCTTTTCACCATTAATGTGGATCATCTCGTTTGCTTAGCAAATGATGGAATAAGAAAGAAATAGCAATGAGCCAGCTAACAAAAGATGGAATATTAGTGAATCCATAAATCAAATGCAGCGATACATAATATAACGAAAGTGTATGAATGCAAACAGCCTGGGGAATTTATTTGGACCCAAATCAATAGCGTACAAAATTACAATATACTTAATCTAACAGTCAGTCAGAGAGATGCATGTGTGTGTATGCATGCATGCTTGCATAAAAAAAAAATACATGTATAAGGTCCCTTACATGATGGCTGTGTCACTAGCCGTGTGTTTCCTGACATACCATCTTCTTCCTCCTTCAAGCATTCTTCATCTTCCTCCTCCTCAGTTACTTTTGAGGCATGCCGACCCCTAGATTAAATTATGAAACCAAAGTATATCACAGTTAGAAGCATTGAGGCATGACCAGTATTCATAACCTTGCCAACAACCATGCATGGTGAATTCAGAGCATAAAAGCAGTTCAGTCCACTCTAAGTAAATCAAGGTTCCTGCAAGAGTTGCATGAAAAAGTAGAGTAGACTTGAAATGCATGTGTAACCAATCTTTGCCCAGCTTGATAAGTCCAATTATTAAACTCATGATCTCAGTAAACTATCATGATAAATTAATGAAAATCACGGTCTGCTACATATTGATGCATGCCCTTCTCTCCACATCCTAGCTTTTTATTTGCTAATGAAGGTAAGAATATGTGCATCAGCCCATCAACACCATTCCAGTACTACTTGGACTGACATCCAAAACCTAGCCTTCTATGATTTTCACAAAGTCCTTTTTGCAATAAAATCTCTGAAATAAATCATGAATCTTATTAAAACACAGTTAAATGACTAATGCATCGTCGATACTTATACTCAAATAGGGAAAAGTTTCCGGCAAGCAATTAACAACATACACTAGTTTGTTAGATGAATTTCCAACAAGTATAGCATCAAAAAAAGTACTGAATCAAGCAACTACAGTATGTAAGTTTCACAAAGTATGTGTTCAGATAGCCCAAAATCTCAATGATTAGCTCTTGCTCTTCCTGTCAAAAAACAAAATGAATTCTTTTGAGAAGGGATCTTCTACAAACAACAGGTATACCTTCCCTTAGCCTTCTTCTGGGATGATGATTGATCATGTTTAGCAAAATGAGCAAACAACTCAGTTTGCTGCAGCAAATACTGCAAGCGCCCCTTCCCCTTGTTATTCTGCAATTAAACTAACTTAAGTAAACTTATCCAATATTTTTTTCCATATACTACATGCAACAGATATACATTGAGTAGTCTTGTAAAACAAACATACCATATCAGCATCTATAGCAGCATTTTGTTGATCCAGTATCTCCTGAATCTTGTGTTTCTTCAATTTCTGCATTTCTTTGAGTCTCTCCCTTTCACGCTTGCTAATTTCATTGTTGGTTACTTCCTGCAGTTCAAAAAAATCCAAAAAAATAAACATCATCAAACTCATTTCAAAAGTACAAGCCATGATATAATATATACCAAAACACCCCGAGATGAATTGCAAAAGCAAACAATACAGTTAACAACAACTTCAGAATAATCAATAACCAAAGAGCCATCATTGACTCTAGGAATCTCTCCCAAAAAAGGCCTGGGAAAAACAATGCATGTGAATCTAAGTAATTTAATTAACAAATACCAACTCTCCTAATTCACTTGATTTCCTTCAGTTTTTCCCGCAACCCATTAACACAGTGTTATCACAACATAAACACAAAATCACCTATTCGCATCATCGCATTACATGACTAATTTCTCAGCACCTCCACCTTTTCGAGCCTAATTTAACTAATTTTGCAAGTCTCATTCGCTATAAAAAAAAACACCAAACAGAAAAACAAGCCATGGACTCTACAAGATTCTCAGTAACAAATAAATGTTAAACCTAACCCTGCCCCATAAAATCCTTGAAACACCAAAACCCTAACTAGATCCAAACATATAACAAACTTTCAACCATTTCCAGTGGCAAGACCGTAAAACTACCTCATCAGCCTCGTCGCCTTCGCCGTCGTCTCCTTCAGCATCTCCGGCGGCCTCATCTTCATCGGAGTCAGCTGAGCGAGCCACCGCTTCGATCTCCTCCTCATCTTCCTCTTCGCTGACCTGCTCGTTAATTGGCTCTTCCTCCGAAGACATCGCCTCATCAGATGATGTTTGCTGCTTCGAAGGTTTCGCCATGAGAAACTTGCTCTTCTCTTTCTCTCAGATCGAGGGTTACCAACTTTTCTTTTTTTTTTTCTAGAGAGAGAGTGTGTTTGGATTTTTCGAAGCGACTTTCAAAGGCAGTAGAATGAGGGGGCTAAGGGCAGGTTTGGAAGTTTAGGGATATATATATATATATATACACACACACACGCGCACGTACGCATGCTAATTTATCTAGGTTTTTTCATTATTTTATTTATTTGCGCTTTTGAGGTTCGTGTTTTGGGGTGAAGTGGAATTTCCCGCCTTTTATTCCCGCCCCATGTGGAAGCTGGTTAGCCCTGGGTCAATGGTTAGGTTTGTCGACTCGAACCTTTGGGTATAGATTTTGTGTGGTAGCAGGTGGTTCACCTGCAGGGAAACTTGGGGTAAGGATATGTTCATGGACATGGTAAGGATGGCCCGTGCATGATAAATGTGATATTTAAACTCCCTAATGTTTTAAATTGATTTAGGTGATGTTTAGTATTGTGATTCAATTGTATTTTTAAAAAAATTTGAATTTTTTCAGTTTTTAATTAATTTATTTTTATGTTTTTTTATCGTTTTGATTGATGATGTCAAAAATAAAATTTTTAAAAAACAATATTTAATGCATTTTCAAGTAAAAAAATATTTTAAAAAGTAGTATTTACCACACTTTCAAACAGAAACTTGATATATTAAGTTCAACAGGCATGCATGCATTTATGTGAAGTTCAATTTAAAATAATATTTTTTAAAAATAAAAATAAATTTAATAACATTTAAGTATTTACTAGTTGGATTCATGCGCTACACGGCGAGCTTAATTTTTATTTTCATAAAAAATACACTAAAAAATATAATACAAAAAATAATAATTTTTTTAATATTAGTAATAATTTTTTTTCAATTTTATTAATAATATTAATTATAATAAAAATACTAATATTTATAGCACAAATGATAAAAAATTTAATATTCATACTATTAATTATAATAAAAATAATAATATTTATCAAATGATGATTATAACACAAATAATAATATTTTTTATATCAATAATTTGAGCTATAATAAAAATAATAATATTTAAAATACAAATAATAATATTTTTGATATGAACAATTTGAATTATAAGAGAAATAATAATATTTATAACACACATTATTATATTAAGAAAACCGACGTGGGGTTGGGCGTGGACGCGTCCAGGTCCAACACGAAGTTGAAAGCAGTCGCATCCCCGCCCAATGTGGGGTTGGGGGCGGACGCGTCCGGGCCCAACGCGGGGTTGGGGGCGGACGCGTCCGGGGCCAACATTGCATTGAATATTTTCATAATACAATGTTGCAGGCTCACTTTTTATTTGTATAAAAATATCTAAAAAATTATAATATAAATAATAATAACTTTTCAATATTAATAATAATATTTTCTTTCAAATATATTAATTATTTTATTAATAATATTAATATTTATAAAACAAATAATAATATTTAGAATCATATGACCCAGGAACCTTGGGTCCAGCACCATGACCTAAGCGCCAGGTGTCCCCAAATGGGGCACGGGCATAGTTTATTCCCAGCGCAGCCCAAGCACCACGTGTGCGCTGGGGTCCGCCCAGCACACGGGCAGTAGGTCAAGCACCACTTGTCCCCACGTGGTTTTTCTTCGAAAGTAATAACAATTTTTTAAAATTTATTAGTGATGATAATAATAAGAGGGTGTTTGACAGTGTGGTAGTGGTTGCTTTTCGAATAGCTTTTCGTGCCGAAATACATGCCAATGATGTTTTTTTATTTTTTAAAAATCATTTTTGACATCAGCACATCAAAACGATCCAAAAGGTACAAACCGCACTCAATTTTAGCAAAAGAAAAAATTGAAATTCGGTCAAAAGCAGGTTCAACCGCAGAGCCAAATAGGCTGTAATTATAGTAGTAGTAATTTTTAATTTTATCTTTCAAATCAAATCTATGGTTATTTTTCAATATTAAGAATAATTTGTTTCTAATTTAGTGGTTATTTTATTAATAATATTAATTATTATAAAAATAATAATATTTATGACATAAAAGATAATATTTTTTATATTAATACTTTTTATTATAGTAAAACTAATAATATTAATAACACAAATAATACTAATTTTAATTCCAAAAATATTTAGAACATAAATAATACTTTTTTTATTTTAAAACATTGAATTATTATAAAACTAATAATATTATAACACAAATAATAATATCTTTGATATGAATACATTGAATTATAAGGAAAATAATAATATTTAGAACACAAATAATAATATTTTTTATATGAATAGTTTGTATTATAAGAAAAATAATAATATTTACAATGCAAATTATAATACTTTTTATATTAATACTTATAATTATTGAATATTTTTAATAATATTGTGCCGTGTGCTCACTTTTTATTTTTATAAAAAATATCATAAAAATTTATAATATAAATAATAGTATGTTTTCAATATTAATAATAATATTTTCTTTCAAATTTATTAATTATTTTATTAATAATATTAATTATAATAAAAATAATAATATTTCTAAAACAAATAATAATATTTAGAATCTTAGGACCCAAGAACCTTAGGTCCTGATGAAGGACCCAATAGAATTGGATCCTTACGCAAAACCCATTGATCTTGGGTCCAGTGTCATGATCCAAGTGCCAGGTGTCCTAATATTAATGAATATTTAGTGACAAAAAATATTAAATATATTATAGAATCTTGTAACAAAATTAGATAATATTAAGTTTATTAACATTAATCACAAGTCTATCAAAAAGCCCATCAGAAAGCCCAAAAATGCAAAAAAAAACAAGTTTTGAGGTTTTTTTTGTTAAAAAAACCGAACTGAACTGAAACCGGTTCCAGTTTGAATTTTTCAGATTTTAAAAATTTTATTTTTGTTATTTTTTTAGATAAAAACCAAACGAAACCAAACCAAAAATGCTCACCCCCACTCCTGCCCCCAACAGAATCAAAGCGTCGGGCCGTTGTCTTCTTTTTCAAAAGACCCAACAACGTTAATTTTTTGAATTTGTAATTTTTGAAATAACTTTTGACAAGCCAGACCCGGGAAATTGAAAAAAATTTAATTTACTTTACATCAACTTTTTTTTTCATATTTTTGTATTATTTTTTCATATTTTTTTAAAAATATATATTGAGATTGTCTAGAAAATTTTAATTTTTTTTAAATATATATTGCGATTTGTATCTTCTTCTTCTTCATTTTAATTATAATTAAATCAATTATTATTATTATATCAATTATGATTATTATTGACATAGGTTTTGCATCCCCTTCCAGACCCACGAACCGAGACTCAACAAGTGCACCTAACCCATAGTTTTAAAAATACTTTGAAAAAAAGTTGAAATTTTTTAATTATGTTTACTTAATGAAGCTCTCTATAAATTTTTAATTCACATCCTATACTTTATAATTTTTGATATTATATAAGAGATTTTAATGGGTCAATGAAGTGAGAATCTTGGTGCTGGAATACATGAGAAGCCATGGAATGGCATTTGCAGTATGGAGTTTCCCATCCGGAACCAATGCTATTCCATTTTAAGACAATAAAACAAAGGGATCAGATCACTCCCTACAGTGTATGCAATGCTAGATGCCTTGCAAATCCAAATGTCGTGGACAAAAATAACTTTCTTACATGCCGCTTCGCAACACTAGCGGGAGATTTTACAGTTTGGTATTGGGTCCTACTGGGTATTGGGTCCTGCAGGGTGCAGAATCCATATTAGCTATGGGTCTTGCACCATGCAGGACCCATTGTGTGCTGAGTACTGTTAGATACACGACCTAAAATCCAATTAATTCCTATGCCTTGTTTGTTTCTAGGAATTCACTTTTCTGGAAACCATTTTCCTCACTTTCCCATGTTTGGCAACTACATGGAAAGTGAGTCAAAGGAAAGTAAATTCTGGTCAACGGAAAATGTTAACTTTAACAGCCGGAAAGTGCTTTCCCTTTTTTATTCATGGAAAACACTTTCCTTTCCTTTTTCACTTACGAATGAAACAAATCTCTCCGAAGCTTTACAACTGATCTCTTCAAAAAATTACTGTGTGGCTGTAAATCTCCCTTTCTCATATCTCATTATTGGAACAAAAAATCATCTTTCTCAAACGGGGCTTATTTCTTCAGGTAATTATTTTCCTCAAATATTTCTATATATTATCTGTCTTTTTGTTTCCTGTTTTTTATTTGGATTTTTATTGTGATTGTGGTATAAATCTTGTGAGCTTGTTAATTCTTGAGAAAAAATCAGAACAATTTCATGCTCTGTTTTGTATAAGATCTAAGATCTTGCTTGCTTGTTTAATGTGCGTGTTGATAATCTTTAGCTTTTCATCCCATCGCCACATTTCTGCTCTACCACACTTTTTCAATCTTTAGCTTTCTGTTAATAGAATTCAAAACTCAACAACTTAGGCCCCATTCTTTCT
>Ga0307515_10018393_pt1 | contig 12652 bp, 3 predicted proteins | sample 17_EM_MG_FD_194513 | JGI IMG/M metagenome (GOLD analysis project Ga0307515, IMG submission 194513) | Populus trichocarpa ectomycorrhiza microbial communities from riparian zone in the Pacific Northwest, United States - 17_EM | ecosystem: Host-associated > Plants > Roots > Unclassified | place... | reverse complement strand
AGATCGCCATTCTAAGCTCTCTAACAGTCGAGCTAATAACTTAGTATAGTACTAAGACCGTGGCGTTGAATAAATCTTTGCCCCTAATGCTTGCCTAAGGTACGGCCTTCGCCTAAATAGGAATAAGCTATTTCTAAAAGTATATAAGCCTTTAACGGAAGGTCCTAGGATTAATATTTGTAGAGCTATTTAGTAATTTACTATTCTTATAGCGGATATAATAAACCTAAGTAAGCTTTATGTCGTGGGAGACGGCTAGTAAGACGATGTCTAATGGTAAATCTAGGTGCTCCATAGGCGCTAGAGGCCTTGCGAATTGACGGCTCAACACTAGAAGAAAGATCTTGTATAATATTTTATATGGTGGTTTCGGCTTTACGAGAGGGCAAAGATTGATTTGGCATCGTGCAATATGCTAAGGCTTTTCGATTTTGGTGTAATTTGCTATGAAATAAAAAATGGTAGGAATATTCTTGTGTGGCTCGCTACGTGGGGTGGCTCGCTTCCTGGTCAACTACGTTAGTGGCGCTTAATCTGGGAGTCGTACTCAATCTGAAATAAAGCCGACTATTTGGTTGACCGTTCTGAAAAGGCCTTAGATGAGGCTTAAAATTAGCGACGTCTTCTGCCCACATTAATTAATCCTCTGCTAAAACATACCTACTACCGAACCTTTATTACCAGCTCCTTATTTTAGTGTCTTCTTACTATATTGCTAACGACTGCCACCCCTACTCCTGCTACCAATACGCATATACTGCGTTCTTCGCGCCCTCCGCCCCTTCGTGTACAGCTCGCAGCTTGCTAAGCAGCTCCAAAGAAGCAGCGTATTAACTAAACTTATAAAATAGAAGAAGCTATAGTTAAAGGCCCTATAGAGGCCGTTTGGAAAAGGCTCCGCGCAGATAGCTTATATAAGAAGGAAGGCTAGTAGATAGCTCTAGACGCCGCGTAAGTAAAGACTTAATATCTAATTACTATACGGCAGCTTAAAAGTAAGCACAAAAGCCATAAAAAGGACTGGAAGGTATAGAAGAAGCTTTACAGCCAATTTAACTAGGGGTAAGATAATGATAAAGGTGTACCAGTTGCCTCCAAAGATATTATAGATAGATATTTTAAAGCTAATCCTAACATCGCGAAGTTTTAAGATGCTCCGCCGCCTTTCCTAAAGGAGCTTAATAAGCTATTTTAAGGCGTAGTTGTGACGGGTAACTACGCTCTTGCTATTAATAAAGCTCTTAATTAAATAGAGAATAGGCCGCTAATTAATCCTACGCTAATAGAGGAGGAAAGTGCTGCTACCGTATAGGACGGTAGGAGTAAGGAGGAAGAGTCTTTTAATAAGGAAGATAATAAGGTAGCTAATAAGGATAAACCTTAATCTTCTATAGAACAGCGTTAGTTAGCTTCGTCAGCCAGTAATATTTCCTTAGATAATCGCTCTACTACACCTTCTAATTAATAATTGTTGTCCTTAGCAAGCCCAAGCCTTTATTATACGCCTTCATTACCGCCTGCTTAAACGTCTTTACTAGCTATAAAAAAACGCGCTGCTAAATAAGCTGCCTGGTTAAATAAATTAAATATAAAGCGTTAGCGACCTAGAGATAGGTAGCGGATAAAGAACCTACTAGGAGAGACTATAGAATTAGTATTAAAAGAGATCAGAGCTACGCGAGAGCTTCTTAGTTAAAAGCCGCCTCTAGAAAAGGCCTTAGTAGAGTTCCTTAACGAGTTTAACGACATAAACCTTAATAATTAAGTGCTTATTTTAGAAGCCTTTAAGACGGAATTAATAGTAAGGACCTTTTTAATTACATTAGGGGCGTTATAGAAGAGGTTAATAAATAGAACTTTAGCAAAAATAAAGAAAAAGGAAGATATTAAGAGTTAAAGTTTATATAAAATTACTAATTACTTTTACTCTATATTTATAATTGCTTTACTATTAGTAAATATATTTTTTAGTAAGGTTTTTATATATAAATTAATAAGTCCTTAAACCTATTATAAATACGCTCTATAAAATTAAAGCAACTGCTTTTCTATACGTAATTATTAGAAAGTTATTATATTAAAAAGCTCTTTTAAGGCGCGCTCTATAGCAGTAAGATATATTAATATATAATTTAGTATAGTAATTTGCCTATAGATTATATACTTAGACATTATAAAGGCCTTCTAATTGCCTAACAATAGCTTCTCTATATAAGCTCTGCAATTTCGTCCTATCTTTAATTTATAGCAACCTTACTCTCTTCCTCTACCATTTACGCGTCCTCCTTATTAACCTTCTTATCCTCTACTATACTATAGTCCTCTAAATCATTAGGATTATATATATTTAAGAAGTTATGCACTGCTGTTAATATATATACTAAAAAAACCTATATCACTAAAGGGAAGTTCTATCTTACTGCCTTAAAGTATTAAAATCGTCTCTTAAAGACTCTAAAGGTACGATTAATAACATTCCTAAGTCCTATATAATGTAGATTAAATAACTCCTTTATATTCTACGGCCTTATATTTACCTAAGCTTATTTATAAAGATAATATTAAACACCTTAGTATAGTACTAATATTATAGAGGTATTTAAATAACTAGCGTTAGCAAGATAATATTAACCTTACGGAGCTTTAAAGCCTTTCTTCTTTGCTAAATTAATAACTCTATAGTTATAGGTAGTACCTTCTTATCCAGCTAAAATGTATACAAAGTTTATATTAAAATTAACAGCAGCTAAAATGTTCTACGTTAATATACCTTTCCTACTACACTAGGGAGCTTGCTGCTTATACCCGCCTTTAATTATAATTAGTAGATGCGTACCGTTAAGCGCTCTAATACAATTAGCGAAGAACGGATATCGCTTTAGGTTATCTACGGTCTTATCTAGCGTAGTATTTTTAGGTAGATTAATAAGCTTCTTATACAATTTAATAAGCCTAGGAAGAACTAAATATACTGCTCTATATACTAAATTAGCTTTAGTAAAAGGACTGCTTTAAAGTGCGTATTACCTACTCCTTAATTATTAATAAGTTAAACTTATTATCTTCGATGTCCGATCTGCGTAATAGTTCGTTAGTTCCTCTATATTCTGTAGATTTTGGCTCCTATAGCCAATAGCTTGCGTCGTATTTAGCGTCTTTATAAATTTGGTATATGTTGTTATAATAAAATGCGAAACTTTTAATTGAATATTCTTTTGTTCCTTATAGTATACTGTCGTCCCTCTGTACGTATGTGCCTTCTGCTAGTTAGGTTCCCTTTATTGTATAGTAACTCTAACTATCTTTGCAATCCCTTACGAAATGACCCTATTTCCCGCAATTTATATAAGCTCCGTCTCTAAACTACTAACTTTGCTATAAAGTTTGCCTAAACATCTTTTACTGCTAAGATCCCTAGTTTGGCCTCTACTCCTTAGTCCTATAATTACTAGATCCTTAACCTCTAGGTTTTTATAGTTTCTTACTCTATCTCTTATGGGCTTCTTTAGTACCACTTAGGTCTATTAGCTCTACGCCATACCATAGTTTCTAACTTGGCTTTGGTCGTTGCGTATTCTGCGTCTTATATAACTGTGGAACTCTGTCCTAGCTTTGCTTAGCCTGTTCCCTTTTAGTAGATCTAATTATTAATCTTAATCGCTTAATCTATTAATTCCCTTAGGGTATCCACATTTTCTATTAGAATAATTATATTCTAGACTTTAGCCTTAAGTCCTTGCTTATACTGTGCTATAAGCGCCCTATTATTCCACTTAACTTATATAGCTAGCGTTTGGAACTATATTGTGTACTTAATTGCTAAGGTTTGCTGCGTAATGTCTTAGAGTTTTCTTTTCGCTATAGTTACTGCCTTTGGGTCTCTAAACATTTATGTAAGTCGCTCTACGAATCCTTTCTAACTTAAGAATATAAACTGTACCTTCTAATTAGTAGTTGTTATTCCATTTACCTGTATCTCTATAAGGTAAGGCTTAAACTACTTAAGTGCCTTTTCTGATAAGAATAGTCCCGTATAAGTTATTTGATCTATAGGTATTACTAGCTTTGCTCCTTTCTGTGCTACCTTAAAGTGCATTTACATAAGAAATCCTTTAAGCTTTAATCTCTCCCCTAAGAATCTTTTAATTGATAGTAACTTAACCTTTACTGCTCCTATCCCGTTAATCCTTTGTTTAAGTATTACATTGTTCTCTATTAACTAGTTAACTATCTCTTGTAGTTGTCCAACCGTTATAGGTTACTGTGAGTTAGTATCTGCCATACTGGTGTCACCTTTTGACCTTAAAGTAGTTGCCGCCGTTAATGGCGTTGTGGTGGCTGCTTTTAGTGGCATGTTGTTTGACTTTCTATATTTAATACTATAACTAGGTAGTAATTGTATAACGGAACCTTATAGTAAGAACTATAATAGGCTCGTTAATGGGCTAGGTGTATAGGTAATGTAAATTAAAGTTAATAACGTAATAATAACTGGTGGAGTAGTTGCCTAATAGATTAACTCTAATTGTATTCTAAGAATTACTATAAGGAAAGAACTATCTAGAGTGGGGACTGTGGTCCTTTAAATACACAACCGTACTCCTAGGAAATCCTCCTTATATGTGAGGTACGTGTGCTTTATCTACTCTGTCGCGGATTATATAGATTATATAGATTATATAGATTACATCACGTGACTCGGTTACTATTCCTCGTTATATAGTTCTACCGAATCCATCCTAGACTATACCTATATTAACTAACTAGCTTCTTCCGACTCTTCTCCAAGTAGTTATAACATTGTACTTAAAGCGTCCGTAACAGCTACTAGGTGCTATCTATTTTAATATTTCTGTATAAAGTATACCCCTAGTATATAGTCTAATGCATCTGTCTTTATAACTATCTCTAGTCCTAGTTAATAGATTTTAAGAACTAGCTCCTGGGTAAACAGTTCCTTAACTTTTTTAAACAATTTTTTGCTGTTTTTTCCCCTATACCCACGGTTCTTCTTTCTTTATTAATCGCGTAAATGGTTTAATATTCTTTAACTATTACGCTATAAACCTTCTATAGTAATTGCAAAACCCTAGGAACAATCTTAACTACGTAAAGTTCTCTAGTTCTTACTAATTTACTATAGCCTTAATCTTTTTTAAATCTATACTAAGTTAGCCTAGTTTAATAATAAATTTAATAAAATCTATCTTTCTGGTAAAGAACTTATATTTCTTAATTACTACTAGCATCTATTCTTCTTATAGTCTCTTTAAGACCCATTTAACATATTCCCTATATTTTTCCTTAGTTATTGTCGGTATCACCCGGGGGGGTACTGCAATTGCAATATAAGGTAACTGGTTCTTTGATTCATTCGTGTCTTCTCTCGTCTACCAAAAGAGAAAGAAAGGGGTAGTAAAGGTCGGGCTATCTATCGGGCCGTAGGTGGTCAGGTGATCTACGCTACGCATGCAGCCCCTACCGCATACGCTCCACGCCATTTATCTAGTAACAATATTTATAACCTCTACTCGTACAGACAGTTATTAAGTAGATAATAATATTGTTAAGGTATACTATAATAAATTTATCTAAGTATTCTTTTAATATATTATTAATACGTTTCTAGAACGTTGCTGGTGCGTTTATAAGCCCGAATTATATAACTAATGGTTTATATAGTTCTTCCTTTAATCTAAAGGCTACCTTTTATTCGTTGCCTTCCTTAATCCTAATCTAATAGTACGCCTATCTTAGATCTATCTTTGTAAAGATTTGCGCGTTACCTATTCTATCTTAGATCTTACTAATTAAGGGTAAAGGATACCTATCTTTTCTAGTAATGCTGTTTAACTACCTATAGTTAGTACACAGCCTTAGTTTACTATTTTTCTTTAGTATGAATAGTACTGGATAACCTGCTAATAACTGCGATGGTCTAATATATCCCTTTTATAAGTTTTCTTAGATAAACTCCTTAAGTGCTCTAGACTCTTCTTTAGTAAGTTTATAGGTTAGAAAGAACCTTAGACTTATTTCTAGTTCTAACTCTATTTTATAGTCCTATACTATATACTCTAATAGCTTCTTACTTTCTGGTAACTATAGTTTCTCGCTATACTTATGGTATCTCTTTAATACGTAACTTAAGCCTTACTTAGTCTCCTTATATGTCGCTCTAACTTAGTACTATACTAACTTAGTTTGCTATTATATCTTACGGCGTTAAGTATCTCTAATATTAACCTAACCTGTAATCTAATTAATCTTTAGATTATATTCCTGTAACTAAGGCATGCCTAATACTACCTTATCCCGTCCTAATAGTAGGATATTAAAAGATATCTTAATTCGTCTTCCTTTAATAGTTATTTAAATAGGTCCTATTTTAAGGTTAATAATCCCTCCTCTATAGGCTATTAGATCTCCTAAAATTATAACTAATAGGTAAGGTTGCTCCTTCTGTCTATAAAGTAATCCCATTTTCTTAACTACTGCTAGTAAGATATGGTTCCGCATTGCTCTACTATCTATTAATACTTTAAACGGTTAATCTTACTATTTAACTTGTAAATTTAAGTGTCGTCCTTAAATTCCTTTAAGGGTTTAAGACTTTATTACTAGCTCCCTTTAGTCCTATAGGCCTCTACTTTTCCTAACTATTAGCTGCTTAATCCTTATACACTTAGCTTACTTTTTAGCTAATGCCTAGTTCGCTTTTTATCTTTAATATGCTATAGACATATATTCTTTAGATATTCCCACTACTATTATCCGTCTAAGTATTCTTCTATAAGGAATCTTTTTGGTTAAAGTATTAAGTCTCCTAACTTCTAAACTTCTGTTAAATGCTAGCTATGCATATACTTAGTATTCCTATACTATCGCTTATCTAGCGCCTAATATATCCTTATAGGGTATTTCTAATTTTTTTCCTTTAGATTTTTATACATTTTGTATATATCGTCCACGCATATAATCTATAATAGCGTATAGTATACTAAGTGCTTTAGGTTAACTTTTAACTTATCTTTATCTTTAAGTTTAAACCTCTATCGTGTTGATTTAAACGTTACAACTTTATTTACAGGTACTAAAATACGCCTTTCACTTCTCTAGTCCTCTAATTATTCCTTTAGATCCTTTAACGTTATAATTAAGGCTCCTTTAATATAAGTTATAGCCTTCTCTATAATTGGGTGGTCCTAAATAACTTGTTTATCTAACTATATATAGAAATCTTCCTACTTATTATTATGTCGCTGCCTATACCACTTTTAGTATAGCTGTTAAAGTGTATACGGTTTATCCGTAAGGAAGTATTTTTTTATTACTATATTATAATAGCCCTTTATATATCGTTCTTTAAACCTAGTAGGGATTCCTAGATCCTCTTTATTTTCTAGTTTAGTAAGCTACTTAGCTTTTAGTGTGCCTGCTCTAGGCCTATTAGTAATTATTCGTACTAGTGCTCTGTCCCTTATACGTCCCAATATGCTAGATCTCTTATCTAGTTTCTGTTCTTGCTATGCGATGATTCTTTGCCTAAATTCTTCTATAGTTTCTTTTGGTTTGCGTCTTGCAGATAGATCCTTAAAGTCTTCTTACTTTTTAATCTTAGTATTAATATTTTAATCTTTAGGCCGAATACTTTGTTCTTCTGGTAAGTCCTCTAAGTTTATATATTTATCTTCTAGTCTGTTTGCTATTTATATCGCGGATTTTTTGATCTTATTAATAGTCCTTATTTATTTCTTGAAATTTTGGGTTTATAGGATTCTTAATCCCGAGCTTGCTTCTATCTTAAGCTTAGCTCCTACCTTAGTCTAATTAGGTTTTGCTAGTGTTCTCTTCTCATCTTAAGAGTTTTATATTTTTAAGAAACTTCGTCCTAAGCTTATTCGTATATTACTAAACTAAGCTATTGCTCTGCTCTATTGGTTATCGTCCATTATAGGTCCTTAAGTTTGCCTTATCCCATTTTAAGAGTCTTAGTTATCTCGCATCTCGTCTTAAGAATCTTAAGCTTTTAGCCTTTTACCTTTATTAAGTACCGAAGTAGCTCGCTATCCTACTTCTCTTGCGTCTCGCGAAGCGATAGATATTATATTTAGTGGGGTCTTAATCCCTACTAATATTCCCTATTCTATAGTGGAATTATCCTTTACCTCTTATATAACATCTCCAAGGTCTATATATTCCCAGTAAACCGCTTTTATCGCCTTATTATTATAAAATATTTTACCTATGTTAAATTTATCGTCCTTAATGTCCAATCTACAAACTGGTTTATTAGTTCCTTTATATTCCGCTAAATATGGCTCTTATAACTAATAGCTTACGCCATACTTAGCGTCCTTATAAATTTAGCATGCGTTATTATAATAAAATGCAAAACTTCTAATTAAACATTCTTTTGTTCCTCGTAGTATATTATTATCCCTCTATACGTATATATCGTCTGCTAGTCTTATCCCTTTTACTATATAGTAACTTTAACTACTTCTATAGTCTTTAATATAATAACCTTGTTTTCTGCAATTTATATAAGCTCTCTCTTTAAACCATTTTTCTTATTATAGAGTCCGCCTAAACGTCTTCTGCTGCTAAGATCCCTAATTCGGCCTCTGCTCCTTAAACCTTTAATTACTTAATCTTTATCCCCTAGGTTTCTATAGTCTCTTACTTTATCTCTTATAGGCTTCTTTAGTACCACTTAGGTCCATTAGCTCTGCGCTATACTATAGTTTCTAACTTAGCTTTGGTTATTGCATACTTTGCGCCTTATATAACTATAGAACTCTATCCTAACCTCTCTTAGCCTGTTCCCTTTAGTAGATCCAATTGTTAATCTTAATCGCTTAATCTATTAAATCCTATAGAGTTCCCGTATCTTCCATTAGGATAATTATATTCTAAACTTTAGCCTTAAGTCCCTATTTATACTATGCTATAAGCGCCTTATTCCACTTAACTTATATTACTAACGTCTGGAACTACGTTATATACTTAATTGCTAAGGTCCGTTGCATAATATCTTAGAGTTTTCTTTCCGCTATAGTTACCACCTCTAGGTCTCTAAACATTTATATAAGTTACTCTATAAACCCTTTCTAGCTTATAAATATAAACCGTACTTCTTAATTAGTGGTTATTATTCCATTTACTTATATTTCCGTAAGGTAAAGCTTAAACCATTTAAGTGCTCTTCCTAATAGAAATAGTCCTATATACGCTATTCGATCTATAGGTATTGGCAGCTTTACCCCTTCTTATATAACCTTAAAGTATATTTACGTAAGAAATCCTTTAAGTTTTAATCTTTCTCCTAAGTATCTCTCAATTAATAATAACTTAATCCTTACTATACTAACCCCGTTAATCCTTTCTTCCAACGCTACATTGTTAGTTATTAACTAGTTAACTATCTCTTATAATTATCCGACCGTTATAGGTTGCTATAAGTTAGTGTCTACTATACTAGTGTCGTTACCTAATCTTAATATAGTTGCCGCCGTTAATGGCGTTGTGGTGGCTGCTTTTGGTGGCATATTATTTAATTTTCTGTATTTAATACTATAACTAGGTAGTAATTATGTAACGGAACCTTGTAGTAGGAACTACAATAGGCTCGTTATTAGGCTAGGTATATAAGTAATGCAAATATAGAAGTTAAAAACGTAATAACAACTAGTAGAGTAGTTGCTCAATAGATTAACTCTAATTATATTCTGAGAATTACTATAAGGAAGGAACTATCTAGGTAGGGACTAAGGGTCCTTAAATACACAACTATACTTCTATAAAATCCTTCTTATACGTAATATACGTATACTCTATCTACTCTGTTACGGATTATATAGATCCTATAGATTATATAGATTATATAACGTGACCTTGGTTACTATTCTTCGTCATATAGCTCTATTAGCTCTATTCTGGACCGTGCTTATATTAACTAACTAGCTTCTTCTAACTCTTCTCCAAGTAGTTATAATATTGTACTTAAAGCGTCCGTAACAATAGTCCCTATATACTTAGGCTAAGAGGAGGAATATTATAAGGACTATATTTATACTAGATATTAGAGATATAATAGGTACCCTATAACGTACAGTAAAAGGAAAAATAGTAGCCCTAAAAGGCTCTTTCTTCCCTATACCGCCTGTAGCAAATCTAAAAGATATATATAAGTACTAATATCTAAACCTAATATAGATCCTAGAGATTATAATATAGGAAGTAGAAGAAGCTATTAAAATAATTAGCCCGGATAAGGCGCCGGGAGAGGATTAGCTCCTAAGCCGTGTACTCTATAAAGCTATTTAGGAACTAAAAAAACTACTTACCCAACTTTTTAACTACTGCCTTATAGTAGGATACTGCCTAGCATACTTTAGAAGATCTACTACGGTAGCACTCCAAAAACTAAAGAAAGGGGACTTTAAAGACCCTAAGATGTATAGACCAATTGTCTTACTAAATATAGTAGGAAAAGTAATAGACAAAGTGCTCATAAAACGGCTACTCTTTATAGCAGACGCCTACGGCTTCCTACTATATACCTATACGGGTAGAAGAGCAGCAGCCGGTTATAAATACGCGGTGCACCTTCTCCTAGAGAAGATATATGCGTTATAGTAAATAGGAGAGAAAGATATAGTAAGCCTACTTATGCTAGATGTAAGCGGAGCCTTTAATAACGTATTACACCGTAGGCTTATTTACTACCTTTAGAAATGAAGAATAAACCTTTACCACACATGCAACCTTACTAAAAGGTAGCGCCACACTCCAAAACTTACGCATACCTATCTTACCACCAAAAACAATCGATTTTCTAACTTTTAAGACCTAATTCCTACTGCCTAGCGAGCTAGAGGTGGATTTATTTATTATTTTACCCCCTTTTCCTAACAGAAAATTTTCTTTAAGGGTGGCCCTAGCTTATAAGCGAGGCACGGACAGGAATACCAAAACTATAAAATAGGGGCTAGTTTCTCTACTACCTCTTAGCCTAATCTCCCTAGAAATCTTCTAGTAGGATTAGTAAGGAGAAAAGGGTATAAGGATAGTAAAAAACTAGGAAAACCCCCCTATAAGATACAAAATGCCAAGGCCCGGTAGGCCTAAAAAGAAACCTCTTATAGAAATAAGTGATAATGAGTCTATATCTACATTCACTTTTTTTAGCCCTTCTCCTTCTCCTGGCCTATTTGGGACAGGAGAAAAAAGAGGACATCCTTAGTCTTCTACTAAAAAAGAAAACTAAAAACCTATAAAAAAGACAACTAAACAAATAACTTTTACGGCTAGTATACCTAGTATATCTTTCTCTCCCCTTTCTCCAGAATAACACCTATAAAAGGCTTTAGATAGCCTAACCCAGGCCTATAAAGGGCTAGAAGAAGAAGAAGAAGATAAAAAGGAATAAGTTAAATAGCTAGAGGACTATACACGTAGTGTCCTAGTAGGAGAAAATCCCTTTATAAAAGGAAAAGAAAAGATAAAAGATGTCCTAAAAGGACTAGTTGAAGAAGTAAGAGCTCTCCATAAGGAGGTAGCCCCTACTAAAGAAACCTACGCAGAGAGGCTAAAGAAGGACCTCCCTACTTCGTCTTCTCTACCCTCCTCGTCACTCCTATTTCCTACTCCTTCTACTTCTACTAGAAGTAAGAAAAAGCAGCTATAAGAAAGAAAGCTAGTCCTAATTACAGACTAAAAGGACTAACCTTTAGATACCTTCTCTATACGAAACAGTCAATTAACTATTTGTATTAAAACTGTAAGTAGAAAAACCTATTTTAGTATCTATAGCTAGAACTAAAGGAAAATAAAATATTCTTCTTACAACTATGAAAGAGTATAATGCGGATTTCCTAGTTAAATATAAGGAAATCTGGCATAACTGCGTTACCTTTTAAAGAGAACAAAAACTAGAACTATAGGTTTAAATTATAGCCTATAGGGTTCCTACCCTACCTTTCCTAAGAGAAGGAGGCTCTAAGCTTCTAAAGGAAGAAATTAAGACCTTTAATCCTATAAGGATATAAGGACTACCTAGATGGATCTTATTTAGTGTAAAAAAACACAATCTATAGACTAGATTTAGCTCTATGGTTTTTACTATAGAGAACGAAGAAAAAAGACAAGAAATCCTTAAGTAAAAAGAGATATTAATTGCAGGTATAGCTACTAAGGTAGTAAAATACCTTAAAGTCTCTCCTACTACGTAGTGTACGAGCTGCCAAAAATTTGGCCATATAGGAGATAGGTGCTCTACTAGGGCCTATAGATACTATACAGCTGTATATTTATCTAAAGACCATTCCTATTTTACCTGTATAATAATAGGCAGGCCTTGCTAGTATACTACCCCTCTTTACATTAATTGTAAAGAAAAACACTTTGCTAATAGTAAAGACTGCGAGACTTTTAAAGCTGCTAAACTAGTATGTAAAGAAGATTCTATAGAAGAATAAAACAGATAGGATTCTAGAAGGAAGCAACTCCTACTAGGCTCTTAAAAAGATATTAGAGAGTAAAAGAATAAAAATAAATTGCAAAAGGACAGGGACAGGGGTTAGGATTTCTTATAGTTTTTCTTACCATTTTCTCATTCCCTAGTAGTTGTAGTATCTTAGTATTTTAT
>Ga0307515_10018391_pt1 | contig 12654 bp, 4 predicted proteins | sample 17_EM_MG_FD_194513 | JGI IMG/M metagenome (GOLD analysis project Ga0307515, IMG submission 194513) | Populus trichocarpa ectomycorrhiza microbial communities from riparian zone in the Pacific Northwest, United States - 17_EM | ecosystem: Host-associated > Plants > Roots > Unclassified | place... | reverse complement strand
TATTTCCTGATGCGGCAGAGATTTGTGAAGCCATCTCCATGTGGGAATAGTACGAGCCCTTTACAATGATTTTCAATGATGGCAGTAGGAGTCCTTCTTTCCATTTACGCTACCCTCTTACAACAATTCTCTTCAAGACTTTGTATACCCTGGCCCTTGGCAACTTATAGAGGTATTTGCGAGTGTGATTGCGGTTGTTTTTTTAAAATGTTTTATATTTAAAAAATATTTTTTTTTGTTTTTTTAAAAACATTTTTAATATCAAAACATCAAAATAATCTGAAAACATAAAAAAAACTGATTTAAAACAAAAAAAAATTAAAAAATTTTAATTTTTTCAAAAACAACATAAAAACAAACATAATCTAACCACACTTGTAGAAAGATCCGTGAACAAAAAGATACAATTAGTCAAATTAGGGTACTTCTTATCCCTAAAGTCCAACCTACCTTTTATCCTCCAATTTCACATCCCTGGATTGTATTTTGTCCATTGTCAAAATAAGAATTGCTTACTTTGAATAACATAGACATTAAACCCAACCTAGCCTATCAAGTTAATTAAATGATTTGTTAATCTATTATCTAATTCAAGTCAGATTTTACTTCAAATGTCATTTTATTTTTCTTAAAAAAAAATTAACTGTGTTATGAGTATTTTTTTTTTATTCACGAGTCAAACTGTTTAATCTCTAATGCGATTTTTTTTATTAACGTGGGTGTCCGGGTCAGCTTGCCCGAATCTCAACTAATCATACAGGCCCTGCAGTTAACGACCATGGAAGCCTCTAGTAATCATCATATTAGCTACCACATTATTCGAACTTGAGATCATAGGCTCGATCCCAAACTCTTACCACTTGCCCACTTACTAGATGATTCTATATCGTGATTTTTAAAACAAGTAGACTCCATGTTTGTTTTTATCACTATGTTTATGCTAAGTGAATACATTACAACTAATTCGAGTTTGTTTTATTATTATTGATCATCTTTGATGGTATAATATTTCTCTAGAAACTAATCTAATTTGTTGTTTGTCCCATATGATTAAGTGGTTACTTGTGGTCACAAACAATAGTCAACCAAAGTACCAATTATGACTTTTGAGGTTCACACGCAAGTGTTTGTATCAAAAGATAGAAAAAGGCCTCATTGCTGGATGCACATAATTCCTTGCTCTCCTGGAAAAAATAAACTCTATGCTACAGTTCTTTGCGCAAGCTTCCAAGATTTATAACAGTACTTAAAGGCATTGGTTAAAAACTATGGCTCAAGTGGTGAGCATAAAATACTTATTTCAGAGTTTTAAATTTGAATTTCGTTACTAACTCTCTTAAAAGATATAATATTTATTATTGAATATACAATTAATTCTTTGTACAACTGTTTTATATATGAAAAAAAATAGTTGCGAATATATAATTAATTCTTCGTTATTAACAATCTATTGAGCTCGAGACCAAGAGGTTTGCACCTCCTATGATTTCAGGTTTGAGCTCTGTGATTGTTAATATAATGGTCACTAGAATCTTACATGATCGTTAACTTCAGGACCTGTGAGATTAGTCGAGATACGCTCAAGCTGATCTGAACATTAATATTAATTATAAAAAAAATAGTTAATACTATATGTGTTGGCATCAAATCACATTCTTAAAATAAGAAGAGAAAGAAAAACTGATAGTTTATAATTAGTAAATTTCTTAATGTGACAGAATTGTCAGTAGGTGACGCACCTTTTGACCTTACACTTCACTAGAAAAGGCATTCTAGAAAAAAATAAGATCTCCGGGGCATGGCCAACTGCTTTCTAACTATCAAACATGGAAAAATTATTTGATCATAGGAAAATCATGGTAGTCTAATTAATAATTCATAGGAGAGACAGGTTTTTTTTTTGTATTTTAGATTTTCTTTCATTTTTTTTATGTTTGACATTTTGTTTCTAACTTTCAAATTGTTTTATCCAAAATAAACATTAAGTTAATATAGTTTTTTTATAATTTTAATATTCTAATATAAAAAAATATAATTTAACCTGCACCTAGGGCAATGTGGTGAGCAGCCTATAAGATCTTTAGGAGATGCTAAAATGGGCCTGGTTGGGAGTACTGCCCGATGGGGATTTCATGTCATTATACGGTTTTTTGCCATAAAATTTGCAAAACCAAATCTTTTGGTTTGTGCACGACATTTTGGTATGGATTTTAATAATTGATTTAAGTTATTTTTTAATTTTAATTTTAAGTATGGGTTATAAATATGTTGGTTCAAAATAAATCTTTAATTCAAATCAAAAGTTGTTAAGAAATTGTATACATTTTTTCTTTAATTAAAATTATTTTTTTAACTTTTATTTCTTAAAGTGTCTTTAAATTATTTCTCAATAAACAATACTTAGAATTGAACTTATTTTTTCATAAATTATCTTAAAAAAATTATTTTTGAATTATAACTCAAAATCTAAAATTATTTCTCTTAAATCTTGCAAACAGAATCTAAATGTACTCTTAAAAAAATAAAAATAAAGCATTAATAATAATAATAATATAGGTGAATTTTTAAATCAATTTAAAGAAATTACGTGTAAACTGATGCAACAATACCTAGTAAAAACATATTGCAAGACAATTGAAATTATTGGAGAGTCAACTTGAACTATATAAATGATTAATGTTAGTAACATTTTAAAAAGAAATTGAGGAATACTTGAATAAAAGAACCACAAAAAAAATTTTAAGCTATTTTTTTTCTAGATAAGCTTTTCACACGATCCATCATTTTTACGCTGGATGGCTACAATTACACAATCTTAATTATTCTTTTCATATGCTCTAGAGTCTGATTGGCCCAAGGAAGCAGAGTAAGGGATATACTATCTTATACCACAATCAAAGTTGCATCCATTTTCACCAATCTCTTATCGAGTATCTTTCCCATTAGAAGCTATTTGACATAAAAGATTGAGATATCTATCCAAATTGCCTTCTTAGTTTCTGTCAAAACTAATTCTATATTTTGTTTATGATTTTCAACATTCATGTGATGTTTTGTCCTTTGGTAAAACAAACAAAGTTATCTTTTCCAATAAGTTCTATTCAAAGTACTTATTCTTTTGATCTTATAGACTGTGATATTTGGGGTCCATATAAAATTGAAAAATACTCTAGTGCATATTATTTTTTTAACTATTATGGATGACTGCACCCGTTTTACCTGAATTTCTCTAATGAAATTCAAATATGAAACATAAGGCTTGTTAATGATACTCATCACTTTTGTTAACACTCAATTTAACTATCAAGTTAAAACTATACGGAGTGATAATGATATAGAATTCATCTATTTAAAGTCATTTCTCTCTACTCTTGACATCATGTTCCAAAGTTCATGTCCACACACACCTTAACAAAATGGTGTTGTTGAACAAAAACATAAACACCTTCTCAATATTGGTCATGCCTTGAGATTCAAAACCAATTTACCATTGAAATTTTGGGGTGAAAGCTTACTCACTGTCACTTATCTTATAAATCGACTTCTCACCCCCGTTTTGAACCATAAATTGCCATATAAACTTTTATTTGGCAAACCTCCCACATATACACATCTACGTGCTTTTAGCTTTCTCTATTATGCCACCAACTTACAGCCTTTGGCCAAATGTTCACTAAAAGCTTATCGATGCATTTTTGTTGGATATCCTTTGAGCCAAAAAGCCTACCAAGTTTGTGATCTTACCACTTGACAGTTCTTCACTAGACGTGATGTTATTTTCCATGAAAATACATTTTCTTTTTCCACTCTCACTCCATCCAATTTTTCACCTTCAACCTCTCTACTAACTATATCTTTTGACTTAAATGTTATTCCAATTCCAATTCCATCATCTACCTCTCACTCATCACCCAAGATACCTAATTCCCTTTCATCTCCCTCTTTTCATGATTTATCACCATCATCATCAAACTCAACACACATTCTCTCTTCATTATCTTCTCATTCTCCTACCTCAAACACACTTGCTCGTATTCTTCATCACAACGATTAACCTTAACAACCCTCTGTTCTTCTTCATGACTTTTATTGTGGCTAGGTTGGTACGTCATTTTACTCAACAACCATGAGCAAGCCATCCTCTTCTCGGTCAGGTACCAAATATTAGTTATCCAACTTTATCTCATATCAGTTATTATCTCCTTCTTATTAATTATTTCTTAACATAATTTCTAGCACTCTTGAACCTACAATATATGAACAGACACTACGTGTTCCAAAGTGACATGTAGCAATGAAAACTAAGCTCACCACTCTTGAAAAATAAAATACATGGTCCCTGGTTTTATTTTCTCCCAATTATCATTTCATAGGCAACAAATGGGTTTTTTTGAATCAAGTATAAATCAGATGGCTCAGTGGAATAATACAAATCACGTCTAGTACGTAGCAAAGGGATTCACTAAAATATCATATGCCATTTGTTCCCTTCTATTTTCAACTGGCTGATATCTTCACTAAGGTCATATGAGGAAACATTTTTAAGAAATTCATGAGCAAGTTGAACATTCTCGATATTCATGCTCCAACTTAAAAGGAAGTGTTGAGATTTAATTTCTCACAATTTATGGAGTCATTTTTTGATAAGATATTTTGAGTTGATCTCAATATCTTGTAATCCTACTTTTATAGGCACAAGATATTCACCATTTAATGTACGGCTTCTTAGGTCTATCCATGTATATATAATCATTGTAATATTGAATGAAATATACATTCTTTTCGTGTTTTTAGTTTTTGTCACTACTCAAGTAAAGATTCTTATAAATTATCATCTCAAGTAACAAGGAGCAATTTGCTGCCTTTTCTACTTTTCCTTTCAAGTCCTTTAATATACAAAATATTTATTCCATGCTTCCTATTATGATCGTATTCTATGGAACAACGCCAGAACATACCCTACAAGAAACTCTCAACAACTATTCCTCAAAATATAAATATATATACAACAAGAGCTAGAACATATTCTATAAGAAACTCTCAACAACTATTCCACAATAATATATATATATATATATATATATATAAAACCACTAGGTCCAAATCTTGGCACCTCTGCTATATGCATTAGAATATTAAGGACGTTCAATTGTCAGAATGCTTTCCTTCAACTCTAACAAGCTGTACATAATACATATGAGCATTGCGGGTGTGCTTAACTTTCGTTCATGTAAAAGCCGGGGTCTACAGGAAACATTAAAATGACAGAGAGACGTTTGTTCAACTTGTAGTCTAAAATTTGTCAGATTTTCTATTAAATTAAATAAAAATAAATAATACACACATTATTATATGTACCTATGAACATATTGAAATTAAATGTTATTTATCAATGCAAATTAAATGTATTTGTATAAAATAAAGAGACGGGACCATGGGAAGATAAATAAAGGAAGCATGTATAATAAATAATGGGGATTGTGTTAAGGGAGACTGAGATTTTGATAATTTATTACTCCATTTTTAAAAGCTTTTGCCTCCACAAAAATCCAAAATTCCCACCATCATCTCTCCTGTTTTAAAAAACTATAGTAGGCCAGCTCCCACCTTCAGTCAGACGTAGCTAGCTAGCTTTTTTTTTATACTAATAGATTCTGGGCTCTTCAATCAAAGTCCCTGCCAAAGAAGTGAACAATCTAAGTTGAGAATAATAGGAATGAGTTAGCCAAATCTTTTCTATTTATGTATATTAAGCCTATCAACCCTTTCTATTTATATACATCCTACACAATTTCCTCTCATAATCTATATTGGCCACAATTACCCCTTCATACAGCATCAATGAAAATCCAATTTGCTGGACAGAATAACCTATTCATGAAGCGCGTGTGTGTATTATACATAGCATGATGGTCACCCTATATGTAAATCAAAACTAGAGGACGCTCAAGAACTCTGTCAATATTCTTTGAAGTAGGAATGTAAAAAGCTTTAAGAAGGGAGAAGAATGATGCATGGTTGGTTCAGGGTCTGTTCAATCCCGTTTAGTTAATATTCATAATTGTGTAATGGATCATATTAAAAAAATCTATAACTAATAGCTTTATACTTTCGTAAAATCTATTTTTTTAAGCTGTCGCACTACTTACACTTGCGCATCAAATTCATGTTTTTTTTTTTTCCTGGTTTTTACAAGTCTTTATCGTGATTTGGGGGGGTGGTTTGCAAGTGAGTGAGGACCGTACATACACATAACTACATCATCATAATCATCATCATCTATACCTAGATCTATCACCTATCCCAAAAAAAGAATGCAGAGAACAAGGAAAGAAAAGAGAGGTCTTTACAAACCCATGTACTGTCAAAAGAAGAAATGTTTCATATATTTCATCAGATAAAACAACACAATCCCCCAGGAATTCGAAGTCTTGTCTGAAATCTCTCCACCTTACCCCGTCAAATCTTTCTTGATTTTACTTACAGTCAGTCCATATATATCATTTCATTCAGTAGTAGTAGTGGTACATGACCGTCTCCGGCGTCTTGTTTTCATCAATGAGCAGGTTGTCATTGTTATTACTCCCATTAACATCGTTATGATTACCGCTACTGCTAACCTGTTGCTTAACGTCCTCAATGAAATCATAGTCTGATGGGGTTTCTCCAATATTCCCATTTGGCTTCTCTACCCATTGGTTCAAAATTTCAACTCCATTGTTACCATTACCAAGCATGACCTTCTGGTTCTGATCTCCATACCCATTTGACGACATCAAGCTGTGAAATCCCATGTCTTCTTGTTTGATCTCTCTTCCATAGCTTATCAGGCTGCAACTCCCATCAGAATTAGAACTGCAACTTGCTTCACTACCAAACACCATGTAATTATCTTTCACTGGATGATAGTATTGCATGGGACTGAACAAGCCCTCTTGGGTGGTTTGGAAAAGTAAAGAGTTTGTGGCTAGAGAAACACTGTTGGTGCTTAAAAGACTAGACGGAATTTGAGAAATGGGCTCAAAGCCAGTGAATGATCTGTTTTGGGAGTAATAAGAGAAAGAACCACCAGAGTCCTTATACATGGATGGCAGTGAATGAGACAATGGTGGAGTTTGATGAGGAGATTGGAATGTTGGGGGTTTTCTTTGAGATTGAGGAGCCATGGCCATGAGTTTCTTCTTGAGCTTGGTGTTCCAGTAATTCTTAATATCATTGTCTGTCCTTCCTGGTAGCTGAGCAGCTATTATTGACCATCTGCAATTTGCATGTTAAGGGAAAATAGGTTGCATAAGAACGAAACTCTAAGTACGCATTTAGCAGCTGTAAGTAGGTATTGATGTAGGCTCCTAACTTGGCATGCATGCATAGAAATTATCCAAAAAATAGGCAGATTCTTTATTTGTGCAGGATGGTTTTCTTCAGTTAAAAGGAAAAACAACCTAGAATTTTCTGTCTTTCAACCTTTTTCTTCCCGAGCTAGCTGTTTTTAGATAAATTGCCTCAATATATATAACTTCACAGATGATACTTGTGGAAAAGAAAAGAAACCAAAAAACACATATACTAAGAGATATAAGCAAAGAAATTGTGTGATTTGAGTAGAAATTATGGATCAAATTAAGAGAAAGACGCAAAATAAGGATCAAGAAGTCCTTTAAAGTGAAAATCAATGCACCTGCTTCCAATGCTTGCAAATAGGCTGCAGATTACCCTATCCTCCTCATCAGAGAATTCACCATGTTTAAGATTGGGTCTCAGATAGTTTAGCCATCTCAGTCTACAACTCTTGCCACATCTCTTAAGCCCTGATCATCAAAAACCATGTAAAAACAACCATTAGAAAGAGAGAGAAAGAGGAAATGGTTTGATCCTAATTGTTAGTGGTGATCTTACCAGCTTTTTGAGGTAGAGCAATCCAATTGCCACCAGTCCCATATTTCTCTATGTACTCTTTAAGCTTCGAGTCTTCTTCTGGTGACCATGGCCCTTTCTTCACATTTGCCTTGTCACAACAAGGAGCCCTTCCCATCTCTCTCTCTCTCTCTCAAGATCTCGTCTTGGATATCCTCTCTACACTGTGAGGAACTCCAATAGGTCTCAATTCCTACAAAAACTGGTGGAGGTCTGTTGAGCCTTTTAATTATAGACTTGGAGTGGGGTATAGACAAGTAAAACAAAAAAATATTAGTCCTCCTCTTTTCGAACATATAGTCATATACACACAAGTCAAAATGATAGACAAGTTCAACCAGTTTCCAACTAGTGCTCTAAAATATAAGCAAGGCTAATGGAACTTTCCATCTTGAAATTTTTAGGTGCCCTAAATAAAACATCCTCCTCTCTAGCCCCCCCTCTCTCTACATTTTTCAAAGGCATCCTAGCTAAGTCTTATTACTAGAAATTCAACAGGAAATGAATTGATAGCTACAGGCCTTTGGATTGTGACATTTTCCAAACCCTAGACTAATTATTGGTAGATAAATATAACTACCTGGCTTCAACTTGCTAGTTAACAAGTCATACATGCATACATAAATAAACTCTTCTTATATACACACCATTCTAGATCTTCATGATATCATTTATTCCTGTACATGCTCTGATTTTGAAACAAGTTCCAATGTTACCTCATTTAGTTCTATCAATAATATTATTGTGGATTATTTATTTGAAGAGGTGTTGTGCAGTTTTGATAAGGAACACACTGTCTCCTTTTTTTCAATTCAATTATCACTGGAATGAAATTAATGTGTGCTTATTAGTGTTTCCTGCAGTATTAAACATGGTGCTAGTAAATTAATGGAACCATGCATGCATGAGACTTTGTGGAAAATAATTAATTAGCCAATGCACCCTAGTTAATATTTTTCAGTAATCTTTACGTTAACCATCCCAGCTAGTTCAGTATAGTAACTAATTAGTTACCTTAAAAAGAATGGTTTGCTGACTCAAAAAATATTTTTTACAGTTGAACCTATATGTTGTTGGGCCATCGAAGCATGATATTCAATTTATCTGATCAGGTTCTTGGAACTGACTCATCAATGCCATTCTTTTGACTTGATGACTCATTATAGCTATTGCCACAGTTTGTCATGAATGCAAAAATAGGCAACCAAATGTCACAGAGTTTGCTATAGTGAACTGCAACATTTCTTTACAGGGATGGATGAAAACTAGTGGCCCAGAAACCAGTTTGGAGGGACACTTCTCGATTTTGTAGGACATAAAAATGAAAAAGTAAAAGTAAAAATAAAAATATATAAATCCTTCTAAAAGTGCCAGTGTTCCTAAGCTTTCTTAGAAGACATACCAGAAAGATAAACGTTACATGTTTTTAGTGAACAATATAGATGTTTTTGTTGATGCTAGCTGGCTAGATAGGGTCATTTAGGCAGCCGCATGAAAATCCACAAATAGAGGATGGAAGAATCAAAGCCGACCTCTATACGATGATGTTTTTATCCATGTAAGAAAACTAACCTGGACAGCTACAGTATATATTTGATGATAGAGAGCTTGGAGTCTTCCAACTCAAAATTTGAGATGAAAATCTGTTGAAGATTAGATTTTGTCACTTTTGAAAGGACAGTGCCTTGATGGAATTAATTACGTTCTGCTCTAATATTTCTTTCTTTTTCCAAAAAAGTGCTCTTTTTACTATTTTTTATTTTTTTTATACACACACACACACACACACATATACGAACCAAACTCTATCTTAACGTCATATAATTTCTCTGCAATATTTTGGGTTGAAGTTTCTTCCAACAACTCCTTGGAGAAGAACTCCTTGGCCTTAATTTCTTGACAGGTAGAAAAAGAAGAAGCAATGCCTCTCAAAGGAAGTAGTGGACATGAAGCTGATCGATTCGTTATTATAATTAGACAAAAGTCTTAAAAGTTAAAATAAGAGTAAAAGTAGAAATATTGATCATGATTTCCAATGTCATATTTGCAACTTGAATTCTTTATTATAGAGCAAGAAAAATCTAGTGGAGTTTTCTCTTATGCGGAGGAGAGGGTCCTATTTAATTTCAAACTTAATATGGAATTTTATCTCTTAAAATTCCACAAAAACAATGACACGTACGTACCGTTTTAGTCACATAATATATATTAAACATGGTAATTGAGGATAATAGATGGTTTTTCAACTTGAAGGAAGCTGGACGGGATTGAAGCTTCTTGGAAGCATCAGACTTCTAGGAATTATAATTTTCTTTAATATGTGGTGATAAGGGGGAGATAAACACAGATGATTTTGAGATGATTAAATACAATTAAACAGAGACTAGTGTGGCAAAGCCCGCAAGAAAGATAAGCATGTAAAAGATTGCGGAAAGAGAGAAATATATATCTATATATGTTGAAATTTCTGTCCAGCGACACCAAAAGGGATGAATATAAATACTTTTAATTGCATACAACTGTTTTACATCATTAAGAGATATATATATATACGGGGTCCCATTTGCCCATTTGTTTTATCTAATTAAGAAATTGATTGTAGTCATCGCCAGCGTGAAACAGCCTTTTTTTTTTTTCTTCTGAAATCGTCAACTTCTCATTAATATTTCTTGAAGCCTTTGGACATTTTAATAACCAACATTTTCTTTTTATTTTTTTTCATAGATAAGATCATAAACCCACAGTCATAAGTTAATTAATTATATATGGTTAGAGGATTAATATATTAGTAGTTTAATGGTTAGCAAGACATAAAAAAAATGTTATTGATCTTCTATTAATATTTATCTCTTTTAAAAAATAAACATGCCCATATAATTAATTTGATGTAATCGATTTATAATCATGTATTGGAGTTGAGCCGTGAGAATAAGAAATCAAATTAATATCAAGTCAATTAAAACATTTGTACTATTATATAGACCAAGAACGTGAACTTTTGGTTTAATATGCAAATTGCTCTTGTTTTCTAACAATTCACTCAACAACTCTTCTACTTTGAAAAATATTTTTATTGCTGCTCACTTTTCACCTAAACAATCTAAACTCCAAACTACTTAAATCTTGAATAAATCTCACTATAGCATAAAAAAATCCATCAAAGTAGCTCAAAAACAACAAAAACTAATAACTAAAATAAAATCCTAAAAAGTAAGTACAAGCATTAGATAAAATAAATGAAAAACCATCAAATCTAGTAATATAGCAATCAAATTTAGGATATACTCGATTATTGCTTCGCGCTGCATTGCAAATTAGATAAAAAAAATTAATGTAAAAAGAAATAACCAGATGTAGCCAATATTGTTTTAGTAGAAAATTTAAGCAGAGTGAATCTAAAGGTAACCTGGACGATTGATAAAAATATAATTTGACTAAAAATAATTCAAGGTAACATTCTTTTTTAAGATATTCAGATAACATCTTGGATAGACCCGAATCAATTCAAGTTAACCTTTCAAATTCACAACCCTGGTCGTGAGATCATGATAACCTTATATAAAACAAATTAAATAAATTATGAATCCTAATTTAATCAATTCAATATTGAAGGATGAAATTGAAAAAAATAATTAAAAAAACAACTTGGGTTAACCTGCTAAATCTACGATCTGAGTCATGAGACCAGGATAACCTTATAGAAAACAAATAAAAAGATTATGAAGCTCAAATCCCAATAAACCTATTGTTGAATAGTGAAATTTAAAAAAAAATAAATCTAAAAAATGACACAATAAAACAACGTGAGACTATATAGGTTAACTCGCAAAACTCATGACCTGAATCATGAGACTATGATAACCTTCTAGAAAAAAAACCAAAATAAATGACAAAAGCTAATTCCTAATCAATACAATGTTGAGGATGTTGAATGATAAAACTGAGAAAAAATATCAATTAAAAAGAAAGACAATAAAAACCTGAGTCAAATGAGTTAACCCACAAATTCATCATATGAATTATGAAACTGAAATAACCATATAGAAAGCAAACCGCAATAAATTATGAAGTCCAATCTTTAAAAAACCAAATGTTTAATGATGAAATTAGAATAAAAAAACAAAAGGCAATTAAAAAAACAATTACAATAAATAATGTTTTGTATGGTGATGTATAGTAAAAACATCATCTCTTTTAGTTTTTAGTTAATAAAAGAATTCAAATAGAAATAAAGGTGATATGAGCAATACGGTTATAACTTGTCAAAGAACTAGTTTAAAAAAAATGCTTAAGTTATTAGTTAATATCTCAAGTTATGATTTACATTATTTTATAACATATTTTTTTAAGTAAAAGCCTTTAAAGAACATCTCATCAAACTTTACATAAAAGGGATAAAAGAAAAAAGAAGTCCCCACTAGTTTATAATTAGTAAAAAACTCTGACGGTCTTGAGAGATTCTAGATAAGAGGTTAATTAAATAATAAAGAAGATAATAACCATCATATACTTTATATCTAAGATAATTTGAATCAAATTTCTCTCTGTTTATAAACCTTGCTTATAAATATATTTAAATAAATTATGAAAAGTTTGCTTTGATATATAAATTGTCTAAACTTGTATGAATACTAGTCTACAAATTGGATAACTAATTTGATTAATATGCATTGGTAATGATAAACTATTCAACATATGTTCAGCGGCATGATAATTTTGTACAACAAGTTTGACCATTAA
>Ga0307515_10018390_pt1 | contig 12654 bp, 14 predicted proteins | sample 17_EM_MG_FD_194513 | JGI IMG/M metagenome (GOLD analysis project Ga0307515, IMG submission 194513) | Populus trichocarpa ectomycorrhiza microbial communities from riparian zone in the Pacific Northwest, United States - 17_EM | ecosystem: Host-associated > Plants > Roots > Unclassified | place... | reverse complement strand
CATGAATCCTTCAAACAAAATGTTCATAATCTCTTCATTCTTAACACTTTCAGGATATATATTTTCAGAGCTTATCTTTTTAAAATATCATTGCACTTTCTCTCTCTACAAAGCTATTAACTTTACCATCGAAGAGTCCCCGTGCCCATCAAATAGAATCTTTTACAGATACCTACTACTAACCACCTTGGCTTGTTAGGTACCACCTGCTACTATCACAGCTATCAGACACTACCTACTACTACTACAACTATCAGTCACCTTGGCTTACCAGATATCACCTGCTTCTATCAACCACCTAGGCTTTCTATATCAAGTCATCATATATCTTGACTACAAAGAATGGATCAAATTGCTTTAACTAAGATATTAACCAATTATTGAACACATAATCTTTATTTCTAAGCATCTTGTAATTTGGAACTTATTAAATTCGAATAATGTCGTTCACATGTGATTCAATCTATTCACAAATTATTCTATGACGAATAGGCATGCATGGCCATCATCAGCTGCACAAATGCATATTCCGAACTTATAGAGGCAGAACCAACCAGCAACATGGTGCACACATTTTTAAATGATATTTTCTTGTTGGATGCATGAGAACAAATATCGATAAGCAATTATGAAATCTTAGCAAATTCGAGAGATAAATTAAGGCCATGATCAGTGACGAGAATGTGTAACATTTATTTACGACTAATCAAGAAAAGATTATGAACATTAATTTTTCGACTAAGTAATTTCGAAAACCCCGTTTTGAGATCCTATATTTGCATTAAATCGGTAAATTAAACCTATTTTTAGAATATTTTTAAAGTAATTTTTTGTATTTTAAAATAAAAAAGACAAAATATATTTTTTCTATCCCAACTATTTTGGTCCTATAATAATAACCTTACTCCATCTTACGAGGGCTGTGTGCTTTTCTCTTAGTATTAAGAGTTGGCGGGGCGGTAACTCGGAGGCACACGAATAACAATGCTTGGGCCCAAAATGGTTGCTATCGGCCCGGCATTTAAACACAATTAGAGTCCAGACAAAATGATGACATGGCAAAGCCGATTGTGCCTAGAAAGACACAGAGGCACATTCTTCTGGAACTTGCCTGTTGCAATTTGTAATGGCGGGTACATAATAAACGACCAAAAAATAATAAAAATTAAAATCGTATTGCTTCTTTCTCGCACAAAACACCACTAACAGAAAACAGTAGCAAGAAAAAAAAACAGGGAGACATCGAGAGAACGGAAATGGACGACGTTAGAATTTTAGAGGCAGAGAGGCGCCGGATTCAAGAGCTTGAATTCGAAGAATTACAGGTCGAGGAAGAAGTCGATGGTCGTGATTCCACGTAATCCATCACCTTAGCTCTTTACTGGAATACTTTTATTTCGCTGTTTATATCAGTAGCAATCATACATTTTAGCAGTTGAACAGAAACATCTTTTTTTGTAAATCAATCCGTTCGCGTTCTATAATTTGGGGATTAGGGTTTCTTTTTAGTTAAATATTGTTATTTAAAACGAATAATTGTGTTTTCGTTACCTAGTTAATAATAATAATAATTTAATGATTAATTTGGATGTTTGATTTTTGTAATAGTGAAATTGAACATTGTTTTTGTTTTGATTGCTTCTACCACTTCATGTAGTGGTGCTGGTTCATCTGATGATTTCACCTTCAACCCTTGTTTGGCTTCACTGCATACTTATCTTGGCGGTTGGCGCTGGCGTCTCGAAACATTTTGTTGTTCCTATTTTGGTTTTTGTTTTCAGTGTACTTTATTCGAACTTGGGAATTACCATATTGCTTGTGTGTGGCAGAGGTTGAAGACACTCATCATAGACTGGCTTTTTTGGATGGAGGTGCCGTTTTGAACCTTCCATTGTTCTATCTTGAAGGTACTTGTTATGTCCTATGTCTGCCTCGCTTGCTGTTTGTGAATATGTGTTTTAAGGAAAAAATGGTGGTCGGTTATACCAAGCAAGTTCCTTAGTTATATCGTTGTTCTGGTCTGAGTAAGCATATTCATCATGCTGCATGCTCAAACAGTTAGTCAGTGTGTAGTTAATGCTACATTTTAAATTTTCCAAAGAGACGTGAAAAGAAGCTTTGAAGTCATTTCTACTGAGTAGCCTATAGACTTGCAAGTTTTGAGGCCTGATGACCTTATCAGATAGCTAGGAACAGTGATGTTTTGTGTGTGTTTAAAAAACAATGCTGCTTGATATTTGTTAGGAGTTGTTCTTTTCCCAGAGGCTACACTTCCTTTGAGAGTTGTTCAACCCAATTTCATTTCTGCTGTTGAGAGGGCATTGGTTCAAGTAGATAATCCTTTTATTGTAGGTGTGGTAAGTGAACATTTTCTAGACACTTTTCCTTTGCCTTTTCTGTTTATGGGATGTCTTTCTCTAAATCTTTTCTTAGAAAACATTCAAAACTTGGCTCAGGTTCATGCATACAGGGGTTCTGATTCGGATAACAGACAATTAAGGTTTGCAACTGTTGGGACAACTGCAGAGGTACAATTACTGTATGATATCAGCCATATTTTATTTTTCTTTCTAACAATGGAGGAGGATGTAAAGTTTATTTGTGTATGGTTGTATATGTTTGTCCCAATTATGTGGTGTTGCTGAAATTTATTTGAAATTTTGATGTTTTTCATAGCAATTCTGTAGTTAAAGGCATCAAGTTGTTTGTAACTGTACCTTGTTATACATTTTCAAGCAACACTGCTGATTAGGGACAGGGGTTTGATGTGAGAAGGGAGATGGTACTCACTGCATATTTGATCTGTTATTAACTATTAAAATTGGTAAACTGCCTTTCTTATTTTTTATGTCGGTTGTGTGGATTGACATATGTAACTTGGTACATATAACCTTACAGATTCGACAATACCGGCGATTAGAGGATGGATCACTGAATGTAGTTACTCGTGGCCAGCAGCGGTTTCATCTAAAACATCGTTGGATTGATGTGGAAGGAATGGTGAGAGCAAATTTATGTTACAGCATTATTCCCTCTTCTTTTGGTACTTCTGTAATTGACGGCTGAGTTGATTTGGAATTTTCATCTGCTTAGCCCTGTGGAGAGGTTCAAATCATCCAGGAAGATATTCCATTAAGGACACCCAAGGATGCTTTTGGAAAATTGGCACCATTAAGTAATCTACGCAGTCATAGGCTCTCACGTGTGCTGCCTTCACTTGGATATGGGCATAGCGACAATGATTCAGAGGCAAATTCGGATGACAGCTTCGAGAGTGCGCTCTCATCAGCAGGCATGAGAACTCACCAGTCTGCACTCGATTCCTGTTATGGTTATGATGTGATGGATGAATCAACTAGCAGCGATGATGACAAGTTCTTGAGTCAGACAGAAATGAGATCTACAAGATCTCACCTAAATGAGTCAAAAGGGCCATTGTACTCGGACACTGGAAAAAATGCTGATAATACTACCTTAGAGATTGGGAATAGTTCTGATTTGGCAAAGAAAGGGGAAGGGTCAAAGAGGTGTTGGAAAAATACTGACTTAAACCACTTTCACAGGGTTCCAAGAGCCTTCTGGCCCCACTGGGTATACCGTATGTATGACTCCTATTGTCTTGCTGAAAGAGCAGCAGGTAATTGGTTGCGAACTTGCATTTTAAGCTCTGCACAAGCTTACTTGCACATACATCTTAGTTTGCAGTTTTTAGTAGTTGTCATCATCATTTAGCTTTGCCAAGCAAAAGTTAGAAAATAATGTGAAAGTTGTCAAATTTATAACTAATTTTGTTCTCAAATTCTGCATTTATGGAAATTGCTAGGCTTCATCGTAAGATTCTTGGAATTATGTTACATGTGGTTTGAATGGAGATGTGATTAAGATCTTTTAAAGAGAATTCAGGAAAGGTTTGGATCTGGATAATTTATTTTGTGAGAAAAGAAGGAAAATTTTACTTTTGGTTTTACATTCTTAATTTCTAGTATTATAGTTATATTTTCCACTAAAAAAGGAAGAAAGGAAAGAAAGAACATAATCGATAGCCTTGCTTGAAACATTTTGCAGATATGTGGAAACAGATAGTTGGGGCACCAAGCATGGATGGTCTTGTGAGAAAGCCTGACCTTTTGTCATTTTATATTGCCAGTAAAATTCCTGTTTCTGAAGAGACCAGGCAGGAGCTTCTGGAGATTGATGGCATTTCATATAGACTGCGCCGGGAAATTGGTTTACTTGAAAGTTTTGACCTTGTTCAATGTAAAACTTGTAAGGTAATATGTGGTATTGAATCCTCAAATTCCTTACTGTGGGTATACGTGTGACATTCGTCTCCTCTTACCTGCTGCCTATGAACACATTTTGACACCAGCATGTATTTTTTTTCTCAGAAACTTTTTGGTTAGCTATGACCCTAAGACATAACGAACTCTGACCTGCTAAAATAAGCTAAAGCATGTTGTTCTGTTCATACCCAGATATTAATTTTTTCTTTCTTCTCTTTTGTCCATCCAGACTGTAATCGCTCAGCGGAGTGATATGTTGGTGATGTCTACTGAAGGTCCTCTTGGTGCTTATGTCAATTCACATGGTTATGTGCATGAGATAATGACACTCCAGAAAGCTAATGGGTTAGCACTCATAGGGCGAGCCACTGTGGAATACAGCTGGTTTCCTGGGTATGGACTCAGATTCTATCCCTGACATTTTAATTCTCTTAAATAAGCCGTCCTGTTATTTTCCTTCAATTGTCTGATGACCTTTATACTATAAATAACACTTGTGTCCTTGGAGCCTCCAGTCTTTAGTTACCTGGATAGGGGATCAATGTAATTGAAGTAAAATGACGATACTTACATACCTGCATGTATTACGTATAATGATCTGGCTAGCAGTCAGCCAGACAAGTTCCTTAGTACTAGGCTGCTGTTTCTGCGAATTACGATTTAAATTATACATGGCATGTACTGTTGTCAATTCGAGGAAGAGGTCATGATTATTTGAATGGGTGGATAATATGCCAAATATTGCAGGTATGCTTGGACAATCGCAGAATGTGCCTCCTGTGAAACCCAGATGGGGTGGCTTTTTACTGCCACGAAGAAGAAGTTGAAGCCTCAATCGTTTTGGGGAATACGGAGTTCCCAGGTTGCTGATGATACACGGTAGGACCAGATTTTGAACCGCTGTCTTAGATTTCTGTTCATAAGCATGTAATGAGCTTTCTATGTATATAGGATTAGTGCCTTTCCTCAAAAGCGTATTTCACCATTCATTTTACTTGGTGATAACAGAGTAACCTTATAGACCGGCCAGCAATAAAAGCATCTGATCTGGAAGAATAAAGCATGTGCCAAGTGATAATTGGCTTTGATCTTTCATCAAGATGGCTTTTCACATAAGCTTCATCCACTTGGCCCTTCACTTTTCCTTCTTGATTTTTAATTTTGTTTTTATTTCAAAACTAAATCCTCTTTAAATTAATCGTTACAATGATATTTTAAAATACATGTAATTATGCCATGCTTTTTAAATATTATTTGAGTTTTTTATGGTAATTTTTTCAATTACTTTTAGAATATAATTATATGAGTGTAATATGCAACCAAATTTTTTTTAAAAAAAAAAACATTGCATATCAATATTCAATGAGAATAAAATATATTTTTTGTTATTTCTTATAATTGATTTTTTTACATGTTTTCCATGAATTAATTTTTTTTATATAGACACGTGAGAATATAAAGAGATGATATTTTGTTTTTAGTTTGAAACATGAAAAGTTTTTATTTTATAAACATGTAACTAATAAAAAAAATATTTTTTCACCAAAATAAAATAAATAGATGAATAAGAAAAAGGAATCTTTTTCCTCCCGAATTTAAATAATTAAAATCCTTATAAATATTTATTTTAATTATTTTGATATTTTATTTAAAACACCTCAATGTTAATTAAAAAAAAAACATGTTTGTCAAAAAATAAATGCATAAATAAGAAGGGGGATTTTTATTAGAGAAATGCATCTTCTAAATACTTAAATCCCTTGAAATTTTATAAATATTTATTTTAATTATCACAGAATTAAATAAAAATTAATTTTGAAAATGAAGCCATAGCACTACAAGGTCATAATATCTTTTTATTTATCTATTAAGGCACTTCTATTTTTTATTTATTTAGTGTTATACCCTAAATATAATAATCAGCCATTTTAAACATTATATATATATATATATCCCAATATTGATGTAATTCTTCTTAGAAAAAAATATTACGTTAGTGATCTCGTTTTTTCATGGTATCCCAAATTATTCACTACATCATATCCTAAATAAAATAAAATAAACTTCTAGAATTGGCACAAAAAATGTGAACTTCAATTTCTAAACTCTGAAAGAGCTTAAAAAAATGAAAACTAATGATATTAAAATCCAAAGAATAATAAAATTATTTTTATTCGGCACAATTGCAATAAATAGCATAACTAGCCTGAACAAATAGGATTATCTCAAAATTACAGCCAGAGTAGGGAACTCTTTCCGCTTGAGATTGAATGTAAAAGAAACATGAAAAACAGATTGAAAGTGGCTCCGAGCAAATTGCTGCTTGCAAAATGCATAATTCCTCTCTAAGTTTAACGATAGCTTCGGTAGACTGGGCTGTACATGCAGCTCTCTGCATACTTGACAAGGTCTTTAGGACGAGGGAGACGAGATGCCAGACCTATAAAGCAGTTATGTAAGCCTGATTAGTAATGCAGGACAGTGCAAGTATGAGAGAGCTTGATAACCAGAAAGAAGCTTACCGAGTTCATACGCTTTAGCAGCAACCTTAGCTGCGATGTTGGCTGATATATTTCGAATGTTGGAAAATGGTGGGTAAATCAGCCCCTTGTCAAAATGTTCTTGTTTTACTTGTGCAGCCAAAGCTTCAGCTGTTGCGAAAAGAATTAGAAATGTCAAACCTTGATGGACCTGGCCTTGTTCATTAGTTCTTACAGAGTTGAGAAAGCACAAAAAATCTACTTTTTGTACAGAGGTGGGGGATGGGGTGGTTGTTTTAGACTCGGTGTCCAAATGCATATGCATTTATTCTAGACAGAAATTGTTATTATCATAGCTTCTCGACTCTTCAAGCAGTCCAACGAAATTGTCAGCATTCAAATCGATCCTTAGAGCAGATAGAATTTACTATGGTGGTATATATGAATATAAGATATAACTCAACAATCCGCGATACTTACAAGCTGCCAAAAGCATGTCATCATGCACGCGAATTGCACCGGACATGATCAATCCCAACCCAAATCCAGGGAATATATAAGCATTGTTTGCCTGGATAATTTGAAGATGTAAGCCACTAATTATAGTAAATTTCTGGTAAACAGAATGATTTCCAGTAACAATAGGTAAGGTTAAAACCTGGCCAGGTACAAAAACTTTTCTGTTATATTCAACAGGGTCAAATGGGCTTCCGCTAGCAAAGATTACACGACCCTGCAAGTTGGAAAACATATAACAATCAAGATGGTGCTAAAATTAAACGAGTTTCACTATTTTCTCTATACAGTACCAATCACACATGCGTAAGGCAAGTTAAATCTGATGAAACAATATTTGGGGAAAAAGCAGAATTGGTATTCTACCTTGCTCCATGTATAAGCTTCTTCAGCCGTACATTCAGATTGTGAGGTAGGATTGGAGAGAGCAAGAATTAGCGGTTTCTGAGTAGCAATAATTTAGACTAGGGTCAGATAACTTGACAAGATAGATGGACGTGTGTGTGTAAGAGAGAGAGAGAGAGCAAGAGAAAGAACCTCGTTAATTGATGCCATGGCCTCAACCACCTCCTTTGTAAATGTTTTCCCAACTCCAGATGATCCTATCAAAACTGTTGGCTTGATTGCCTAATAGATCAGCAAGTATGGTAAGATATCAGGAAAATGATTCGAAGGGAGCACATAATATGAATTCACATAAGAAAAGTGTCACACCTTAACAGCATCTAAGAGCCCTTTGACAGGCTCATGGTCATGAGCCCAAGGTTTCTTGAAGTGTTGAAGTGACTCCTTACGCGAGCTAACAATCAGTCCCTGGAGCATACTCAGACCATATGTTAGTGTATGGAAAAGGATCCAAGGTGAAATGTGCAACAAAATTTGAGGACTTTGACCACATTTTCACTACCTTTGAGTCCACAAGCCAAATCTTTTTGCGGGTCTCTTCAAGTGGAGCTTTAGTCTGAAGAAATTAGCATGGGATTGACCATAAAGGTTAGCAAATGGAAGAAAATAATAAAAATATTAACCAGATAAGCAGTCGATTGATACCTGTTTTGATATCTCAAGAGCGATAAGCTCAGCTATACCAGTTCCAGCCTGCAACACCCAAAAGAAAAAAGTAGTAAGAATCAAACGAACAGAAACTAATGCATATATGAACAAATAAATGCCTGCATAAACAGTCACAACCATTATGCAAGAGACTGATAAGTACAAACAAAAAGAAAGCTTTGAGCACATGGTTTCGGTTCCTAACCTCTCCTGCACCCAGGAATAAGAATCTATGGTCCGCCAAGGCTCCACCAACCAATTTCAGAGCTGCAAGAAGCCCTGCCAACACCACAGATGCAGTGCCCTGCAATAAATGAAATCATTTGCAATTAGAGAAATTCCATTGAGGAACAAACATATTGCTAACAAGCAAACTTTTGTAACATGTTACCTGTATGTCATCATTGAAGACAAGATGAGTTGGGCTGTATTTTTCCAGTAGCTCAAATGCATTGTGATTTGCAAAATCTTCGAACTAAAAAGGGAAATTCATAATATTCAGAGAGCAGAGTTAAGTACTGAAAACTCTGACGTTAAGCAATGTTTGATGGTTTACCTGTACAAGGACCTTTTCCCCGTAGTTCTTCTTAACTGCAGTCATGAACTCTTCTAGAAGCTCTGCATATTCCTAAACCACGGCAGATGGCAGAACACAAATCTTCAGACTCAGCATGATTTAAAAGCATGAAAAAAAAGGTATTAGTCAATTGGAAAGGGAAGAAAGTCAAGTTAATATACCTGTCCAGTTGCCCTCCTCTGTCTAAGCCCAATGTAGAACTCATCATTCAATAACTTCTCATTGTTTGTGCCAACATCAATTGTTACAGGCAAGCACTGCATATATTGAATACAGGTGCAAGGTTTTAGTAACTATAAAAGCAAAGGGTGTATTCCTAGCTTCAGTAAGACGGTAATGGAGGTATGTCAAAGCTTACGGCAGAGGGACGTAATCCTCCTAGTGCTGTATACAGAGAGAGTTTTCCTACTGGAATCCCCATTCCCTAAAAATGCAAAACAATTACATGAAATAAATTAACAATGATCCATCTGTTGAGAGATAAGGAGTGGCCTGCTCATCCAACTAACAACTTATAATCTATAAGTGAATTTGCAAGCATCAGTACCTGGCAACCAAGATCCCCAAGCCCCAAGATGCGCTCACCATCAGTAACAACAATAACTTGGATATTACTCTCCGGCCAATTCTTCAACACTTCAAGAATCTTGCCCCTAAAAGTTTCATTTTCAGTAAATACTTGAAAACTAAGCAACTAGGACATGAAATTAAAAGGCAATCACATTCAGATGGCCCTACTTCTCTTTCAAACTGATGTAAAGACCCTGAGGGCGTCTGAAAATGCTCCCATATTTCTGACAAGCCTCGCCAACTGTAGGAGTGTACACAACTGGCAAAAGTTCCTCCACATTATCGATCAAAAGCTTGTAAAACAACCTTTCATTCCTCTCCTGGAGATCCATCATGGCCATGTATCGTTGAAGAGGAACTTCATACTGGCGTAGGTTGTGCATCAATTTTTTCTCCTAATAATCAAAATTTTGTGGCCTAATTAAGCTTGGGAGACAGAAATTTTGATATTGGAATTTAAACTTGAAGAAAGTCATTTAAGATAACCTGGAGTTCCTGGGTCATGAGTGCTGGAGGCAAAAGGCCACGCAAGTAATGTGCATCCCTTTCATTCTCAGTAAAGGCAAGCCCTTTGTTGTGGCGTGGATCCCTCAACAAAGTATATCCACTGTAACATAACAAAAAACAATACTTTTGAGTGAATCAAAAACTTAAATTCTGCAAATTTTATATGTAATAATCAGCAAAACCAACAATCAAGGGTTTCTCAAGTCAAACTATTCAGGGCCTTATGAAAAGGATAGATTTCTTGTTTTGGACCAAATGTAACACATCCACAGAAGAACACGAGCCAAACTTACTGGATGCATGTTTTACTAAATAAACCACTGGTACCACTTCCTATTAAACCAATAAATCCTTCGATGAATAAAAACAATAAAAAAAAAAAGATCCAGTAAAAATAACCAGGAATTCACAACTTGAGCAACAATTAAAAATCAAATTGAGCAAAATTGCAAACATTTTTTAGGGCATAAAAATTAAAACTTTAGATGAAAACTCCACAATGCAGCATCTAAAATCAACATGGGCCAGCCAGCCATAAAGAATAAGACAAGAATAACACAAAAAAAATTCAAAAACTGAAAATATCATTTCTCTCACCTAGCAACAGAGACAGTCCATGGAGTGATAAGCTGTTCCTCCGTGGCAACATCTTCTCCATTCGTTTTCTCCACTCCGTTCATCATTGTTCTTCTCTCTAATAAAGCCCAAACCTTTCTTTCTCCTCCACAACCAAGAACCACTGCTCTCTGCAAGTAACAAGAAGCTGAGAAGCCAAACACAACACAAGAAACAAAATCCCACAACACAGACAGAACAGAACCCTTGATTGTTTTGCAAAGCAAGAAACAAAGCCCACCTTTTATAGCCACCTAAAGCCCATAAATTTCTACGCTTTCCTAATTATTTTTAAATGAAAGTTGAAAATAATTAAGGTTGGTTTCCATGTCAAAAAGAAGAACGTGGACTACATACGTGGAGTTGGGATGATTTTGAAACCATTTTTCATGTTTTTTTTATCAAGGCTGTCTTGATTGAAAAGTTTAGTGAGTGTGAACATACAATACTCGAGTGGTGGTGGGCTTGTGGAATTCTTAGCTAAATAAGTAAATAATATTGCATGGTACCAGAAAAGTCTGTCTTGAAATCATTCTGCAGGAACGTGCGAGGAACAGACACCGAGGTTATATAGTTTCCACGCTTTTTTGGTGGAGAGAGAGAGTATTGATTCGTGATCACGCGTAAGGTAGACAGAGGATGGCGAAAATGGAAGTTGCAGGGCCCTATTGATTTTTAGACCATGCTAAAGGTTTGGTGAAATGGTGTGAATGCTTTTACCAAAATATTTTTTATGTGAGAAAATATTAAACTAATATTTTTATTAGATGTTTTTCAATGTATTTATATAAAATTATTTTTTAATTTAATGTTAAGAGTGTTATTAAATTTAGTACGTCAATTAAAACTAAATTTCCTCCTAACAATCTAAATAATATATCTTTATATCAGCTAATTTTTTTTTTATTTTTCGAATCCATTATAATCTGGCTCAATTATTAGAGATCCATAAACATGTGAGACTTTGTGATGCAGATGAATATAGATTTATTATATTCAAAACACATGGATAGTCTCAAATATATATTTTGGGCATGTTTGTAAGTGTAATAGAGTCTGTTTTTTAAATAATATTTTTTATTTTTAGAATTTATTTTGTAATCAAAATTTTATGAGATTTTTGTGTAATATTTCTGTGATATTTCTTTTTGCAGGAAACAGATATATAAAATATAAATAAATTGATAACATGTAGATCATAAAATATTATGCATCTCATGTTCATGTATAATTGAAAGAAAGATCAATATTGTCTAAATAAAAAACTTTAGTGATTATAAGAAAATAAATTTGAATATGAGATGCATGCACAATGCATATGATACTATTGTCACTTCAACAAAGGCATGCAATTACTTAATTCAAATGGACTGTGGTCCATGGAACCCCCCTCCCCCCTTCTTTAATTTTTTTATTATTATTATTAATATGGGTGTGCGGTCAGTTTGCGCACACCTCGACTAATCACACGGGTCCTAAAAATTAATGACCATGTAAGCCTCCAGTGGTCATCATATTAGCAACCACAGGGTTCGAAATTGAGACCACAAGGGGAGCAAACCTCTTGGTCCAAAACTTTTACCACTTGACCACCTATAATTCTCCTTCTTTAATTTTAATTTTAATTTTAGTCTCTAGTTCAATGAGTATTATTTTTCAATCGATGAGAGCATGAGTAGGTCTACGCAGTATGTTTGTGTGTAAGATTAGAAGTTTTGAAACAGAACAGACAATTGAGATTAAAAAACATATATTTTTTAATTTTTTCTATTTTAAAATAATAAAAATCCACTTAAGAAATATATTAAAGACCTATTTATTTTATATTTCTAGTTTTATCTTTCCAATTAAACACCTTTTTTTTCCTCTCGTTTGGCAGGCGGCATCAACCAAAAATCCTGCCTTTGTTGTCATCTCCTTTGCGTCCAATTGTCACTGTCATTTCCTTGAGGGTATTTCCTCGTCTCCTTTCCTGCTTCAAAAGGTGATTTGGTTACAGGTATTGTCGATGAAGGAATTGGTTGTCAAATCTAAAAGGTAAATGAAAGTCAGA
>Ga0307515_10018389_pt1 | contig 12654 bp, 14 predicted proteins | sample 17_EM_MG_FD_194513 | JGI IMG/M metagenome (GOLD analysis project Ga0307515, IMG submission 194513) | Populus trichocarpa ectomycorrhiza microbial communities from riparian zone in the Pacific Northwest, United States - 17_EM | ecosystem: Host-associated > Plants > Roots > Unclassified | place... | reverse complement strand
CTACTAGATTGGCGTCAGCGCTACAATATCATCAATGGGATTGCTCGTGGACTCCTTTATCTTCACCAAGATTCGAGACTAAGAATAATCCACAGAGATCTGAAAACCAGCAATATTTTGTTGGATTACGAAATGAATCCAAAAATCTCAGACTTTGGCCTGGCTAGAAGTTTTGGAGAAAATGAAACTGAAGCCAGTACTAATAAAGTGGCTGGAACGTAGTAAGTGTCTTCTTCATCATATGGATTTTATGCTCTTAGTTTGCAAATGCGACCTAAAATTCTATGAATACATGCAGTGGTTACATATCTCCAGAGTATGCAAATTATGGACTCTACTCGCTAAAATCAGACGTCTTCAGCTTTGGTGTATTGGTGCTAGAGATAGTGAGTGGCTATAGGAACAGAGGATTCAGTCACCCAGATCACCACCTCAACCTTATCGGGCATGTAAGTGCCAAAGCCATGTCAGTTTTGACTCTTTCATTTCAATAAATTCTCGAGTACTTTTGTTAGATACCAGATGTCTGCATTTATGAGACTTGAACACTTCAACTACTTGAAGAAAAACTGAAGAAATTATGAAAAACAACTGAGACCGACAATGGTCAATGTTGGATTTGCACAAATACGTAATGTTTTCTTAATAGCATGGTTTTTGTTTATCAGGCTTGGATACTGTTCAAACAAGGCAGGTCTCTAGAACTGGTTGGGGAATCAAAAGTTGAAACACCTTATTTATCTGAAGTACTACGTTCGATTCATGTGGGGCTATTGTGTGTGCAAGAAAATACAGAAGATAGGCCAAACATGTCATATGTGGTTTTGATGTTGGGTAATGAAGATGAACTGCCTCAGCCTAAACAACCAGGATTCTTCACTGAAAGGGATCTTATTGAAGCATGTTATTCATCAAGCCAGTGCAAACCACCTTCAGCGAACGAGTGCTCGATTTCATTGCTGGAGGCAAGATAGAGTGCTTGTGTTTTTGTTTTGTGTGGTCTTGATGGTTGTGAATCTGCCATAAAACTTCTACTGTGTGTCTGCTGTAATAAGGTTATGAATCTACCATGCATGCTTAATTTCTATGAGATTTAATAACTTTTTTTAGTGATTAAAGGCACTCGATTGTTCTAGTGCGTGCTGAGGAGTTGAAATAACAAACAAACACTACTAGTTGCAGAAATAAAGGCTTCTAAATATAAATTATACTCTGATGAAATCCGATTTATATTAAGAAATAGCAGCAGCCATTAAGTAGGTGGTTGAAATTGAAGAGAAAGCAGAATTTCTGGGATTCTTGTTTTCATCAAAATGTTTTGGATTTTCACTCCTATACTGTTTTCTAAAATCTTGGATTTGGATGGATGAGAAGTGAAAAAAAAAGGACAAATAAATATAATAATTTATGAGAGATAAATTTATTGAGCATTTAATAGACGATAAATTTTACTGGACAAAATGGTTAGATTGTTTAATTCAATTATTAATTATTATTAATTATTGACTAGATGGTTACTCACGCATTACATGGGTTATGACAAATTATATATATAGGTGACGCTCTATGTTGGGGGCCATTCTAATTTTATTTTTAACATAAAAAAGAATTTCAGACCCTATCTATGTTTTTTTTTTTATCAGTAAAATAATTCCTAGGAATTTCAACGCAAGTAAAAAAGTTCTTCGAGAATAAATTCAAAATTAAATGGAGTTTTAGGAGATAATATCTAAAAGATTCTCAATTAATCTAAGAATTAATACACACACATTATGTTTTGAATTATTTAATTATTAAGAAATTAAAATAAATGAAATAAGAAAATAGGATAGATGTGCGGTTCCGGGTGGCTTAGTGCGCCTGCCAATTCAGGCCCGTGTGTCTAGTTTTAATCATTATGCTCGTCTTTTTTTTTTATTTTCTTAAAAAATGTAGATGATGTGTTGTTTACAAGATCAAATTCTAGTCCGCACAAATGTAAACGATGTGAGGTTCTATTGCCTTCATATGTTTGTGATCATGGAACAACATCACGTAAAAAATCCTGAGGCATGAATCAGGATGTTGTTCAAATTCATTAAAAGCAACATCTTGTATAGACTTCCTTCTTATGTAATTATGAAAAGCCATTGATACAACAACAATATGCACCTGTGTCTTATACAGAAACATTAGCATGTTTTGCGAAATTCTCCATCTTTTTTTCCACACCCCAAAAGTTCGCTCAATTACACTTTGAACGGAGGAATGAACCCGGTTGAACAACTCCTCTCGACTTCTCAACTGACCTCGATGATGAAATTCTGGAGGATGATATCTTTTACCTTTATTTGGACCCAAAAAATGCATATTCACTTGGATAACCGGAGTCAACAACGTAATACTTTCCTGCATTCACCCAAGACATTTAAAACAAAAAATATTTTGTACCACGCGACCAAAAATTAAATAAATGAAAATTTTGAAAGAAGCCTTATTGTTCTATCCAAAATATCTTCTGGTGCCTTTGGAAATCTGATATTTGAATTATAGATGGCCTCATGAATAATTCTTGAGTCATGTGCGCTACCTTCCCATCCAGCCTAAACAAAAATAAATTGCATGTTAAAACTACATGCTGCCATAATGTTCTGCGTTGGTACTCCTTTCCTTCCAATAAATGATATTTGATTTTCCTGAGACACACAAGCACGCATATGTGTTCCATTAATTGCTTCCACACAATTCTAAAAATAAAATTTAAAAAACATTAATTGTAAATGAATTACCAAATGGATTATATAATGAGAGTGGAAAGCTAAATATATTCACTTTTTATTAATCTTATATATTACCTTAAATGTGCATATATCTCAGGTTCATAACGATTTCTTGTGGTATTGTCGAAAAATCTGGATCAACTGGTTTTATTATATCAATTGATAGCAAACACACAACCTTTAGAACCACGTTGAAATACCTACTCACTGTTTCACCGGAATGTTGGAATCTCTCCTGGACCTCCCTATTAGAAGCACCTAACGCTAAAGTATAAAGAAACATGCCAACTTTCTCTATAACACTAATCCTCCTTGATGGTTTCAGTCCATATTGTGTTTCTAAATGAAAACAAAAACTTTGAAATGTTGTTGCATCTATCCTAAACATATTTACATAACGTATCCAATGCCTATTTAAAATTTCATTCAATCACTGCATTCCTGTGTTGTATGAAATCATACAGGGTTGCTTATAGTTATAGTTATTGTAATACAATGCAAGTGTGCTTGGTGTGCACAATACTAGTTTACGACGATCAAATTCTCTATGCCAAAATGAATTGCTTGCATCGTCACCGTCAACGTCATCATCTTCGTTACTATTGTCATTGTTACCATCATCATCTGCATTGCTATCATAAGTAGCACCACTACTATAACTGATATGACTACTACTATTCCTACCAACGTAGTCATGTGAAACATATTGAGCGAGATTGTTCATGACATTTTTATACTCTTCTTCAAAAAGGTTATTAAACTAATTTGCATCCATATCTACAATTTTAATTAAATAATTATGAGCAAGGAACAACATATTAATTGTTTTATTAATGTAAATGTGTTGGAAGCTTTACGTGCAAACCTAATAAATCACATTACTTTTATAGAAAATATAATTTTTATTATCCCATTAATCCATTTTATTTTATTTTATAAAATAAAACACTTCATACATTATTCCATTCAATTTCATTAATTTATCACTCTTTTGTTTACAATAAAAGTCATCCCATCCCAATATATATTAAACAATTAATATGTCTTACAAGTAATCTGTAATTGGTTATATTAATACATATATTGTTTATGTTGAAAGTACCAACAATTCTATTAACAAATTAGGTCTAACATAAAGCATGAATATACAATGAAAGAAAGACAACTTACTACTTTATGATATACTTTAATCAAAATGCCTTGAGAGAGTCATAACATATTGGTCATTCCATAAATATTTTTGAAAGTGATGTGTTCTACTTTATTGAAATGGTGCATTATATAGGGTGGAAAAGAGTGACCCGTGAACTACACAATACAAGCACACTCTACCTAACATTAAAACTTAATTTTTTCTCCTAAAAGTCTTATGGTCAACAACATATAATGAATAATAACATAAAGGCATACTCAGTAATTGCCAAAAAAATGAAGAAAAAGTTGGTTATAGAGTACACAACTATAAGTCTTTGCTACCAACACAATAAACATACAGAACACATGAAATAAAGCTTGGTTTGTCCTCCCGAAGCTACACTTTAAACCTTTGTTCATTAACTCTATAAAAAATCAGAAGCAACAAAGTTAGGAATCTTCTAAATAATACAACTAAGAAAGAAGAAGATTAGAACCACAAGTGCTTACCAGAATTATGAAGAGCATATCAATGGTTCCTGCAACAATAAATAGGGATACAATTTCAATAATGAACAAGATCCGATTAGATTCGATATTTTTAAGAACGTGCACATATGAGAAATTGAAGACATATTGAAATCAAAATTTACCTAGATTTTTCTGTAAAAAAACACTTGTACACAAAAAAAGTGCTTATCAGACTTAAGAAAAATAGATCTGGTGGTGGTTTTGTTGATCTTGGTTGTGGATGTTAGTTTGTGTAGATCTGGAGTTGGTTTGTGGGGTTTGTGATCGTTTATGGCTACAAAAAAAAAGAAAGAAAGAAAGAAGAGAAGAAAGATGTCTATACATAGAGGTTCTTCTTCAAGAAGGGAAGAGGTTTGTGAAGAGGTGAAGATGTGGATGCTGAGAATAGTCGTTTCACTAGTTATCAGGAGAGTAGGGAGGAGAAGATAAGATTGAGTATTTTGGTAAACAAATAATTGAACGGTCTTCTGGCTATGCACAAGAATGAAAAAAAGCAGATATGGTTGCTTTTTGTTGAACATATGATTGGACAACAAACATTTATAGGTCCCACTTTATTAAACATGTGGTTTCATCTTTACCAAAGGAAATAAAATTGTGGTTAGACCACAACATACAATCTACCACAAAAACAAAATGGTAGAGTATTAATTTTCCATGTGATTCAAGCACAAAAAATATTAAATTATAATTATAAATTTATAGCAAAAAAAAAAGACTTTTTTTCCTACTTTAATTGAATTAAAATTAGATATATTTAAAATAAAATAAAAACTCAATAAAACAAATTGGGAAAAATAACCTTGTTTTTAATCCTTTTAAAACGTTTTAGAGATCAACTCGGCTAAACCTTCCATACCGACTTAAGTCTTAGCACTACAAGATTTCACAGTTTTAGCGACGGAACTATTCTGTCGGTCTGTGATTCATAATTCGTCGGTAATTTTTTTACCGACGACATCCCCGACGGAACCGTTCGCCGGCTTTCCTTTCGTCGGTAATAACTAATTTCGTCGCTATATCGGTCGGTAAAAAAAACAATTGATGATGGTTTTACAGATGGAAATTGCGCACCAAATTTTTTTTTTCCCGCTTGAAATATACCGACGGATTGATTCCGTCGGTGATAGTGGCATATCCAGTAAATGTTTTTCAGCTCCCGGTTAAATGCCGACGGACTATAGCCCTCGGTAACTTTGTCGGTGAGTGTGTGAAATACCGACAGAATATATCCGTCTGTAAATTCATCGGTGATTGTGGCATTTGCACCAAGCTACTGTGAAATGCTGATGGACAGATTCCGTTTGTAAATTCATCGGTACGATTGGCATTTCCCGCTCTCTGTCAAATGTCGACGGATACAGTCCGTCGGTAAAACCCTCCGTGATTATTTTTAAATATTTTTTTAAAAAATTATTTAGAATACATAATATAAAATTATATAAATTAATAGTAAAAAAAACCAATTATACAAATAAAATTTTTATTAAACATCAAAAACAAAAAAAAATAAAGTTAAATAATATTCATTACAAATTGAATGTGTTTCAAAAAAAATATTAAATTAACTATTAAAGTTAAATAATATTCATTACAAATTAACATAATAGTGGAGCTAGAGGAGGAGGAGGAGGAGGCTGGTTGTTATACGACCAAAAAGGAGGAGGTGCACATGTATCACTACTCTGTGATGCCATGTTCATGACTATTTGGCGAAGCTGTTCATAATTCGCCGAGAGTTTTTCATAAGTTGCCGATAGGTGGTCGTATTTTTCAGTGAGCTGAATCGTGTGTTGCTGCAAGGCCACGAACTCCTTAGACAGGGTGCTCGATACTGATTGGGAGCTCCCAACGGTTGAGACACTACGGGCCGCCCACAAGTTCTCTGCCGTAGTGTTGGAGAGCCCGTACACCCGATTTTTATCGGGTCCACCGGACGATCCAACCTCCATCCACAAATCTGGATCGAAATCCGGATGGGTCGAAGGATCGTCCCCATATCTCTCCCTCAACTAGCTATTATAGGTTTCCTGAAAATGAAAAAAGAAATCATCATATTCAATTCAATAAAAATAATAACTTACGAAATAAAATGGTTGAACAAACATACCACAAAGTGTTGAGCACGGTTGTCAATGAACTGTTGCGTCCCCTTTGGGCGGTCTTGACTCCGCATGTGCGTCTCAACAAACAGCTCCATTGGGCTCGACTCACGTCCAAGAGATGTAGCCTATAATGAAAAAAATTAATTAACAACAAATTAATTTAACGATATATTTCAGTTAAATTAATCTTACCATCCGTTTCGCATGTGCAGCAAACGAAACGGAGCCGCCGGTGTGCGTTGTCACCGAGCCATGAATTGGCCGATTCTGGTTGCCAGCACCGGACTGTGAGCGTCGTGTGAACCGCTCAGACATCACGTGCTCAAGATAGTGCGGCCATATATCTGCCGGGATGTATATCGGTTTGAAATCCCTCCAAACTGCCATGTCGTTCCAGCCTTGAAGACCATTATCTCTCGCGGTTTTTTTTGCTTTTTTTTGTGCTTCATACCAAAAATCACGCAACCTACTTCCATAGCGAGAAATTAGATTTTGAAACATAAATTTTTTTATAAAAAAATCTTGTATTGTTTTCGATGTTACCTAGTTGTCGTGTGATTTTTCCACACTCTCCTCACAACAGTGTCAAGCGCATTGTGTCAGTCGAATTTGTCCTGTGTATAAATAAATAATTTTAAATAAAAATAATAATTTATTTACAATTATATTAATAATTTATTAGAAATAAACTGAAAATTAGAAATTAACTCCAACCTCAAATCTATCAAACCATGCATCGATTTGAGGTATCCATTCAGGATGTCTGGATACCTGAATCCATTGAAATAATGAAATCTCCATTGACGATTTAAACACCGATGATATTACTTTGGCATCCTCAATGTTTTTGAACTTTAAAATAAATTAAATTAATGAAATATTGATTAGTTGTTCATAAATTATGTTATAATTTTTTTAAAAAACTAAAACCTTAACAAACTTACATTGAAAGGTCGTCCTTCCACTGTGCCTCGTACTTGCGAGTGAATTGATTCCGCTACGAAGGCACGCCGCCTCTGCGCTGTGAAACCGCGCTGGAAGAGGCAACATCGGTTGACGGCGCAGGTGCCTCTTCTTGACAGGCACCTAAGGATATGTCATCCTCGCTGCAAGAAGAACTAGCTGCAACCATACGTGAGCGACGAGCTGTGGATTTTGTTCTACGCATCTACATAATTTTATACGAATAATTATATAATTAAATTTGAATGTTAAAAAAAATTTGACAGCACCTCCCCTATACTGGAGATTTCCCAAACTTTTCAAACCTGCAAATATTGGCAATAGCCACAACCAATTGACCCCATCTATACTAATATTGTATATAACATAACATCTATACAAATAACATCCATACTAATTACGAGGTAAATTCAACATTAACAATTACAATTCAACAAATTATTCAATTATTATCGAAATACAAACAATAAAATATATTCAATAAATTAAAAAAAAAACTCTAGACTAACAATTAAAATTAATGGAAATAATTAAACACAAATCATGCGATAATAGAGTAAAATTGAGAGAAAATAATTAAATTTATTCCAACATATTCAATTACTAATTACAAGGTAAATTCAACATTAACAATTACAATTACAATTCAACAAATTATTCAATTATTATAGCAATACAAACAATAAAATATTGCCAATAATAAAAAAAAACTCTAGACTAACAATTAAAATTAATGGAAATAATTAAACACAAATCATGCAATAATAGAGTAAAATTACTAATTATTCCAACATATTCAATTACTAATTGTAAGGTAAATTCAACATTAACAATTACAATTCAACAAATTATTCAATTATTATGGCAATACAAACAATAAAATATATTCAATAAATTTTTTAAAAAATATAGACTTTAGGAATGAAATATACTTACCTTAATAATGTGTTTATTTCAAGACTTTATCTACATTATAAAAATACACAAAAAAAACATAACAAAAATAAAAATAGCTAAAACAAAGAAAAAAAAATCCTTAAAGTAAAATGAAATAGAGAAAACACATACCTTTTAATTTAATGAAGATTCAAGTAGAGATTACAAGCAAAACAAACAAAAGTCTTGAAGGAAATGAGAGGAAAAAAATTGAAAATGAAAGGGGAATAACGGAGCAGATGAAAAAATAAACTGAAGAGGCGGTCGCTGGGATTTATAGCCCAGTTTTACCGACGGAAATAAAAAAAATATTACTTTAAATTATTCCGTCGGTGACATTTGAAAATCCATCGGTAAATTTTGAATTTCGCACCATCATTTTTAATTACCCTCCATATTTTTCGCAGTCCGTCGGCAAATACACGCGGTCAGAATGCATTTAATGCCCCGCCCTTTGAAATTCGCACCGTCCGTCGGTGATTTTGTCGGTAATTGTGACATGCAGACACAATACCGACAGACTGGTATGCGTCCGCAAAGTCGTCGGTGATTGTTGTGGTATTTCCAGGGACACCGACGGACTGGTATCCATCTGCAAAGGTGTCGGTGATGGTTGTGGCATTTCCAGGGACGTTACTGTGAAATGCCGATGGACTGGAATCCGTCCGCAAAGTCGTCGGTGATGGTTGTGGCATTTCTAGGGACGCTACTGTGAAATGCCGACGGACTGGAATCTGTCGGTATGGTCGTCGGTGATAGTGCAGTGTGCAAGAAAGATGATGTTTGTATTGCCTATTTACCTTCATGCAAACACTTAAATGATAAACTGTCCATCGCACAAAAACAATAACAACAATGCTTAAACAATACATAAACTTATAAAATAAATATTTCGTGTTACAAAATATATCATCCATAATATATATTACATGAAAAAATGTTTTACACAAGGCTTCATTTTGATAGTTAGTCAGAATTTTCTTCTTCTTCGTCGTCAATTGAATAGTCATCACCTTCATTGCAATCTTCAATATGAATATCATCATCTTCATCGACATTTGCTTGTCCGCTAGAGCTCAAAACAACATTCAACTCCTCTTCGTCAACATTAACAAGACTTCATCGAAAACATGAAAATTTGAATTTTCTTCCAAGTCAATCGAAGGAGCAACTTGATATGGTTCAACCAACTCACTAACTTGAAAGACTTCATCTCGCACACTTGTGTCTTCGTTCTCATCCTAAACAACCTCGACACGACCCCTGGGTTTCGTTTTTAAAACGGATAACCAATCAACTCTTGATGATCCTTTCTAAAGGAAGAGGTGTATGTGTAATAAACTTGTTGACATTGCTTTGTGAAAACAAAAACATTGTTTACGTTGCAGAGTCTAGCTATTGAGTTGATTTCGACCAGACCATAGTGCAAATCAACTCTGATTCCTCTGTCAGTCGTGTCATACCACTAGCATTTGAATAAAAACACTATATTTTGCTCGCTATGATTTTGTAGTTTGACAACCTCTTCTAATCTACCATAATAGTCAACTTCTAACTCACTACTAATCGATCCCTTAACACAAACATCGTTGTTGTATGTCTTTCTTCCATGCCCGTATTCTTCTGTATGAAACACATATCCATTGACAAAATACCCGTTGTAGCACTTAACTTTTCTTTCAAGGCCCAGGCTTAGTGAAGACAATGACTTAGCAACACTCCTTCCCATTTGATAAACCTTATATGTAATGTACATCAATGAATAGTAAACGAGAATCTCGTAATGACATGCATACAATAATTTTGCAAGTGATAATGAGTTTGTGATAGTATTTACATGTGTTCTGAACCACGTGGCAAATTGTTCATCTTGTAATTGAAAGAACTGAGATTCGGTCAGCTGTGAGTTATTGGACAACAAATATTGTCGATGTTGCCTGCAAGTGATAATGAGTGTATGATATTACAATATATAAACAATATATTATTAACAAAGTTTAATTAGTATTACACATATATATATACTTACTGAATAAAAGGTCTCAGCTCATCACAGTTAAATAAAACATAATTGTGTGCTTGTTTGAACTCTATTTCCAGCAAATATCTTCCTCTTACGACATTTTTAGGTGTGGGTCGTCCAGGATTGGAGAATATTGACAAGTTCCCACTAGAAGGCACTTCACTGCCATCATCATGTGGTGGAACGCGACTGATTCTTGTTCTCAGATGAGGTTCGAAATAGTACGAGATAAATGTTGAGATCTCCTCAACAATATAGGCCATACATATCAAAGCCTCAACATGCGTCTTGTTCTTAACCTTTTTATTGAGATTGAACAAGTACCTGCATTGAATTAATCAAATATTTTCAATTAAGAAAAAAAAGAAAATACTTTTATATATGAATTACATTGCAACTGTAATATCTAACCGTTCGAATGGGTACATCCATCTATACTGGACCGGTCCTCCAACTTTTTCCTTGAACGGTAGATGTATGGGGAGATGCTCCATTGAGTCAAAAAATGATGGAGGGAATATCATCTCAAGTTTGCATAGTGTCTCGACGATATTCGTTTCAAGCATCTCAATGTGATCAACATTCAACTTGCTGGAACATATATCTCTAAAGAAATGACTGATCTCCGTGAGTGCATCCCATATCCCATTTGACAACAAATCAGGAAAAGCTAATGGGATGGGTGTTTGCATAAACACGTGGTAGTCATGACTCTTCATTCCATACAATCTACATTCCTCCATATTAACCAGTCTTGATATGTTCGAGGCATGTCCATCGGGAAAATGCAGAATTTTAAGCCATTTGTAGACTAGTAGTTATGCATTTTTCTCTAACACGAAGCTTGCTCTTGGTTTTGCGACCCGTGACTCATCACAAACCAACTCCATATTTTTATGGTTACAGAACAAAGCTATATCCAATCTAGCCTTGATGTTGTCTTTTGTCTTCCCCTTCACATCCATGACAGTGTTGAAAATGTTCTCAAACATGTTCTTTTCAATGTGTATGACGTCAAGGTTATGACAGAGTAGATTGGTCTTCCAATAAGGAAACTCCCAAAAGATACTTCGCTTTACCCAATTATGGGTCAAACCAAAACCAGGAAACTTCTGCTTACCTGATTGAAGACCAAACACAATGTCACCGTACTCTGATACAACATCATGCAGTTCTTCACCAGAAAGACGCGAGGATGCAACATCCTTTTCAACTCTGCCAATAAAGAAATCTTTTTCTGTTCTTTCTGTACCGTGATTATGTGGAAAGAAACGACAGTGATAGTAAAAAAAGGAAGCTTTACCTCCGTTTGTTAGCGTGAATGCCTTGTTGTTTTCTATGCAGTATGGATATGCTAGTTTCCCATGCGTACTCCATCCAGAAAGCATTTCATAAGCTGGAAAATCATTGATAGTCCACATCAAAGCCATCCTCATAACAAAATTTTGTTTCCCCAATATATCATAAGTCAAAGCTCCGGAGGACCACAACTGCGCCAACTCATCAATCAACAGTCGAAGATAAACATCTATATTCCAGCCCGGGCTGCTTGGACCGGGTATGACAGTAGATAAAAACATGAACTCTGGCCTCATACACTCCCGATGACAAGTTATAAACCGTGAGTATGACCGGCCAACAAGAATAAGGAGTAGCAAATGACCCGAATGGGTTGAATCCGTCTGTACACAACCCAAGACGCACGTTCCTTGATTCATCCGAAAAGTGAGGATGCACACTGTTAAAGTGTTTCCACGCTTCGCCGCCAGAAAGATGCACCATCACTCCATCAATCGCATCATGTGATTGGTGCCATGTCATGTGCTCAGCAGTCCTTGGTGACATGAATAACCTCTACAGTCAAGGTGTGATTGAGAAGTATCTATGTAACACCCTCAGATTATAATGTCATGAAATCTCAAACATTTCTTTACTAATGTCAAGTATTGAATAGTATGTTTAAGATTATGGGATTTTTTTTTTGAAATTTCGGTAGAGTTTCCTTTGTTTTCTGATATTACCAAGTTATCGACTAGACTTCATTCAATCACAATACTCAAAACTTCCACTTTGATCCAACCATCCTGGATCATATCCCATCTCATCAAATAATATTTCACATAACTATACCTCATTGTATTTTCTCAACCTTACATCATCAACAAATAACACATTAACTACAAACAATTATAAACTCAAAAGA
>Ga0307515_10018388_pt1 | contig 12655 bp, 13 predicted proteins | sample 17_EM_MG_FD_194513 | JGI IMG/M metagenome (GOLD analysis project Ga0307515, IMG submission 194513) | Populus trichocarpa ectomycorrhiza microbial communities from riparian zone in the Pacific Northwest, United States - 17_EM | ecosystem: Host-associated > Plants > Roots > Unclassified | place... | reverse complement strand
GCCGCGACCTTTCTCCTGAGCACCGCCAAGCCCTGACGCTTCACGACCCCGCTCGTTTTTCGTCCCTGAGGCGTCACGCCGCACCCTGGGGCGAGAAAAATTACACTTGTGACCCAATCTCGGCCTTAATCCGTCACCATAAGGGTTGCGAGGGAACGCCTGTCGGTTTTAATGCCGACCTCTTGCCTATTGGGGATATCTCGATCATGCGCCTCGCGCTCGCCACCCTGATCGCTCTCGGCGCGGTCTCCACCGCCGCCGTCGCCCAGGAAACCGCTCCGGCCGCTCCGACCGCTGCTCCGGCCGCGCCCGCGCAAACGCCGGCGGCGCCCGCTCCGGCCGCCGACCAGACCGTCCCGCCGGTGGCCGCGCCGCCCGCCGGAACCGAGCCGGCCTATGTCGAGCCGGTCCGTCCGCCGCCGTCGACCGATCCGTTCTCGCTGCAGCTGCTGGGCATCATGGACAAGGTCTGCAAGCCGGCCGTGGCCGGCGGCGACTTCCCCGCCCTGGCCAAGGCCGCGGGCATGAAGAAGAAGAAAGAGCAGTGGATCGCCGACGCCGGCAAGCCCTACCAGATCGCCATCGACAATCCGGGCTCCAACAAGAACGTCTGCACGGTCACCATCCAGTACGCCCAGAGCGTCGAGCAGGCTCAAGCCCTGGCCACCGCCCTGCACGACTGGGCGACCTGGGAAAACAAGCCGCAGCTGCGCCTGATCCGCAACGACCAGACGATCGGCGCCGACTACAAGCGCTTCACCGTCTCGTGGGACGACGCCTGGGCCGACGGCCATGCCGGCCTGGTCTATATGCGCCTGAAGAAGCTGGACGACAGCTCGGTGGGCAAGAACTTCGAGCAGGCCCAGGTGCTGTACAGCACCACCAGCCGCTAAGGACGACGTTCGGTCGGAGGCTTGCCCTCCGGTTTCGCGACGCTATCTAGGAAGGCGCGGGGACGACCCCGCGCCTTTCTTGTTTTTCCGGGGACGGCCCCACGTCATTCCGTGGAGTCCGTCATGGCCTGGATCATTCTCTTCATCGCCGGTCTGTTCGAGATCGGCTGGGCCGTGGGCCTGAAATATACCGAGGGCTTCACCCGCCCGATCCCCACCCTCCTGACCGGCGTCAGCCTGGTGGCCTCGATGGGCCTGCTCGGCTGGGCCCTCAAGAGCCTGCCGCTGGGCACGGCCTATGCGGTCTGGACCGGCGTGGGCGCGGTCGGCACGGCGATCGTCGGCATGCTGGTCTTCAAGGAGCCGGCCACGGTCGGAAGGCTGGTCTGCCTGGCGCTGATCGTCTCGGGCATCCTGGGGCTGAAGCTGTTCACCCCGGCGCACTGAGCGGTCTCATCCGGCGTCAGCAGCAGGCCCGCTTCACGCAGCCTCAGCCCGCGCGAGATGCTGGCCGTCCACCAGACAATGAACGGGGCGGCGATCAGGCTGGTCGCCGCCACCGCCAGCCAGGGCGACAGGCCCGCGCCCAGCGCCGGCCCCAGGGCGGCCAGGGCGACGCCGATCAGCATCTCCGGCCAGTGGAAGGCCAGGGCGGCGCGGCCGCTCAGCCGGCCTTCGTCACGCTGCTGGGCGGCCCAGCCGGAGTCCCGGCCCAGGGCCACGGCCAGCAGGGCCCGGGTATGGGCGGCCATGATCACCGGCGCGGTCAGGGTCGAGGCCAGGGTCTCGACCGCCACGCTGGCCAGGGCGCGCCAGGGGCCGCCGAACCGCCGGGCCTGCCCCTGGCTCAGCATCATCCCGTAGGACAGCAGCTTGGGCAGCAGGACGAAGGCCAGGCTGACGGCCAGCACGATCGCGCCGGCCAGCGGATAACCGCCGGCGCCGTCGGTCGCGGCTTTCGGCGTCGACAGCAGGGCGCCGGTCACCACTAGGCCGATCCACAGCGGGGCCAGGGCGTAGTTGAGCACGCCGCGCGCCAGGTGCAGGCGGCTGACCGGATGCAGGCCCTTGGCGGCGACCACGCCCAGGTGCTGCAGGTTGCCTTGGCACCAGCGGCGGTCGCGGATCAGATGGTCGATCAGGGTCGGCGGGCTTTCCTCGAAACTGCCCTCCAGGCCCGGAAGCAGCCGCACGCCCCAGCCGGCCCGGCGCAGGAAGGCGGCCTCGACGAAGTCGTGGCTCATGATGTGGCCGCCGAACGGCTTTCTTCCTTTGAGGTGTGGCAAGCCGCTGGCTTGCGCGAACGCCTCGACCCGGACGATGGCGTTGTGGCCCCAATAGTTGCCGTCCGCGCCGCTCCACCAGGCCACGCCCCAGGCCGCCAGCGGGCCGTAGAGGCGGTTGGCGAACTGTTCCAGGCGTCCGAACAGGGTCCGGCGGCCGATGATGGTCGGGGCCGTCTGGATCAGTCCCAGGGCGGGTTCGCGCTCCAGGGCGGCCGCCAGCCGCCACAGGGTCTGGCCGTCCATCAGGCTGTCGGCGTCCAGCACCACCATGTGGTCATAGGCCCCGCCGCAGCGCCGCACCCAGTCGGCGATGTTGCCGGCCTTGCGGTCGGTGTTCTCAAGGCGGTGGCGGTAGTAGGCGCGTGGCCCGACGCCGCCCAGCCGGAAGGCGGCGAAACCCCGGCGCTCCTGCTCCAGCACCTGGGCGCGGCGGCTGTCGCTGAGCACCACGATGTCGAAATACGGCGTCAGGCCCAGGGCGTGTAGGCCCGCCCGCATCGTCGCCAGGCGGGCGAAGAACGGCCCGGCGTCCTCGTGATAGATCGGGGCCAGCAGGGCGGTGCGGGTGGTCAGGCGCGACAGGGACGTCTCGGCGGCCGTGCGCTCCCAGGCCGTGCTCTGTCCCGACAGCCACAGGCCGCCCAGGCTGGCGGCGAACGAGAAGGCCATCCAGCCGAACAGCACCAGGATCAGGCTGACGTGGGCGACCTCGAGGAGAACCAGCCCGTCGCGCGCCATGGCCGAGGTCACCGCCGTCACGGCCATGGCGGTGCTCAAGGCGCAGAACGCCGCCAGCAGGCCGCGCCGCCAGGCCAGTCCCGAAATGGCCGCGAACCGCGCAGGCTCGGCGGCGCGGTTCAGCGGCTGGTCCGGCATGGCCAGCGGCGCGGGCGGCGGCGCCCAGGGATCGGCTTCGGTACGAACGCCGAATGAACGGCTTTCACGGTCGAGTCGTTGTAGCGGGTTGATGGCGCCAGACATGAGCGCGGAACACATCGTTCCCCGCAAGGTTCCGATCGCACCTAACCTTTATTGCCATCTTGCTATAAAGGTTAGTTTTTGAGCAACGCGGCGCTCAATACTGTCTTCGTGCGGTCATCGGGCCGTGTATACGTCGGAAATTGGCCGCGAAGTCGCCGCATTTAGTTTGGGCTGAATCGCGCCGTGAGGCCCGGGTCAGGCCGCCGCCCGGCCCTCGCGCGCGATGAAGTCCAGGCAGGCCTCGGCGACGTCTTCCCAGCCCGGCTCGCCCGGCAGCCAGTGGCTCATCTGCGGGAAGACCTCGCACACGCCGCCCAGCCGCGCGGCGGTCTGGCGGACGGTGGCCGGCGGGTGGATGACGTCCTTGCCGCCGGCGATCGCCAGGGTCGGCACGCCCACGGGGCTGGCGCCGGTGGTCATGAACGGGTCCATGAACCAGTTGAGGGTCTCCCACAGCGCCCGGCCGCTTTCGGCGGTCATCTTGGCGTAGAGGGCCTTGCGTTCGTCGCGGGGCAGGCGGTCCAGGGTGTAGCTTTCGACCACGCCAAAGTCGGGGGGCACGGCCTGCAGCCAGTAGGGACCCAGGGCGTAGAGGCTCACCGCCGAAGCGGCTTCCTCCAACGACGAGCCGGTGACGCCCCAGGGCGGCGAGGGGGCCAGCAGGATCAGTCGCGAGACCGGCGCGCGGGCCGCCGCCATCTGGGCGACCAGTCCGCCCATCGAGTGGCCGATCAGGATCGGCGGCTCGTCGCAGGCCTCGCACAGGGCGGCGACCTGCTTGGCGTAGTCGACCATCGAGCGCCCGGCGACCAGGGCCCCGTCGCCGTGTCCCAAAAGGTTGGGGGTCTGGACGACGTGGCCGGCGGCCTCGAACGGCTGGCGGAACGTGTCGAACGTCCAGCCGCCGCAGAAGGCGCCGTGCACCATGATCACCGGAGTCGCCACGCGCGCTTCACCCTTAAGGTCGGCCAAAGCGCCGAGACTTCAGCCTACACGCTCTTCTTCGGGGATGGCGAAGATTTGGCGGTCGACTTTGTCGCGGGGGGCTTTGGTGCTTTCGGGGGCGCCTTTGGAGCGGCGGCGGCCTTGGCTGGGGCTTTGGCGACCGCCGGAGCCTTGACGGCTTCAGCCTTGGGCTTGGGGGCGGCCGCCTTGGGCGCGACCGTCTTGGCCGGAGCCTTGGCGGCGGCGGACTTGGCTTGCGCCTTAGGCTTGGCGGCGGGCTTGGGCGCCGGCGCCGCCTTGGCGACCGTCGGCGCGGGCGCGGCCTTTGGGGCTGGCTTCGGAGCGGGCGCGGCCTTGGCGGCCGGGGCAGCCGCCTTGGGCGCGGCCGTCTTGGCCGGGGTCTTCGGGGCCGGAGCCTTCGTGGCGGCGGCTGGGGCGGTCGCGGGTTTGGCTTCGGCCTTGGGCTTCGCCGCCGGGGCCGCCTTGGCGACCTTCGGAGCCGCGGCCGCCTTGGGCGCGGGCGCGGCCTTAGGCGCGGCGGCCTTGGCGACGGCGGGCTTGGCCTCGGCCTTGGGTTTGGCCGGGGCTTTCGCGGCCGCCGGCTTGGGCGCCGGGGCCGCCTTGGCGACCTTGGGAGCCGGCGCCGCCTTGGGAGCGGCCGCCTTGGCCGGAGCGGGCTTGGCGGCGGCGGGCTTGGCCTCGGCCTTCGGCTTGGCCGGGGCCTTCGGGGCCGCCGGCTTGGCGGCCTTGGGCGCGGGCGCGGCTTTCGGAGCGGCCTTCGCCGTGGTGGGGGCCTTGGGCTCTGGGGGCTTGGCGGCCGGGGTCGGCGCGGGTTCGACCGGAGCCGGGGCGGGAGCCGGCGCGGGCTCCGCGGCCTTCACGGGTTGGGGCGCGGGCGCGGACGCCGGAGCCGGAGCGGCTTTGGGTTTGCCCGTCAGCCAGGCGATCACGTCGTCGAGAATGCTCATCGTGTTTGGCTCATCTATCAAGTAGTGGGCGTTGTTGGGGTAGATCTTGAGGTCGGCGGCCGGATATTTCTGGCCGAGTAGCCGTACGTCCTCGAGAGGCGTGGTGCGATCCAGGGCGCCGGCCAGGACCAGCAGGGGGACGGCTATTTTCGCGGCGTCGACATGGGCGGTCCTGTTCGGATCCTTGTGCGGCCAGGCGAGGTCGGCCAGCACCTGCCCGCTGTCGTGGACCATGGTCGCGTACAGCGCGTCGTGGCGCGCGGCCGGCACGGCGTTCATGACGCCGAACTTGAAGCCCGTCTTCCACATCTTGCCCGTCCGGGTCTCGGGCTTGGTCTGCAGGGCCATGTTCAGGAAGGTGAAGACCGGCGAGAGCTTGGGCTTGCCGCGGGCGTCGGCCGGCGAGGCGGGGGCGAAGAGCACCAGGCGATCGGCGTGGCCGGCCTCGGCGATCTTCTGGGCGATCAGTCCGCCCATGGAGTGGCCGAAGACGATCGGCTTCCGGCCGTCCTCCTTGGCCAGGGCCTGGGCCAGGGCGCTCATCTCGGCGACATAGTCGGCCAGGGTCAGGCCGGCCAGGCCCGCCCGAGGTCCATCGACCGTACGCACGGCCGAGCGGATGGTCGGCGCCACGACGCGGTAGCCCTCGGCCCGCAGCCGCGCGGCCATGGGATCCCAGACGTCCCCAGCGCAACCGTAGCCGTGGATCAGCAGGATCGTGTCCGCCATTCCGTACTCCCCAGCGCCCGAGATCAGCCCCCGCGCGCGAACCCACTGAACGCCGAAACGACCTGTTCGTACACAGTGCGTTTGAAGGGTACGATCAGTTCGGGCGTTTCGTCGAGAGCGCCCCATTTCCAGGCGTCGAACTCGACATGGGCGTCGGCCTCCAGATCGATCTCGGACTCCTCGCCGGTAAAGCGGAAAGCGAACCACACCTGCTTTTGGCCCTTGAATCCACGGGCTTTTTTCGACGAGGCGAAGTCGGCGGGGAAATCGTAGATCAGCCACCCCTCGGTGCGGGCCAGATAGTCGACCGAGGTGACGCCGGTCTCTTCGGCCAGCTCGCGACGCGCCGCGTCGAGCAAATCCTCGCCCGCGTCGACGCCGCCTTGCGGAAATTGCCAGTTGTGGGGCGGCGGCTGGTTGTTCCGCCGGCCCAGCCAGACGCGGCCGTCCGGGTGGAACAGCACGACGCCGACATTGGGGCGATGGTCGGGGTAATCTTCGGAAGTCCGGCTGGGGCTCATCGCTTGGCCATGGCCGAGGCGGGGGCCAGTTGCAAGCCCCGCTCGGACAGGCCGGCCGCCCACAGGCGCACCTGGTTGATCGTCACGGGATAGGCGAAGCCCGAGCCCAGGGCCTGGCCGCGACCGGACGCGCCGGCTTCCAGCATCTTCAGCTGGCCGTCGATCGACCCGGCCGACAGCTCGTCGTCGATGATCCGGTCGGCCGAGGCGCGGGGGATCGGGCCGCCGCGCAGGGACGCCTGGCCGTCGTCGATGAAGGCCAGGCCTCGCGACTTCAGGGCCAGGGTGAAGGTGGTCATGGCCGTGTCGCTGGTGACGAAGCGCGAGCCCAGATAGTTGGTCAGGCCGAAATAGCCGGTGGCGCGCGACATCAGCCATTCCAGCTTGTGCACGGTGTCCTCGGGCCGGTTGGCGGTGATCAGGGTGAAGGGGCCCGGATCGTTGGCCGGATAGTCGACCGGCTCCATCGGCGCTTCCAGCAGCACTTCGTGGCCATGGTTGCGGGCCAGGTCGATCCAGCCCTGCAGGCCCTCGGCCGACGGCGCGAACGACAGGGTGATCTCGGGCGGCAGGGTCTCGATGGCGGCGCGGGTGGTCTGGGGGTTCAGGCCCAGGCCGCCGATCACCACGGCCACCTTGGGGCGGCCGTCGGCGGTGAACGGACGGGCATAGGCCTCGGCGGCCGTGCGGCCGTCGGCTCCGATGGTCGGCAACACGCCGCCGCCGGGACCGGGGGCGTAGAGGCCGGCGATCGGGGCGGCGGGCAAAGGACCTGTGGCGGAAACCATCGGTGGCGGGGCGGCGAGGGCCTCGGGCGCAGGATCGGCGTGGGGCATGAACGGCAGGTTCGACAGGTCCAGCGCGCCGGGCAGCAGGGGGGCTTCATGGTCGCCCTCGGCGACCAGGGCCTGGCGCCAGCCTTCGGGGATGTTGTGGGTGGCGCCGAGCTTTTCCAGCGGAATGCGGATCAGGGGCGAGCCCTTGTTGGGGTCGCCGGTCAGCAGGACCAGCAGCGCCAGGCTGAGTAGGAACAGGAAGGCCGCGGCGCTGGCGCCGATAAACGGATTGGCGGCGGCCGCCAGGATCTTGTCGCGCAGGTCGCGGTCGCGATCACCCCGGCCGAGCGCGGGCGCGTCGGCGCAATAGGCGGGCTTGCGGGAAAAGGTCACGGCCATGACCCGGGATTAACCGGCAAGCGCCGAATATATGGTTAATGAAGGGTGCGGTTGGAGGCCGCAGGGGTGTGTTGAAGAGGCAAAGGGAGCTAGCGCCCTGTGAAGGGTTGGTAGTCCTCGAATTCCCAGGAGGCCATTCGCGCAACAAGCTTGGCGATCTCCTTCCAATCGCTGCCAGTGCAGTGATCTAGGTAGGCTTCGATCTTTTTCCTGATCGTTGGCGGGTGGTAATGGTCAACAATAAGCATGTGCCGTCCCCACACGGCGTTCTCGGTCGAGACCTGCTCCTGTAGATAACCTGGCGTGCACACCTGGATTTGAAAAAGGTCCGCTCCCTCGGACTCATTTCCGATTTCCGCAGTAATCCAAATTGAAAATACTTCGTAGTTGTCTGGGACGAATTCCTCAAAACCAACGACGCTGTTGAGGTCGATGCCTTTCAAGATTGCTTTCACAGTATGTCCCGAAAGGTCCTTCCCGCTGGCTGCGAGGCATAAAAACGAACGTGGAGGCGAACCCCAATTCTTCCCTCCCCATAAAGGGGAGGGAAGGAGCGGTCCGTCCTACTTCTTCTCGACCGGCGGGCCCTTGCCGGCCGCGGCGGCGGCCTTGGCGGTGACTTCGGCGATCTTGGCGGCGGGCTTGGGCAGTTTCGGCACGGCGGCGACCGAGCCGGCCTTCAGCACGGCGAGGCCGCGTTCCAGCTGGAAGTCGCCCTTCTTCTCGTCGAAGCCCGGCGGCGGGGCCTCGGCCGGGGTGTGGGCGCCCTGGCGGGTCTTGCCCTCGTCGGAGTTCAGCGCGTTCTTGAAGCTGGCCTCGCTGAACCACACGCGGTTGGCGATGTCCTGGGCCTGGTCCTTGGTCTGGGCCACTTCCAGGTCGGGCTGGATGCCGGTCTTCTGGATCGAGCGACCCGACGGCGTGTAGTAGCGCGCCGTGGTCAGCTTGACCGCGCCGTCGGTCCCGTTGCTCAGCGGGATCAGGCTCTGCACCGAGCCCTTGCCGAAGCTGGTGATGCCCACCAGCTCGGCGCGGTGACGGTCCTGCAGGGCGCCGGCGACGATTTCAGCCGCTGACGCGGAGCCCTGGTTGATCAGCACCACCAGCTTCATGCCGTTGAGGATGTCGCCGGGCGTGGCGTTCAGGCGCTGGATGTCGCGCGGACCGCGCCCGCGCTGGCTGACCACCTCGCCGCCGTCCAGGAACAGGTCGGACACGCTGCGGGCCTGGTCGAGCAGGCCGCCGGGATTGTTGCGCAGGTCGAGAATCATCCCCTTCATCTGGGGGTTCTTGGCCTTCAGGTCGCTGATCGAGGTCTCGAGCGCGGTCGTCGACTTCTCGGTGAAGCCGGGCAGGCGAACATAGCCGTAGTCGCCTTCCATGCGGGCGACGGCGGCCTTGGGGGTGATGATTTCACGCGTCAGCTTGACGTCGAACGGGTCGGTCTTGTCGCGAGCGATGGTCAGGGTCACGGCCTCGCCGGCCGGACCGCGCATCTGCTTGACCGCCTCATTGACCGTCAGGCCCAGCACCGACTGGCCGTTGACCGAGGTGATGTAGTCGCCGGACTGGATACCGGCCTTGGAGGCGGGCGTGCCGTCCATCGGCGAGACCACCTTGACCACGCCGTCCTCGCTGGTGACCTCGATGCCGAGCCCGCCATACTCGCCATGGGTGGTGTCGTTCATGTCCGCATAGGCTTCGGCGTCGAGGTAGCCGGAGTGCGGATCCAGGCTGGTCAGCATGCCGTCCAGGGCCGCCTCGATCAGCTTCTTGTTGTCGACCTCGGTGACGTACTGGTTGTCGACGATCTGGATCACGTCGCCGAACAGTTCCAGCATCTTGTAGTTCTGGCCCTTGGCCGAACTGGTCGCCTGGGCGATGGGGCTGACATAGGCCATGGTCCCCGCGCCGAGGACAAAGGCCGAAACACCGATGAGCAGGTACTTGCGCATGTGGCCTGGAAGGCTCCCTGGCGACGTCCAAGCGTCGCATTAAACGTGTCGGTCGGCCCGATACTGAGGCGGACCCTTGTTCATTTGACGGCCATCATCGCTGAAAAAGCCGTTTATCGCGATCCCTGTTTCAACCAACGCTCGGGATCGACCGGCGCGCCGTCTTCCCGAACCTCGAAATAGAGTTCTGGCTCCGAGGACCCATGATCCGCCATCCGGCCAACCGTCGCGCCGGGTGCGACAGATTGTCCGGTTCCGACGGAAACCTGGTCCATGCCCGCCAGCACCAGATGGTAGGCGCCCTGGGCGCGCAGGATCAAGACCACGCCCCAGCCATTCAGCGGTCCGGCATATTCGACCACGCCGGCGGCGGGACTGGCGATGGCGTGACCCTTTTCCGTGCGGATCGTCAGGCCGGCGCTGCGGCCGCCGGCGGGCATGGTCGCGCCGAATCGATGGACCAGGGGGCCGGGCGCGGGCGAGGCCAGGGTCAGGGGGCCGGTGGCGGGCTTGGGCGTCAGGCCGTCGGTCAGGGCGCCCAGCGTGCCTTGGTCGTCGCCGGTCAGGGCCTCCTGGGCGTAGGCGCGCTCGATCTGGGTCTTCTCGACGATCTGGCGCTCCAGGTCTCCGCGACGGTCGGCGACCAGGCTCTCGGCGGTGAACAGTTCCTCGGACGCGGCGGCGGCCTCGCGGCGGGTGGCGGCCACGGCGCGGGCCTGGCGGGCATAGCCGTCGGCGCGGGCCTGCAGCTCCGGGGTCATGGCGCGGATCAGGATCGCGGCCCGCACCGCGTCGCGGGCGTCGCCGGGGCTGACCAGCAGGGCGGGCGGGGGATTGCGACGGAAGAGCTGCAGGGCCGAAAGCAGGCGCGACAGTTGCCCCCGGTCGCGGCCCAGCTCGGCGACCAGGGCCGATTCCCGCTGGTGCAGTTCTTCCAGCCGGGCGCGCTTGAAGGCCACGTCATCGCCGGCGTTGATGCGCTGGCGGCCCAGGGCGTCCAGCTCACCGCGCAGGTCGACGATCTCGCGGCGGGTGTCGGCGGCGGCCTGTTGGTCTTTTGCCTTCTGGCTGATCTGCGCCGCGACGAAGCCGCCCGTGCCCAGCAGGGCGACCAGGAGACTGGCGGTGATCAGGACGACGCGGCGCGACATGGGTCGATCAATGCCTCTATCGGCAGGCGGCGACAACCGGTTCTCGCGCCTGCTCCAAACTCCGCTCATCCCGGCGAATGCCGGGACCCAGATCCCATGGCGGTGTGGCTGACTGGAAGAGTTCAGAGCCCGAGGAACCCACCTCAAAGCCATTCCATCTGGGTCCCGGCATTCGCCGGGATGAGCGGATAGAAACTCAATCCCGGTGGTACGGCGAACCCGACAGGATGGTGACGGCGCGATAGACCTGTTCGGCCAGCATCGCCCGGGCCAGGGCGTGCGGCCAGGTCTGGGGCCCGAAGGCCAGCATTTCATGAGCGCCGGCCAGGATCGAGGGATCCAGGCCGTCGGCGCCGCCGATCAGGAACACGATCTTGCGGTGGCCGTCGTCGCGCAGCCGGCCCAGGTGCTCGGCGAAGGCGCGGCTGGGCCGCACCTTGCCGTGCTCGTCGCAGGCGATGACATAGGCGCCCTCCAGATGCGGGCGCAGCACCTCGGCCTCGGCGGCCTTGCCGGGCTTGCGGGCCTCGACCTCGACGATCTCGACCGGCCCCAGCGCCAGGGCGCGGCCGGACGCGGTGGCCCGGGACGCATAGTCCACGGCCAGCTGCGCCTCGACCATGCGGCCGAGCTTTCCGACGGTGAGGATTGTGATCTTCATCACGCTTCCAGGCAGGGCGGCCTAGCGTCCCCCGGGACCAGCCGGGGGAGACAAAGCGGATTAGTTCGACGCCATCCGGTGCGGCGCGTCGACGGCCCAGATCTTCTCGATGTTGTAGAACGAGCGGACTTCGGGGCGGAACAGGTGGACCACCACGTCGCCGGCGTCGATCAGCACCCAGTCGCAGTGCGGCAGGCCTTCGACCCGCGCCTTGCCAAAGCCGTGCTCCTTGAGGGCGCGGATGATGTGATCGGCCAGGGCGCCGACGTGACGGTGCGAACGGCCGGACGCCACGATCAGGCTGTCGGCGACCGAGCTCTTGTCCTTCAGGTCGATGTGGACGATTTCCTGGGCCTTGTCGTCGTCGAGACGCGACAGGATCAGGGTTTCGAGCGCCTTGATGCTCAGGTCCAGGGCGGTCTCGGTGGTCGAGGTCTCGGGGGAAACCGTTCCCTCGTGCGCCGTGGGCGCGGGGTCGCTACGCAGCGGAAATGCTCCTTGATGGGGTTCGCGCAATAGCTCCCATAGCATGGATGACTCCAAAAGATCAGGGGGAACGTGGAAATGGGCGATTCGGGGCGATCCGGCCTTAGCGTTTCCGCGCGGGAGCCTTCATCGAGGCGGGCGCGCCCAGCTCGTCGCAGGCGTCCTGAATCTGGTTCGGAGCTTCCGCGAACCAGCCGCCATCGCGCCGGACGAGGGAGACGTACCAGTCCTGGCAAAGCCCGTAGACGGCGGTCGCGGCGCCCCGGTCCGGATCGACGTCGATCCGCAGCAAGTCGTCGGCCTCGCCCGTCCGAGGGCCGCCGCCGGGACAGCGGTCCAGGCTGACGACCTCACGCCGGCGATCTTGGACCAGGAGGTGGGTCGGGCTCGTACGGAACTGGCGCAGGGTCTCCAAAGCGACGGCGCACTCGTCCGCCGTGGCGGCGCGGGGCGTCGGATCGCCGCCGAGCGACGCCGCCTGCAGGGTCATGGCCATGATCGCCGCGAGCGTCATGGGGCCAGCCTGACAGGCTTTCCCCGCCCGGTCACCCCTTGGTCTGGCGCTTCCGCAGGGCCGTCGAGGAGGCGTAGTTCAGCGGGCCGGTCAGATAGACCCAGGCCGGGGCGGTGGCGTCGGCCAGGATCGAGGCCTCGCTGGCCGGGCGGCGGGCGAAGGCGAAGCGGCGGGCGGCCGGCGAGGTGCGGGCCTTCAGCGCCGCCCACGGCCGCGAGATCACCGCCACGGGCGCCTCGCGCATGATCTGGGTCCAGCCCCGCCAGCGGTGGAAGGTGGCCAGGCTGTCGGCCCCCATCACCCAGACGAATTTCACGCCCGGATAGCGCGCCCGCAGCACCCGCAGGGTGTCGATCGTGTATTGCGAGCCCAGGCGGGTCTCGGCGTCGG
>Ga0307515_10018387_pt1 | contig 12655 bp, 11 predicted proteins | sample 17_EM_MG_FD_194513 | JGI IMG/M metagenome (GOLD analysis project Ga0307515, IMG submission 194513) | Populus trichocarpa ectomycorrhiza microbial communities from riparian zone in the Pacific Northwest, United States - 17_EM | ecosystem: Host-associated > Plants > Roots > Unclassified | place... | reverse complement strand
ACGCTGCGCGGATTTTACGACGTGCGACACGGTGAATAACCAATGTATATATATATTCATGGTACATCTACAGAACTAAATCATGCAAAAGAGTTAATTCAGTGCATATCAATTTTAATATTCTACAACATTACGGTATAACAAACAGAGAACAAACCCTAGATATCAATCTGACCACTAACAGGATCAACATTCCTCTTCTTAGGAAAGAAGATGTTCAGAATAAACTAGCCAATCTGAAAGATAAGCAAAAGATAGGCTATGTCCATATAGGAGCCATACAGGTCATGATCAAAGCCATCTTTAGGGAAGGCATTGATACTCCCATAGAATTAGCCTTGGTTGATAACAGGTTAATCCAAAGAAAAGACGTAGTACTTGGAGTAATCCAAGGAAATCTTTCGTGTCAGAAACTTAAATTTAGGGTACATCCTAAGATAAGTGTCAATCTAAGAGATAAGAATCTCAATTCAACCCTTAGCTTGGTACACGATTTCAAAAGAAGGGATTTCACGAAAGATGGATCTATTCCCTACAGCATAACTTAGTGTCATACGTTAAAGAATAATATAAATCATATCCTGCGATCTTATTTAATAGCTTAAACTATTGAGTTGAGATGGTTCTTTGACATGGTATCAAAGCATTGATGACTAAGTGGTTACAAGTTCAAATTTCACCATCCTCGTTTATTTGATAAAAATTAAGCACAAAGTAATGTGGGCATGTGCAAGTTTCAAGCCCAAAGAGATTTCACTTGAGGGGGGTGTGTTAGAGAATAATATAAATCATATCCTGGGACCTCACTTAACAGCTTAAACTATTGGGTTGAGATGGTTCTTTGACATGGTATCAGAACATTAATGACCAAACGGTCACGAGTTTGAATCTCATCGTCCCTTTTATTTGATAAAAATGAAGCACAAGGTAAAGTGGGCATCATATCCTGAAATCTCATCTAATAGCTTAAGTTTTTGGGTTGAGATATTTTTTTGACATGGTATCAGAGTCTTGATGACTAAGCGGTCACGAGTTTGAATCTCACCATCTCTATTTATTTGATAAAAATTAAGCGCAAGGTAATGTGGACCTGTGCAAGTTTCAAGTCCAAAAGACTTTCACTTGAGGGAGTGTACGAGAGAATAATATAAATCATATCCTGGAACCTCACCTAACAGCTCAAGCTATTGGGTTGAGATGGTTCTTTGACAACATGCCCTAAGTAACACCCATCATTCGGATTTCTTTAAGGACAGATTTCATAGAACTTCCTAGTCTATTCCAAGAAGCAAGCAGGAAGAGTCATCAATCCAGATTTCATGGTCACAGAAATACCTCTAGAAACATCATTAGATGTAGGAGAAAAACCTTTATTGGAAGGTAACAGTATACCAAGGAGACTTGAGTATCAGAATAATAGACTAATCATCAGAGATCCAAATCTCGCAGAAAGAGCCACTACCAGTACACATATGCCCATAGAAAGGTCTTTCTCAAACCTCAGTATTAGGAGCAATAATTCACCTATTACACCAGACAACAGAAACACAGGAAATTGTGTTGTTCTATATATATATATATCTCATGTTGAAGATCAATCCAATCCAGATTTCTATCATCTTCCGTGCTGCTGGAATCTTCCATGAAAAAATCAACTTATCTATATCCAATCACCCATGAAAAAATCAGCCCATACTTATCCAAAATGAAAGGTTTTCTAGGAAAAATCTAGACTCCTTCCACTGACTTAACAAGCCTATAAATACTCGGTGCTGGATTTGTCTTGGATGAAGAGAGAAGGAGAAGAATAGGTGAAACAGTGGTGTGTGTGCAGGAAAGTAAAGTTTGTGGGGGTGTGTGCCGTGAGTATGTAAGAAAAAGAGAGTGAGGTGGTGTGAGGAATATTATTAAAAGAGAGTGTATTGTGTAGACCCCTTAATAAATAATAGAAGTCCGTCTGTGATGTATCAAATTGTAGTCGGAGGACCTAAAACGCGTTTTATTGAAATAAAATAAAATAAAAAAGACAGGCTTGCAAATGCTAAACAAAACTCATGCACAGTTTACTATCAAATTGCATGCATGTAGACTTTTCGAATAAAACCTAACAAATACACAACTTTATTCGGACAAGTTCACTTTGTATCCTATATGGAAAGTCTTTTTTTTTTTTTTTTATCGAAATATAAGAATATATTAAATATAAAAAATATACAAGTCTGGAAAGTCAACAAGTTCAATATACAAAAAGAAAACAGGCTCTCTAATTAACTGGGCATAAACATGCATGCCTATAAAAATAGACTAACAATCAAGCAGAAACTGAGCTTGGTTAGAGTAGGAACCTAATCGGTAATAAAGTGTCAAACCTAACCAAAATGCAAAAGAAAAATAGAAACCAAACTAGCATAGCTGGAAGGCTACCAGCACATAAACCAAGCTAATCTGTATGGAAAGTCTTCATAAACCGGGTTACTAATATAAATGGGCACATCTTACTAGTGTTCCAACAACAACCAACGATGGGTGCCATTTCATCTTTACTTTGTTTCTTCTTGATCCATGTTCTGCTATTATCATCTCATAGTAGCTACATCTGCAAGGCTTTTGAATGGTCTTCTTCTGATGCAATTTCTTCAAATGATTTTCCTAACTACAAGGTGGGGGTATTGAGAAGGTCAATACCATCGCCACCACCTCCCAGGGTCAATCCTCCTCTTCATTCCATCCGTCCTTCTCCTCGGGCACCGCCGCCTCCACCGTATTGACGCTTCTGATTTGTGATTGCTACTGCTGCTCTGCTTGCACACCAATGTTTTAATCCTTGTCCGTGTATAGCATCCTGATACATGAGTTTTTCCAACTCCAAGGTTGTTTTGCTTTGCTTCTGTGCTGATGTTATCTATATTAGAAAATTGTAATCTGAATAATAACATGAAGATACTCGAATCTATTGCAATTTACTCAAAATTAGTTAGAGATTTATCTGATGCGCACTCAAAAGATATGAGTATAAAGTTCCATAAAAAAAATGATTTGCGAAATTCATATGAGAAATAAAAAAATGGTAGCGATGGATTGTATTCATTTTACACCTCATGCCAACAATCAAGAAATTTCCTTTTGATCCTTTATGAAAAGCGTAGAAGAGGAGTTGATTTCCGCGTACCACCACCCAAAAGATAGATATGATTTCCAGGAAAACAGCAACCACAGAAGGTGCGAAGTTGCGATTACCTTGTCTTTGACTTGCTGCAAAATCTCTTCCAAATCCCTTGGAATCAGGGTACTAATTAATGATTAGTACTACGATTCTTCCTTTGGATCTTTTTAAAAAGAAATTTATAGAAAAAGACCAAACGTTTGTCGACAATTTATTTATTTTGGCTTCTGTATATAATCGAAGGGTATCATGCTGTCGTCACCCATGGCGGGGCTATAATTTTTTAAATGAAAAGGTAAATTATTAATAAATACTTGAAATTATGTATTATGTAAATATGCATTATATAAAAAAATCAATTTGAAATATATATACTAACTCATACCAAACAAAATTAATTTAAGAATACTTTCAAAATGAAAAAACTTACATTATAATTGTTTTTTTCGAGTTTTTATATTTTAAAACCCTTTCATAATAACTTTATTATGAATCTCATCAGAAATATTTTTCTTAATATATACAATCAAACTATCATTCATCTATTTTTTGTTTAAGGTGGGTTCAATACTTGTGTTTTCTAAATCTTCTAAGGACTAGTGAAGTTCTTGGCAACAATTTTATGCTAACATATAGTAGAGAGTAGCTAAAATCATAACATAAAAGGATTGTCATGATAAATTAATGTTGTTATTGTTGACTTATTGTTTTCTATAGGTGGGTTAAACATAAATGTTAATTTTTTTTTTATTTCTATATTGTGTCTTTAATTTTTTGAGTTGTCCTATACTTTATTTTTAATCGCTAATAAGTTCATCACCATTCATTTTCAATATGAAATTCATAGCAAAATACTTATCAATTCATCAAAACCCATTTCATTTCATATCCATATGCATATAATATTACCCATACACATATTAATTCAACAAACTCTTAAATTATCATAAATCGTAACATTTTCAATAACTAATTGTAAAGGAATAAAACTAAAATTAAACAATGTACCAAAAAGAAAAAATAAAGGAAACTTACCTAAAGCATAAACCATAAGAGGTTATTTGCTTAACTAATTAATAGCTTAGGATTTGAAGAGAAATTTTGCAAAAGAAAGAGAGGCAAAAATAATAGCTCGAAAGAAAGAAAAAAAGGCTCTCAGTTAATTAATGGAAGAAAAAGAAAAAAAAGAGAAAATATTAGTGAAATATACTGGACATATATATTATATATTATATTATGCTGTAACAATAGCTAACTTGGGTTAATTAGTAGCCAACAAAGAAAATTAAATCTGCTAAGATATTATTAATATTCTAATATAAAAAATATTTTGAAAAAAAGAGAGATTAAGGGGGCAATTGCCCCCTCTTGACCCTACGCAGTCACCCCTTGTTATACAATAAATTAAAAAAAAAGAAAAAGAAAAGTTTGGATCAAAGAATAAGAAAGATTGACTTAATAATAGACTAGACTTGGTAGCTATTTCATATTAAAATAAAGAATGGGCCAAATTAAAAGCGACAGTCATGGATTGAATTAGATGAATAACATACATGGAAGTCATATAGTTTGGATTAGAAGACAGAAAAGTAAGATACATAAAAGGCATGATCAAGAAGAAACTGACATAAACACGTGGAATAATAAAAATGGGCAGTTGCAATGACGTAACCTTGAAACTAGGAAGAATGGAGAGTGGGAATTAACAAATAATTATTCTTGATTTTCTCTGTATAAACCATGGCTGAAAGAAGAGAAGGGGACAATCAACAACACACAACTCACAAAACAATAATATATAATTGTAGTGCATTACAATCAAGTTTACTGGATTTTAAAAACCTATTTATTGGCAATAATCTTGTAAGCAATTAATAAGTAGGTTGACATTTTATAGGCAATAATAAGTAAGCTTGATTGATAATCAGTAAACTTATAATCAATAGATTAGTAGTCAATAGACTTGTAGTCAGTAGGTTAGTACTACTAAAAAACGTAGAAAATACTAAATAGTGTATCGGTCCAAGTTCTGTTCTTAAGAAATTCTCGTGGTTGTAATCAAGACAAGCATCCAATGAATGTAAGGTTTTTTTATCCGAAACTGTTAAGTTCTCATTTACTTTCAGACTTGGAAGTGGAAGATAATAGCTTGGATGTGTTGGAAAACAGACATTAGAAACAGAGAACACGGAAGAAAGGGACTGATAAATGGTAAAGCTGCATCTCAATACCAAAACTTTTCTAATTATTCATTTCTTATCTGATTGCTTACAAAAACATAATCAAGAAGTCCTATATAACAAGAACTAAATAAATGAAATCTAGGAGCACATAGACTTCCACAATCTAGGGAAAACCAAGAGAACAAGAGTCATAAAAGCTAACAATAAAAGACATTGAGAATTACAAATTACATTTAACACTCCCTCTTAATTTGTAATCTTCAAAAACTACTTGAATTGCTGAAACATCTCAATTGAAACAACTTTTGTGAGGACGTTTGCAGATTGATCATTAGTGTTAATAAACTCCAACTGTATCTACTTCTTGCTTATCATGTCTCTAATGAAATGATGCGTCATCTCTATGTGTTTTGATCTTGCATGAAAAACTGGTTCTTAGTCATCGCAAATGTTGACATATTATCACATAATATAGAAGTAGGATCAAGAGCATCTTGCTGCAAATCACAAAGAATTCTCCTCAACCATACTGATTGACAAACGATTTCATTTGCAGCATTATATTTTGTCTCTGCAGATAAAGCTATAGAATTTTGTTTCTTTGAACACCAAGAGATTATATTTGTTCCAAGACAGAACACGTAACCAGATGTACTCTTCTTATCATCATAGCTTTTTGCCCAATCACTGTCAGTATAGCCAATCAACCTATTTTCATCTTGTTTCTTATACAAGATTCCGTGATCCTTGGTTTCTTGAAGAAATCGCAGGATCCTCTTTGCTGCTCCAAGATGAAGTTTGCTAAGATTCTCTATAAATCTGGAGATAATACTAATAGAAAAGAGTATACCAGGTTTTGAATTTGTGAGTTAGATTAAGGATCCAACAAGGCTTCTGAAATCTTTGAATCCATCTTAGCTGCACCATCATTTTGTTGTAATTTCTCATTTGCTGCCATTGAAGATGCTACTAGTTTACACTCTGACATGTTGAACTCCTTTAAGAGATTTGCATCATACTTTTTTTGTGAAATAAAGATTTTTCCTTGAGATTGTTTCACTTGAATGCCAAGAAAAAATCTCATCAAACTAGATCTGTCGTTTTGAATTCTTTCATCATAGTAGCCTTCAAATCTGCAACCATATCTTTACTTGTTCTTGTATAAATCAGATCATCAACATAGAGATAAACCATTACAAAGTCCTCTCCCTTCTTCTTTACATAAAGTGATGGTTCAAATTGACTTCTCCCAAAACTATTCTGATGAAAATAGAGATCAATTTTATGGTTCCACGCTCTTGGAGCTTGTTTTAATCTATAAAGGGCTTTATAAAGACTATAGACTTTATCTTCTTCTCCTTTTAATTCATATTCTGGAGACTATTGAACATAGACTTCTTTTTGCAATTCGCCATTAAGAAACGCTAACTTAACATCAAGCTGAAAAACCTGCAACTGAAGTTGTACAGATAAGGCAAAAACTATTTTGATAGCTTCCATTCTTGCAACAAGTGCAAGGGTTTCTGTAAAATCAACTCCAGGCTGCCGAAAGGAGCCTTTAGTAACAATTCTAGCCTTATGCTTTTGAATGCTGCTATCTTCATTATATTTGATCATGAGCACACATTTTTATTCCCACTGCCTTCTTTTCTTTCGGTAGATCAACTAACTTCTACGTCTGATTCTTTTCGATACTTGTCATGTCCTCATTCATAGCTTTCCTCCATTCTTCTTTTCTTACTGCTTATTCAAAATTTTGAGGTTCTCCTAAAAAAAGACAACATGACATTTATTGTAAATGTTAGTTAAAGAACGAACCCTCCCGGAAGGAGTTTCTGAGACTAATTCATCAATACAACTTGATGAGCTTCCTTCATTTTGCCAAATTGAACTAGTTCTGATTTGATAATTGGAAACATCAAGCTACTTTGGAGCTTGAAATAACTCCAGTATTGTCGTTTTAGGACTGACTGAATCTTTCCATTTCCAAGCAGTAGATTCATAAAAAATAACATCTCTGGACAGAAATAGCTGATCCTTTTTAGGATTCAAAAGTCGAAAGCCTTTTGATTCATCACTATAGCCAATGAAGATAACTTTCTCCCCTTTCTCATCAAACTTGTCTCTACTTTGGGAAGGAATAAGAGCTTAAACAATACTCCTAAATACTTTAAGATGACTGACATCAAGTTTTTGTTTATGCCAAGCTTTAAATGGAGTTTGATTTCTAACTGCCTTTATTGAAGATCTGTTAAGAATGTAGGCTGCAGTATTGACAACTTTTGCCTAAAATTTATTAGGAAGTCCTTTCCCCTTTAACATGCTTCTTGCCATTTCTTCAATAGTTCTATTTTTCCTCTCTGCAACTCCATTCTGCTGATGAGTATGTCAAACTGTAAGTTGCCTTTGAATGCCATTCTCTTTGCAATAATTAAGAAAAGGCTTGTAAATAAACTCTCCTCCATGATCTGTCCTTAGGGTCTTCATTTGACACCCACTTTGCTTTTCTATAAGAGCTTTGAATTGTAGAAAGACAGGGAAGGCTTCTGATTTTTTATCTAGAAAATAAATCCAAATCATTCTAGAGTAATCATCAACAAAAAGTAAGAAATATCTCGTTACTCATAGATGAAGTTCGAGTAGGACCACAAATATCTACATGAACTAATTCAAGTGGTGCTTTGCTTTCCAGACAGTCTTTGGAAAGGGAAAACAATGCATTTTCCCATACACTCATCCTTCACAAATCCCAATTTGGTTCTGGATTGAAGGCAACCTAAAACCAGATTCTTCTTCTTTAATAGCTGAAAGCCATTGTAATTCAGATGACCATATCTTAAATACCAAAGTTGAGAATCATCAAGATGCTCACTTCTCATAGCAACATTATGAAGTGATTTCACGTTAAAAGGAAAGATATTATTATAACTCATCTTGACTATAGCTATTCTCTGATTTGTCTTCTTATTTTAGATCTCATATTGTGCATCGTTAAGAACCAGTTTATAACCACTTCTCATCATTTGTCCCACACTCAACAGATTCTGACCAATCCTGGGAGAGTAAAACACATCATGAATGCATTTTTTATTACCTTCATTTGAGTGGATTGCAACATCACGTCTTCCTTTGATATCCATCCTTTTGTTGTCACCAAGTTCAACATGAGAAGAAAACTCTTCATCAAGAGTTTCAAAGTTTGAGCGATCACTAGTAATATGATGACTGTAGCCACTATTAAGATACCAGATTTCTTCTCCTTTGGGTCTGCATTCAGACAGGAATAGAACAACTAATCTTCTTCCTTTGAAAAATTTGCTATATTGTTCTCTCCACTACCATCTGCCTTTTCTTTGTGCCAACAGTTTCTGTCAGAATGAGTGGAATTTTACATCTGTTACACTTGAAGAAACAATCTTGAGTTTCATGACCATTCCTCTTGCAAATGGTGCAATATGAATAGGTTTGATTCTCTCTTCCTCTTCCTTTGCTTCCACCTCTGCCTCTGCTGTGATTCTGACTTTCACTTGCTCTTACATATGTGTATTTTTTTGGAAAAAGATCTTCCTCCTCTCTGATCTTGATGAAAACTTGTTCCCCTCATGTCAGAAAAATTAGCTTTGATCTGAAAAGCCTATTCCATTGGTTGCTTGCTATACTAGTTTACTCTTTGTTCATGTGCTTCAAGAGATCCCATCAATTCATGAATTGAAAGTCTTGCCATATCTCTTGTTTCTTCAATAACAATAACTATGTGTTCAAATTTTTATGGTAAACTTTTGAGTATCTTCTCTGCAACTCTTTTATCATAAACATTGTCTCTACAACTTTTGATTTGATTGATGATTTTAGTGGTTCTAGAAGAGAAATCTTTAATCAACTCATTATCCTTCATTGTAAGATTTTCAAATTCTCTCCATAGATTTTGCAGCCGAATAGAGATGGCTTTCTGAGAGCTTTGAATTCATTTCTCAAAATCTTCCATCCTTCTATTGCCTTCTTAATATAGAAAATCCTAAGATAGATTGATTTGCTTACTCCCTGCTGAATTATTCTTAAAGGAGTTGCATTTCTTTGCACATTCTACTTGTATTCCTTTGCACCTTCTTCTTACCAGAATGCAGAAGATCCTATCTGGGATGGTTCTACAAACCCCTCATCAACTAATGTCCACAAGTCTTGTAAAATGAAGATAGTCTCCATCTGAGAACTCCAATATTCGTAATGCTCTCCAACAAAGATAGGAATCTGTGTAGCTATATAGGAGAAAGTAGAAATGCTAGAAGAAGAAGCCATATAGAAGAAACCTTGCTCTGATACCAAATCTGTTGGAAAACAGACTTCACAAACAGACTGCAGAAATAAAGAAAAAGAAAGAAATGGACTGATAAATGGTAGAGCTGTAGCTCAATACCATAATGTTTCTGATTATTCTTTTTTTATCTGATTGCTTACAAAAACAGAATCAAGAAGTCCTATATAACAAGAACTAAATAAATGAAATCTAGGAGCACATAGACTTCTGTCACACCCGGACATCGCGGCGACCAATTAAAAAATATCTGGATAATGGAAAAAGAACAGATATCTGGCATCTTGTTCTTTTAGGGGAAAAGGTCTTGTTCAAGGAGTCGCCACCTAGTATTATGGTCACTAGGAACCCTAACTGGTCAATAAAGATTCTATGGTGCGGGACTGGTTATGCAAAAGGAAAGATGCTATCACCCCTTAAACGTCCTACCTAAGGTAGGCTGCATTGTTGGTTGTCTAAAATTGCTAAGAATTTGTTCTCCTTTTTCTCTTTTTTATTCTTCCTTTCATGTTCCTGACTCTGGCGTTAGTGAACAATTCCTACGAATATTTCCAACTCTGGCATTGGTAAATATCGTACAAATTCAAAAAATATGATACTCCTGACTCTGGCGTCAGTGAATATTTTCGCAAAAAATGAATTTGAAGAAGAAATTTTCTATGTCATTTTTTTTTCTTGTTTATCCTTTATTATTATTTGCCCTTTTTAGATGGAAGTAAAAAAAAAATTGCATGTCATATTTGCGTTTAACAGTAATAGTCCACAGATTGAGCACATCTATAAAAAATACAAACACAAAGAAAAAAATTAAAACAAAGTGTGAGGGGGCCACAAATAAATCAACGAAGGCCCTAAATATTTTTGGAATTTTCTGTTATCGAAAAGGGGTTCGTTTGGTCAAATATCAAATTAAAATGGGCGTAAAAATTATGGCCAAGACGTAAGGGGTGTTTTGCCAAGCACACCCTTAGCAAACATAGTTTGGGTCGGCTAGGCCTAAAACCCAGACCCGACCCTCTTTTTTTTCTTTTGGGTTGGATCTAGGCCAGCCATGCATAAAGGTTCACGCATGCATGCAACAATAACCAATTAATTATTTTAGCAATGAAAGAAGGAAACTTACTTAGGCGTGCGGCTGCTGGAGGCGAAGTCGAGGGAGATTGGGCTAAAAACAGGGGTTGAGGGGGGCGGCGGCTGGTATAGAGTTCACCGCCCCCTTCCTTTTTTATGTTTCTCTCTTTTAGGGTTTCTGATAATGGCCTCCTCTTGGGGTCTCTTTTTTAGGGTTTCTCTCTAATTGTCCTCCCTCTCTTTTTCATACCTTGAGATCTGTATTTATAGTGTCAGAGTCCCTTAGCGTTTGAGAAACCAAGTTTCAATTAAACTCATTCTCTTCTTTGAAGTTTGAATTTGATTAAGAATCAAATTTGAAAGCGGATAACTATCATTATCTTAAAGACAAGGATTATCTCGAAGATAAAGATTATCTTGAAGATAGGGATTATCTTGAAGATAAAGATAGAATGACAAAAGCACATTGTAGTCCTTAATTTTCACAAAAGTTTGACAAATCACACTTTTCATCGAAATAAATCTCTGATCTTTTAATTTTTCATTTTAAACCCTGTAAAAATTAAATTAAAAGCCAAAAGGCCAAAATTGGGTTATGACAACTTCCACAATCTAGAAAAAATCAAGAGAACAAGAGCTATAAAAACTAACAATAAAAGATATTGAGAATTACAAATTATATTTTACAGGATGAAGGGGCAATATATTTGCTAGCAATGGATTTGATTCTTTTTCCTCTTTTGCTTGGAGGAGAAACAGTTGGGGATTGTCTAGGTTTCGAAGAAGATTGTGCCAGAGAAGGCTTCACAAAAGCCTTAGCTCCAGACTTTCTTGTCTTTCGAAAACTTTAGGTGCGCAATTTAGAAGTAGCGGTAGCGAAAACCTTTTGTTTCTTACTTTTGGCTGCCAATACAAATATCTTGGGTGAAAAATACCTAAAAACTGGCAATGGCTTTCCTAAGATCTTTCTTAAGAAATTTCATGTCCCAAATAGGAGCCCACCAAAATTGGAAACTAAGTGTAACTATAGAGAAAATCTCGTACAAAACAGAACAGAAAACCAAGAAACAACCCTGACATATCCCTCTAATATTTTAGTCACATCTGAGACCTTGGCATTGGTTTTGCTGTATAAAGGAGACTTGATGTGATTACGGAGGAAAACAACAGGGGAACCTTGGCAAAAGCAAAATTGTAGGTTAAGATAATACTTTCGACCTTGATAGCTCTACAGATTAAGATAAGGATAAGTTTGAATGTTAGGAATGATGCCCAATACCTAAGGTTCTCTCCAAATAGAGCTACTCTCCTGGAGTACAAAAGTACTGGTACCAAGAAGGACCATACTTCTTGGTCTAGAAAGGACTCCAGTTATCAGAAACATGAATAAGTTCCCTTTTCACTATCAGAAATTGTGAAAATAGAAACAATGGAGTCATTATCTAGCTGGTGTAAGCTTTCTAGTTTCTGTAATTTGCTCTAAGAGTAGACCTTTTCACTGATGTTTACTTGAAAATACTAGGTTGGAAGATGACAAAAGCTAAAGGCTTGAGCCCAAATTAGAATTGGGGCCCTTGAATTAGTCCTTTGATCTATATTTCCAGCCTTCCAGCGATACATCCTCCATTGCGTGACAGACACATAGAAAACTAGAAAGCATGACTCATCTTGAGCAGAGTAGGAGCTGGCACACTTGAGCAGAGTTAGAAAATGGGTTGACAGTTGAAGGAACATCATGCATTCCGACAATAATTAATAATAAATAATAGAAGTCCGTTTACGATGCATCAAATAGTAGCAGTAGTACCTGAAACACGTTTTATTGAAAAAAAAAATAAAAAATTACCGTCCAGCAAATGCTAAACCAAACTCTTGCACAGGTTACTATCAAATTAAATTGGATCTTAGTTTTTTTTTTTTATGGTG
>Ga0307515_10018386_pt1 | contig 12656 bp, 8 predicted proteins | sample 17_EM_MG_FD_194513 | JGI IMG/M metagenome (GOLD analysis project Ga0307515, IMG submission 194513) | Populus trichocarpa ectomycorrhiza microbial communities from riparian zone in the Pacific Northwest, United States - 17_EM | ecosystem: Host-associated > Plants > Roots > Unclassified | place... | reverse complement strand
GCACGTTGACGCCAGGCGCCTCCGGCAGCACGCTGCCCGGCACCTATTCCTTCCCGGTCGCCACACCCAGCAACGGCGTGACCCGGCCGCTCGTGAGCGGCGCGATGACCACCGTCCTGCCGGGCTACACGGTCGATTCCTCGCACCATGTAACCAGCTACTCGCTCGACAACAGCACCTACGGCACCGACACCATCTTCAGCACCATCGACACCACGACGAAGACGCTGCTCGCCGGTGGCGAGTACAACGATGGTCGGCTGAAGGCCCAATTCATGGGCGGCCTGGTCAAGTCCACCGCCATGCGCTACGACCGTCGCGCCTCGTTCGGCTACAACTTCGGCGTCGGCAACTTCGCCGTCCAGCCCAACGGCATCTGGGCCTTCACGCTGCCCGCGGGCAGCACGAACGAGCAGCTCAACTTCCCCAAGTACGCGACGCTGAATCCGGCTGTTGCCTCGCTGGTCTTCAACGCTTCCGCGACCAATCCGACCACCGTGCCGGCTTATACGGCCACCCAGAACGCGCAGTACACCAACACCACGCTGCTGAACGTCATCCGGTCCTTCGACAGCGAGAACTCCGAGAAGCAAGGCAAGCTCGACCTGTCCTACAACCTCGTCGACAAGGTGCCCTTCCTGACCTCGCTGAAGGGCGGCGTCCAGTACCGCCAGAACACCAGCGATTTCTGGACCGGCGCCGGCGGCACCATCAAGGAGCAGGTAGGCACTTATGGCCAGGCCGGCTTCGTGCCGGGCGTCTTCATGCCGCAGGTCAACACGCGCTTCAACCTCGTCGGTTGCGAGAACACCGCCGGCTCCCTGGCCGCTGGCGGCAATCCCTGCGCGCCGAACGGCTACGTGCCCAGCAACCAGCTCAACCGCGGCATTGGCGGCGGCGTGGCAGGCACCACCACACTGACCCGCGCGCAGTACGAGGAGATCATCCGCCAGACCATGACGCTGGCGCCGGCCAGCCAGTTCTACGCCAACGCCAAGGACCGGCCCGAATCGCTGCTGGACGGCTGGAACCAGATCGACATCGACAAGCTGTTCAAACTGGCCGGTGTCCCCGTGCGCCTGGATTGCTTCCGCCAGTGCACGGCCACCGACGGCAAGGTCTACGACATGCCGGTTAGCCACGCCGTCGAAAAGGTGTCGGCCGCCTACGTGATGACCGACTTCGAGATCGACCGCGTGCCGTTCACGAACTGGTCCCTGCCCTTCGGCATCGAACTGGCCGGCAATGTCGGCGTGCGCGTCGCGAAGACGGCCGTAGAAGGCACGGGCTATGTGACCCTCCGCTCCAACCGCATCATCCCGGGCAGCTTCAACCCGGCAAATCCTTATGCCGTCGCCGGCCTGCAGGCCTACACGCAGGCCATGAACGTGTCCATCAAGGACAGCAACACCGACGTGATGCCCTCTCTGAACCTGGCGACGTGGGTCATCCCCGACAAGCTGGTGCTGCGCTACGCCAACGGCAAGACGGTCGCCCGCCCGCCGATCTCCAAGCTGCTGCCCGAGGGCACCTGCAACATGTACGAGTTCGTCTATTCGGCGGCTCCGGACGCCGAAGGCAACGAGGTAGACCAGGGCTGCGGCCGCTTCGGCAACCCGGCCCTCAAGCCACAGACCAACATCAACCAGAACCTGTCGCTGGAATGGTTCCCCAACCGCGACTCGATGTTCTCGCTCGCCTACTACAAGCAGCACGGCCTCATCGGCGCGCCGACGCTGACTTCGGCGCGCAACGACGTCAAGCTGTTCAAGGACAGTACGGCGGTCGACCCCTTCACGGGCAAGCCGCTGGCCGACCAGGAGTTCACGTACTCCACCTGGGACAACCAGCCGGCCTCCACCCGCAAGGGCTTCGAGTTCGGCATGAAGACGGCGTTCAGCTTCCTGCCTTCAGTGCTGCGCTACACCGGCCTGGATGCCAACTTCACCAAGGCCAAGTCCACTCAGGGTCAACCTGTGCTGGACTTGATCAGCGGCGCCGTGATGCCGGTCGCGGGCGAGCCCAAGTACTCGTGGAACGCCTCGCTGTGGTATGACGACGGCGGCTTCCAGGCCCGCATCGCGATGCAGGTGGTGGCCAAGCGTTACCTGGGCTTCACGCCGGGGGGAACCACCACCGCCCTTGCCATCAACAACTATCCGTCGGTCGGCACGATCGCCTGGCGCCTGCCCTACAACCCCGGCGCGCCGATCTTTGCTCCGCGCACGGCCTACGTCGATGCCAAGCTCTCCTACAAGTTCAAGAACGGCCTGGAGATCTTTGCCGACGCGCGCAACCTGACCGGTGAGCGCACGCAGTCGAACACGGGCGGCTTCCAGGACTACGCCGATGGCATCCCGAGCATCTACAGCGACAACTACGCTGGCCGCCGCTACACGGTAGGCTTCACGCTCCGCAGTCCGCGCTAAGCAAAGAACAGGGAGACAAGATGACCGGCACCGATCGCCCATTCCTTCAACTGAACTGGGCGGCCCGGGCCGTCCTTGCCCTGGCCTTTGCGGCGCCGCTCGCCGGCGCGCAGCAGGCCGACGGCGCCAAGCCGGCGGCAGCGCCGGCAGCCGCGCCGTCACAGACGCTGAATGCGGTCAAGGTGACCGGCCAGCGCAACGGCGGTGCCGATCCCTCGATCGTCACCGCCGCCAAGGACAAGATCCTGGGGCGCAACTTCGCGTCGTCCTGCGGCTTCATGAGCGGCTACTCGGCGGCCGATGACGACGTGACGCTGGCCTATATGCGCGACTTCGGCCTGCTGGACAGCCCGTCCAACGAGGCCGAGCGCTTCAGCGACCTGAGCCCGGCTGGCAATGCCAAGACGGGCACCGTCGGCAGCCCGCTGGATGCCCCCACTACCGACGCCAACGACATCAGCGGCACGTCGCCAGCCGTCGCCTGCGGTGGCGCCGACAAGCGTTTCTCCGCCGGCCGCAACTGGATCGCTCGCAAGGACAAGTCGCTGACCCAGGCCTTCGAAGCCTACGAGGCCGGCAACTACACCGAAGCCCGCGCCCGGTTCGAGGAAGGCTGGAAGAAGCTCGGCTACGAGGAAGCGGCCATGATGCTGGGCCGCATCCACCTGCTGGGCCTGGGCACGCCTGCCAGCACGCCCAAGGCCATTGAATGGCTGAAGGAGGTCGTCGACGCACGCTACGACCCGGTCAAGGACCGTCTCCAGTTCGACCCCAGGAAGCCCGACAACATCAACACTCGCGTCGAGGCCTCGCTGCTGCTGGCGCGCATCTACCTCAGCGGCCAGGGCACCAAGCGCAATCCCGCCGAAGCCTACAAGTGGTGGAGCAAGGCACTGGACTACGGCTTCGAGCCCGCCGGCACGCTGCTGGCCCAGGCCAACCTCAGCGGCATCGGCACCGCGCCCGATGCCAAACGCGCCCTGACCTATCTTCAGAACGCCAGCGAAGCCGGCGACGTGACGGCCCTCTACATGCTGGGCCAGCTTTACCACCACCAGTTGCCCAAGCAGCCGGAGGGCGTGCCGCTGGACCTCAAGCGTGCCGGCGCCTACTACGTGGCTGCAACCAAGGCCGGCCACCTGGAAGCCACCTACGCGGCAGCCCGCATGATGGACCTGGGCGAGGGTGCGCCCGCAGCACCCGAGCGCGCCGTCGTGCTTTACAAGGACGCCGCACTCAAGGGCCACGCCGACGCGCAGAACGCGCTGGCCACCTACTTCTATCGCGGCGAGGTCGTCGAGCAGAACTTCGCCACCGCACGCCAGTTCTTCCAGGCCGCCGCGCAGCGCCGCCAGCCGGACGCGATGTTCAACCTCGCCGTCATGCTGGCCCAGGGCCAGGGTGGCGACAAGGACATGGCCGCCGCCTACGCTTGGTGCAGCCTGAGCAAGGGCCTGGGCAACGAGCAGGCCAGCGCCGCCCTGCCCGTTCTCGCGGCCAAGCTGAGCCCCGAGGAGAAGGCCCGCGCAGACGCGATGCTGAAGCCGGCCCCGAAGAAGTCCTGATCCACAAGCAACAACGACAGGGAGACAGCATGGCCTCGATCACACGAGGCCGGGCGGCGCATGCCTGCCTGGCACTTTCACTGGCGCTCGCCCAAGCCACGCTCTGGGCCTTACCAGACACGACCAGCAAGCCGGAGGCGCCGAACACGCTGGAGGCCGTCAAGGTCACCGCCCAACGCAATGGCGGCGCCAATCCTTCGCTCGTCCTCGCCGCTCGCAGCAGGGTGCTGTCGCACAAGTACGCCTCATCCTGCGGCTTCATGAATGGCGACGGCGGCGACCGGGACGACTTCACGCTGTCCTATATGCGCGACTTCTATCCCGGCGGCGACCCGCTGCTCGGAGTTGAGGTCGGCGTTGAGGTCAGCGACGATGGGAAGCTGGTTGGAAAACTGGTCTTTCGCGATGATCGACGCTTCAGCGACTACTCGCCGGACGGCAACGCCAGCCTGCCTCAGCCGCTGGAAAATCCCTCACTCACCGAAGCGCTGAATCCTTCCCACGCCTGCGGCGTCAAGGACAAGCGCTTCGCCGCCGCCCGCAATTGGATCGCCCGCAAGGACAAGTCGCTGGTTCAGGCCTTCGAGGCCTATGAAGCCGGCAACTACGCCGAAGCCCGCGCCAAGTTCGAGCAAGCCTGGGCCAAGCTCCGCTACGAGGAAGCGGCGCTGATGCTGGGCCGGATCCACTTGACGGGCCAGGGCACGCCGGCCAGCGCACCCAAGGCGATTGAGTGGCTGCACAAGATCGTGGACGCGCGCTACGACCCCGTTGACGACCGCCTGAAATTCGATGCCGCCAAGCCTGACAACATCAACACACGCATCGAAGCCACGCTGCTGCTGGCGCGAATCCACCTCTTTGGTCTCGGCACCCAGCGCGCCCCGGGTGAGGCCTACAAGTGGTGGGCCAAGGCACTGGACTACGGCTTCGAGCCGGCCGGCACGCTGCTGGGCCAGGCCCACCTGAGCGGCATCGGCACTCCGCCTGACGCCAAACGCGCAATGGGCTATCTACTGGCGGCCGGTGAAGCCGGTGACGCGAACGCGCTTTACATGCTGGGCCAGCTGTACCACCACCAGAGCCCGAAGCAGCCGGAAGGGGTGCCGCTGGACCTGAATCGCGCTGGCGCCTACTACAGCGCCGCCGCCAAAGCTGGCAACGCGGCCGCCACTTACGCCGCTGCCCGCATGCTGGACGCGGGTGAAGGCATGCCGGCGCCCGCACCAGACCGGGCCGTTGTGCTCTACAAGGAGGCTGCGCTGAAGGGTCATGCCGATGCTCAGAACGCGCTGGCCACCTTCTTCTACCAGGGTGGTGTGGTGCCGCAGAATCTCGCCACCGCGCGCCAGCTCTTCGAGGCCGCCGCGCGGGGCTACCAGCCGGACGCCATGTTCAACCTCGCCGTCATGCTGGCCAAGGGCCAGGGCGGCGAGAAGAACCTGGCCCAGGCCTACGCGTGGTGCAGCATCAGCAAGAGCCTTGGCCACGAACAGGCCGCGGCGGCGCTGCCCGCACTCGCTGCTGCGCTGAACCCCGACGAGAAGGCGCGCGCCGACGCGATGCTGAAGCCAGTGCCCAAGAAGTCCTGATCAGGATGCTGACGGTGCCGGGTACTGCACTTCGACGACCTCGATCTTCTCAACGCCCACCGGCGTGACGAGATTGAGCTCGTCGCCCACGCGTGCCTTCAGCAGCGTGCGGGCGATGGGCGACACCCAACTCACCTCGCCGGCCAGGCTGTCGGCCTCGTCGATGCCGATGATGCGGATCGTTTTCTCCTCGCCGCGCGCGTTGGCGTAGGTCACCGTCGCGCCGAAGAAGACCTGATCGCTGCCGTGATGGACGCTGGGGTCGACGACCTCGGCGATGTCCAACCGCTTGGTGAGGAAGCGCAGCCGGCGGTCGATCTCGCGCAGCCGCTTCTTGCCGTAGAGGTAGTCGCCGTTCTCCGAGCGGTCGCCGTTCTTGGCCGCCCAGGAGACGATCTCGACGATCTTGGGCCGCTCGCCGTCCAGCAGTTCCATGAACTCCGCGCGCAGCCGGGCATAGCCGGCCGGCGTCAGGTAGTTGCGCGCGCCAGCGGGCAGTGCGGGCAGCGACGGGCCATCGCCGTCGTCGTCGTCGGCCGCGTCGTTTTCCTTGGTGAACGCTTTGCTCATGCGAGCATTGTCCGATGCAAGCCCCCTCCTCCACCGGCCCGCTGACCGGGCTCAAGGTCATCGAAATGGCCGGCCTCGGCCCCTGCCCGCTGGCCGGCATGCTGCTGGCCGACCATGGCGCCGACGTGCTCGTCATCGACCGCCCCGGCGGCCAGGTGATAGACACCGGCACGGCGCTGGATCGCGGCAAGAAGCGCGTCTGCCTGGACCTCAAGACGCCCGAGGGCTTGGCCGAAGCGCGCGCGCTGATCGAGGGCGCCGACGCCCTCATCGAAGGCTTTCGCCCCGGCGTCATGGAACGCCTCGGGCTCGGCCCCGACACGTTCACGGCCAGCCACCCGCACCTCGTCTACGGCCGCCTGACCGGCTGGGGCCAGACCGGCCCGCTGGCTCAGGCGGCGGGTCACGACATCAACTACGTCGCGCTGACCGGCGTGCTGTCCGTCGCCAGTCGCGCGGGCGTGGCTCCCAGCCTGCCAGCCACGCTGGTGGGCGACATGGGCGGCGGCGCAATGCTGCTGGCCTTCGGCCTGATGGCCGCGCTGTGGGAGGCCCAGCGCAGCGGGCGTGGGCAGGTCGTCGACGCGGCCATGGTCGATGGCGTGGGCCTGCTGTCCAGCCTGCTGCACTCGCTGCGCGCGGCGGGCGGCTGGAGCGACGAGCCGGCGCAGAACTTCTTCCTGCACAGCTCGCCGTTCTATGACTGCTTTGAATGCGCCGACGGCCGCTTCGTGTCGCTGGGCGCGCTGGAGTCGCAGTTCTACGCCGAGCTGCTGCAGCGCCTGGGCTTGCACGACGTCGACCCCACCGCCCAGCACGACCACCGCCAGTGGCCAGCGCTGCGCGAGCGCGTCGCCGCACGCATCCGCGAGAAGGCACGCGACGAATGGATGGCGCTGCTGGAGGGGAGCGACGTCTGCTTCGCGCCGGTGCTGACACTCGCCGAGGCGCCGCTGCATTCGCACGCGCAGGCACGCGGCAGCTTCGTGCAGACCGACGACGGTCACTGGCAGCCAGCCAAGGCGCCACGCTTCTCCCGAAGCGGCTGAAGTTTTCGACCGCACAAGGAAAAACGCCCCGGAGCAAGCTCCGGGGCGTTTCCATTTCTTCTTGTTTTTGGTGCGGCTGGCAGGATTCGAACCCACGACCCCTTGGTTCGTAGCCAAGTACTCTATCCAACTGAGCTACAGCCGCTGAAGCCTCACAGTATAGCCAGATTTCCTGGGGCCCAGCAAGAGTTGGCCGATTTTCCCGAAAATACTTCTGGCGGGCCCGACGCCGCGCTCAAGGCAGGCGCGCCGCCGCTTCGAAACAGCGCGCGCGGCGCAGCTCGTCGCCCTCCTGCTCGGCCATCGCCGCGAGCGCCAGCCAGCTTCGCCGGCGCGCGGCGCTGGGCATGGCGGCGTCCTCGGCGACGGTGTCGAGCATCAGGCGGGCCTTGCCCCAGAGCTGGCGCTCGGCCAGCGCATGGCCCAGCGCGTAGGCCAGCGCGCGTTCGCGCGGGAAGCGGCTCTGGGCCGACTCCAGGCGCTGCAGCCAGTCCGGCCCGCAGCCGGCCAGCACAGGCACCAGCGCGATGGCGAGTTCGGCACGATCGTCAGCGTTGACGTCGCCGAGGTCGTCGAAGAAGGGGCGCAGCCAGCCGCGACCGTCGTCCGGCGCGCCGAGCTGGCCGGCGCACTGGGCCGCGCGGGCGGCAACGAGGGGGTCGCGACGGTCGGCCGGGTCGAGCTGCAGCCAGATGGTGCGCAGCTGGTCGACGTCCCGCGTGCCGTCCAGCGCCTCGAAGGCCAGCGAGCGCAGCAGGCCTTGCGCGGCAACCTTGGAGAAGGCCTGGTGCTTGGCGAGCAGACGCGCCGTGCGTAGCGCGTCCAGCGGCTGGCGGGCCAGGCGCGAGGCCTGCAGACGCAGGCGCAGCGCCTGGGTGCGGCGGGCGACGCCGGGCGGCAGTTCGCCGAGCACGGCCAGCGCGCGCGGGGCATCGCGGTCGTCCAGCGCCCATTCGGCGGCCAGCAGGCGGGCGCCGTCTTCATGCGCGCGCGTGCCGCCGCTGCGGCGGGCCAGCTCCAGCGCGCGGTTGAGCTGTTCGTCGCGGTGGCGGCGGTCCTGCAGGCGGTGGGCGCTGGCGGCGGCCAGCAGATGGGCCAGGGCCATGAAGGACTGGTCGGCCGCCAGCTCGGGCGTGGCCGACTGGATGCTGAGTGCCTTCTGCGCCGCTTTCTGTGCGCGGCTGAAACGGGCGCCGAAGAGTTCGACGAGCGCCTCGCGCAGCGCCAGCTGGGCGTTGCGCTCACGCTGGGCCAGGCGCCACTCGCGGGCGCGCTTGGGCAGCGTCGTCAGCGCCTCGACGGCCTGGATGGCCGTCACGAGGGCGAAGCAACTGCCAACCAACAGCAGCAGGAAGAGGTTGAGCGACATGTCCAACCGCCATTCGCCCCGGTAGAAGCTGACGAGGCCCATGTTGGAACCCAACATCAGCGCCGCGACAACGGCCGCGACGAAAAGCAGGACCAGCCAGATGACGAGGCGCATCTTCAGCGCCCCGCTGCTGCTGCTGTCAGTGCCGCCAGCGTGTCGTCCGGCCGCGGCACGCTGACCTGGCGCGACTGGCCGGCCACCTGGCGCAGCAGCTCGGCCACGCTTGTCACCTTGCGTGAGCGTGTGTCGAAGTAACGGTTGAGCATCTCCTGGCTGTCGCGCAGGTCGGACTGGGCGGTGTCGAACTGGCGGCTCAGCAGGGCCAGGCGCGCGTTCAGCAGCCGCAGCTTGAGGTTCTCGCGCAGGAAGAAGCTCTGATCGGGCGAGACCAGCGCGGCCTCCGGGTGGGCGATGCGGGTCACGCGCAGCAGGGTGCGGGCCTCGCCCCAGGCCACGCCGGTCCAGCTGGAGAGCTGCTCGGTGGCCTGCCACCACCACAGCGACAACCGGCCCTCGGCTGCTGCGGCGGCCTGTTCGCGCTGCAGCCTGAGCAGTCGCTCGCGGTCCTTGGCGGCGGCATCGGCGCGGCGTTCCTCGCGCGGGCTGACACCGGCCTCGCCGCCGGAGATCAGCGGCAGCTCGTCGGCCATGCGCACGACCTCATCGAGCTTGATGGTCAGCGTGGACACGTCGACGACGGCCACGGACTTGACGCGGTCCAGGTCACGGGCGACGGCGCGGCGCACGCCTTCCATGCGCGGCTGCTTGTAGCGCAGCAGGCGTTCGTCGGCCTGCTTCAGCGTGGCGACGAGGGGCTCGGCGCTGCCGGTGATCTGGGTCTGTTGCAGCGCGACGCGGATGGCGGCCTCGATGTCGCCGATGACGTTCTCGTCACGCGAGCGGGACATCGACTGAATCAGCTCCTCCAGCTGGCCGCGCTGCAGGGCCACCTCGGCCAGGCGGGCCTCCAGCAGCGAGACCTTGGCAGCGGTGTCACGCACCAGCTCGCCCGACTGCTTGGCGGCCAGGCGGGCCTCGGTGGCCTCGGCCTGGCTGGCTTCCTGGCGGCGCACCAGCTCCTGCTCCAGCGACTGCTGGCGCGACAGGCTCTGCCAGGCCAGCACGATGCACAGCAGCACGGCGGCGCCCAGCAGCGCAAGCAGCCAAGGCAGCCAGGCAGGCAGAGGGGGGGCGGGCGGGGGCGGCGGAGCCACGGGCTCGGCCGCAGCGACAACAACGGGAATCGGCTCTATCACAGTGCGGCAGATTCTGTCAGACGGCCTTCAGGGCCTGAGTCACCGCTTCAGGGTCCGGTCGCGCCAAAACCACAGGCGCAAAACCGGCGGCGCGGGCGGCATCGGCGATGCGCGGGTGGGTGGCGATGGCGCGCTGGCCGGCCAGTTGGCGGCCCAGCAGATGGCCGACGGCCTCGGCGCTGCTGAACAGCCAGACGTGATCCTGCGGGCGGGCCAGCACGTCGTCGAGCAGCGCCTGCTCAGTGGCGCTGAAACGCGGGGCGGCGCGGTGATAGACGGTGACGGCTTCGACACTGGCTCCGACCTCGGCCAGGCGCTCGGCCAGCCACTCGCGGCCGCCGTCGCCGCGCAGCAGCAGCACACGGGCACCGGCCCAGTCGCGGCGGGGTGACAGCTGTTCCCACAGGTGTTCCGAGTCCAGGCTGGCCGCGTCGGCAGCGGGCTGGACGATATGGGTCGCCGGCACGCCATGCGCGGCCAGCGCCTGGGCACTGCCGGGACCGACGCAGGCGGCCAGCGTATGCGCGGGCCAGGCACCGTCTGCATGGGCAAAGAAATGCTCGACGGCATTGGGGCTGACGAAGACGGCGAGGTCCACGGCGGCCAGCGCGGCCCAGGCGGCGCGCACCGGACCGGCGTCGCGGGCCGGCAGGATCTCGATCAGCGGCAGCGCTTGAGCATCAACGCACAGCGCGGCCAGCTGCGCCAGCCAGGCCGCGCATTGCGGGCGCGGGCGGGTGACGATCAGCGTTGTCATCCGGGCAGGTAGGAGCCCGCGCCCAGGTCGCGCAGACGCGAGGCGGCCTGCTCGCCGAGGCCACGTGCGGCAGCCACATCGCCCACCTCGGCAGCGACGCTGGTGCGCAGCAGCGGCGAGGTGTGCGCCTCGGCATGGCCCAAGGCGGCGTCCAGGCACAGCGTGGTGCCCTGCCAGCGCGCATGGGCTGCGAGCGGCAGGCTGCAGCTGCCGCCCAGCGCGCGCGACACGGCGCGCTCGGCCTCGCAGGCGAGCTGGGTCGGCGGGTGGGCCAGCTTGGCAAGGGCCTCGGCCAGCGCGACGTCGTCGGTGCGGATCTCCAGGCCCAAAGCGCCCTGCCCCGCGCAAGGCAGCATCTGTTCGATCTCGAACAGCGCACGCACGCGGTGGGCAAGGCCCAGGCGCTTGAGGCCGGCAGCGGCCAGCACGATGGCGTGATAGCCGCCTTCGTCGAGCTTGCGAAGGCGTGTGTCGAGGTTGCCACGCAAGGGCTCCACACGCAGGTCGGGGCGCAGGCTCAGCAACTGGGTCACGCGGCGCAGGCTGGAGCTGCCGACGATGGCGCCCTGGGGCAGCTCGTCGACAGAGGCGAAATCGTTGGAGACGAAGGCGTCGCGCGGGTCCTCGCGCTCCAGCACGGCGGCCAGCACGAAGCCCTCGGGCAACTCCATCGGCACGTCCTTCAACGAGTGCACGGCGAGCTGGGCACGGCCTTCGGCGAGGGCCGCTTCCAGCTCCTTCACGAACAGGCCCTTGCCGCCGATCTTGGACAGGGTGCGGTCAAGGATCTGATCGCCGCGGGTCGTCATACCGAGCAGCGTGGCCGTCAGGCCCAGTTCATTGGCGAGGCGGGCCTGCACGTGTTCGGCCTGCCACAGCGCCAGGCGGCTTTCCCGCGTGGCAATGGTGATGGAAGTCGTCATGGCCTCGATTATCGAGGCGCGGCTTCCGTGCCTCAGGGCAAGCGGTTCTTGAAGAAGGCGTTAATGGTCAGGCGACCCATGCCAGTCTGGTAGCCGGCCTGGGCCGCGGGCCAGTTGATGTCGCCGGTATGGAAGATGCTGCCACTGTAGAAGATGGCACGGTTCCACTTGGCCGGCACGCGGCCGATGACTTCGAAGTAGCGATTGCTCTCGGTCATGTAGCCGGGCGCGATACCGTACTTGTCGCTGAAGGCGCTGCCGTCCAGCGTGTTGGAGTCGCGCATGAACTGGCGTGTTTCGACATCGGACATCAACGAACGGAAGAACACGGTGCCGCCCAGCTGCTCGTCCTTGAACAGGTAGTGCACGGACGCCGAGATCACCTCGCCCGGCTCGACGGCGGAGTCGTCGCGGTGGCAGATGCGCTGGCGCGGGTCCAGCGTCGCGGCGTCCTGCGTGACACGGGAGAAGCGGCCGAACATGCCCAGCCCCGGGCCGGCACCCAGCCGGGGGCGCAGGTGCTGGTCGAAATAGCCCCCCAGAGCGCCGGCGATGCCGTCCGGCAGTGCCAGCTGCGGGCCGGGATAGGGATGGCCCGCGGGCGCCTCGAACTGGCCGGCCTGGGCCTGGGCGAGCGCCACGAGGGCCTCGGGGTCTTGCGCGAAGTCGTCGACCACATAGACCGTCGCGCCGTTGGACAGCTGCACCGTCTCCAGACGGGCGTTGGGGTTGATGCGCAGCTCGGGGCCGACGACGGGCTTGTTCGTGACCAGATCGAGCTTGGGTGCGGGGCAGAAGCCGTCGATGAACTGCTGGTGCTTGGGCAGCTTCATCATCGTGCGCGCCACGTCCTTGCGGATGTCGCCGAGGAACTCCGCGAGGTTGCGGTTGTCCATGTTGCGCGTGATGGGGTGGTGGCTGGCAGGCGTGATGCCCTGCCCCATCATGACCTGGACCCAGGAGTTCTCGGCGAACAGCTCGCCCTGGTTCAGCATGATGCGTGCGGTGTCGCGGAAATGCTGGATGCGGTGCTTGAGCAGCGGCGGCACCTCCATCTCGCGGCAGTCGCGCCAGAAGGCCGAGTCGGTGCGGTTGTTGACGTGGTAGTGCAGGATGATGAAGTCGCGGACGATCTCGATCGCGTCG
>Ga0307515_10018384_pt1 | contig 12656 bp, 12 predicted proteins | sample 17_EM_MG_FD_194513 | JGI IMG/M metagenome (GOLD analysis project Ga0307515, IMG submission 194513) | Populus trichocarpa ectomycorrhiza microbial communities from riparian zone in the Pacific Northwest, United States - 17_EM | ecosystem: Host-associated > Plants > Roots > Unclassified | place... | reverse complement strand
GACCACAAAAGCACCAGAACAAGAAGCCTTAACAACCCATCAAGACCAGGCCATCGAAGAAACCCCCAGCTCTGGCATGGCATCCATTTTAGTACTGTGGCGGATGTTATAAAGAAATTATTCAATGTAGATGGCCTCAAGAAACTCATTGTAAAGTGTTGCGGAACTAAAGGTGATGGAAAAATCAAAAAGGACGGACCGATGCAGCAAACTACGAAGAAAATGCGAGGCTTAAAGGTTTCGGAGACAGAGAAAGAGAGGAAAAGGGGTGATGTGCTATGTATTTATTGACTAACTCAATCTTGTTGAGGAAGTTTCAACGAGAGAGAGAAAGGCAGATTCTTCTTGTTCACACTGCCGGGCCTTACTTTTTTGCGACCAAACTACCACTAGAACGCGTACATACACCGCTAAATACTCCTGTAGCTGATGATTATTTTTTAAATTAGGCGAATATAACACTATGTACAGTGTCATCATTTAAATTTAAATGCGTGGTTGATTAGTGATTGAGAATGTATTTTTTTATTTTTTGAGTTCTTTTGAGACTGATATCTGAAAAAAAATATTATTTTTTTAAATGCGTTATATTAATATAAGAATATTTTCTTAAAATTGTTTTGGAATGGGATTTAGTCTCTAATCTATTGATGTTTAAATTGACTCTAATATATTTCTTATTATCAAATTAGAAAATACATAATAGAAGGTATATGTTTAGTAATACATTTTTTTAAAAAAATTGTTTTAAAAAATATTAAATTAATAATCTTTTTAAGTGATTTTTTATGATTTTGATATTCTTGTGTTAAAAATATTTAAAAACAATTATTTTTTATTTTTTATTAAAAAATCCCTTGAAAAAACACCGTCATCACAATGTCAGATAATGCTTAAGATTGCCGATACAAAAAAGGCTTCTATTAAATTGCTAAACACAGTTGCATCTGCGTATGTCATATTGACACTTCAATTTTGGCCACGCTGAATATACATATGGTGAGTTCCACGTATTACATTGCATGCACGGTAAATATAAGTATAAAATATTAAGAAAAACTATAAAAATACATATAAAACATTTAATGCTCTTGTACAGCAGTTTCAATAAAAAAAATATTATCTTAATATATTTTAAATAAAAATCACTTGAAAAAATTAATTTTAATTACACTATCAAATATACCTAAACTATCAACCATTTTGATTGACACCCCTTATATTTTGCTTTCTTTTTTATATCAATACATAAACTATTGGACTAAAACTTATATCGACACAATCATCATTGAAACTCCATTCTTTTTACCACTGAATCAATTCAGAAGATGGTTAAAATAATATCTTCAACTTCTCAAACAACATTTTAATATCAATAATTATTTTAAATTCAAATTAAATTAAACTTAATTATCAACAAATCCAATGATCATAAAATAATTGGGATAAAAACAATCAGTTTTAAAAATAACAAAAAGTTTACTCTAAGTTAGCATGTCGAATCCACAACTTGGTCGTGAGACTGTGATAACTCTCAATCAAACTAAATGATAAAAGATAAAACTGAAAAATATTAGTTAAAAAATGATAAAAAAAAACCCGAGACAACCATGTGTCAACTCGGATTAACTCGACTAACATATGACTCAAGATATGAGATCAGAATAACTCAATAGAAAAAAAAAAGTGGAAAGAATAATGAAGCTCAAAACCCAAAAATTCAATGACGAATGATGAAATTAAAAAAAAATAAACAAATGACCTAAAAAATCAAAGTTAAACCGGAATCATCTTTCAAAACTCATAACCTAGGTCATAAGACCAAGATTACCACATACAAGGCAAACATGAAAAAATCATGAAGCAAAATTTTTAATCATCAAAAAAAAAAAAAACAAATAGCAATCAAAATGATGAGGACCAAACATGTTATAAAAAACTAAATGAAAGAAAATAACGTGGGACAATAAAAAAAAACTATAAAAATAACATAAAAATAACAATCAAAATAATGAGGATTAAATTGGATATAAAAATTAAATGATATAAAATGCTAATAGATGAAATTAAAGAAAAAAAAGAAGCAATCATAAGAATGAGGACCAAATTGATTGGAAAAATAAATGAAATAAAATATCGAGGGATAAAATTGAAAGAAAAAATTAATTTTAAAAAGGCATTAACAGTAAAACAAGTTGCAATCAAAAGAATGAAAATCAAGATTAATACAAATACAAACTAACACAATACACTTGATTTTTAGAGGAGCTAACACGAAATTCAAGGCGATGAAAGAGAAAAGAAGGAAGAAAAGAAAAAAAATCAATTGGAGCCCAACTGCTGATATGTCATGCACACACTTCTGACCATCAAGAAGAGAATAGCATGACGCTTCCAACACAATTATGAAAAGCAGTGTTTAACCATCGATAGGCACCACACGCGTCACTTAAAAAGTGTGAGCACCCCCCACTCGTTGGCATGTGTTTATATTTTTTTTATTGGTCATTGTTTTTTTATTTAGTTTTTTATTGTTATTTTTTTATATAATCATAATATTAAATTAACCGAGCTTATTGAACATATTCAAATCAATGACCCATGTCCTGGACTTTTCTTACTCCCTTATAAACGTCATCGTCAACTCGATATCATCTTTTTATGTAAAAAAAACTTAAATCGGCTTGCTGCATAGTACACACAATCTATCTACTTACACACAAAACTAAAAGAGTTTGCTATTTTACTTTGCACACACTCATATTTTGTTGTGGATTTGAACAATGAAATGATGTTTTTTCCCTCCACATTACACAACTAATGAAGTGAAAATTGGGTTGAGGGGGGAATGGTCATTTCATGAGATTGTATTGGTATTACTAAATTGATCGGGGTAGATTAGTCTTCTCACTCTTTTTTTGCCAAATAAAATGACTTAATTACCCTTAAAAGCAATAAAATTTAAATTGGCATCCATGAGATTTTTAGTCTTTTCACTTTTTTCAATACAATAAAATACCTGAAATACCCTTAAAAGCATAATTTACTAAAATGGTTTTCAATGTTTTTTCATTATATATATATATATATATATATATATATATATATTTTGTTAAAAGAAAGTGCATTGAAAGGAAATTTAGTATTTTTATAAATATAAATATTATTAAAAAAGTTGACATGTGCATTGAAAGCATTAGCACGCGAGTGGTTCCCATCCATTTCGAGCAACGCTTATGACTTTGCTCATTAGCCAAATATTAGTTTCTAGAGCGGCTTCAAAAAGTGTTTGATGTTCCCTCCATACCTGGGCAACACATATGGAGAACAAATCACCAGTTATGAGGCAATAACCTTTTCTTTTCTTATTCTTGTTTTTTTTCTGTCACCCCCTTGATTCCCACACCAAACCCTCATTTTTTTTTTATTAAAACAACAATCATTCAATTTGGTTTTTCTTTGATTTTGATCCATGTTTTTTTTTACTATAGTTTGTTTTATTTGAAATAATTTATAAATTTGAATCTTGTTTAGCAATTCCATCATTCTTTATTTTTTTTCATCTTTCGAATGTTGTCCCCGTTCTTTTGAGTACTTTTTTTTTACCATTTTATTGATTTATTTTATGCTTTAGTTTCACCCCTTATTATATTATTTAATTTAATTTTTATACTAGATTTGATTTTCATTCTTTTAACTATTTGTTTTTATTTTTTATTTGTTTTTCAATTTCATCCCTTATTATTTTTTTTCATTTAATTATTATACCATATTTAGTTGTCATTATTTTGATTTCAATTTGTTTTGTTTTTTAATTTTGGTCTTACCTTTTATAGGGTAACCCAGTCTCATGACCTAGATCATAGGTTTTGAAGACTGACTCAATTTGACTTCGGTCTTTTTTACAGATTTTGTTTTTCTAATTTCATCATTTGACATCAGGTTATTAGACCTTTAACTTCATGATTTTTTCCGCTTTCATTTTTATGTGGGTGATCATAGTCTCATATCCAAGTCATGGGCTAGTCGAGTTAACCTCAGTCAATTAGGGGTGATAAAAAAATGAAAAATCAAGAAAATCAAACCGAGAAAAAAATTAAATTAACCGATTAGAAAACTAAAAATAAAAATCTGGTTCGATTTTGATTTCAAAAGTCTGAAACCGATTGAATTGAACCAGACCGGATCGATTTAGTTTCAAGTTTCAACCTCAATTCTAACCTAGGTATAAAAGGCTTATTTTGTTTATTGAAACCTCGTTCCCCTAATTTCATTTTCTCGCACAGGCCGCAACCACCCTCTCCTCTCTCTTTAGTTTGTTCACATTTCCCTTACCAGCCCCTCTCCACTCTCTCTAGTTGGTCACATTTCCCTCACCAGCCCCTCTCCACTCTCTCTAGTTTGCTCACTTTTCCCTCACCAGCCCCCCTCCTCCTCTTCTCTCTATCTTTGATTTCTTAGTTCTGTGCGGTTGGAGATGAGCAAACCCAAGTACTTTTTCATCGCTTGCTATCTTGCTTACTCATATTCATTGAGAAAATTGATATGAGTTTTAAATGAGTTTTTTGAATTGTTTGTGAATGGATAGAAGAGTATTTTCTCCCACGAATATGCTTTGGTTTCCACAACTTTGTTTAATGTTGGATTTCTCATCACTTTTTTGTTTGAAGACTGTTGGTTCATTGGACCCGTAAATGAGGAACAACTTGATTTTCAAGGCAGGGAAAGCATTTTCTTGTTCACTTGGAAATTATTCGTTTGTTATAGTTTGGAAATAACAATTGAATGGAAACAGGTCCAACTAGTTTTGAAAGAAAAAAAACCGAACCGAAATGGTTGGTTTGAACTAGTTAGTCGATTCAGTTAAGTTTATAATTTTAAAAATATAAATTTCAGTTTGGTTATTTTTTTAGTTTAAAACCGAACCGAACCGAAAATGATCACCCCTGCGATCAGCTGGAGTTTTTTTTTTCAATTGATTTTTTTAGTTTCACATTTCATTATTTATTCTTTTTAGAAGTTTACCTCCATTTTTTTATTTGTTTTTTTGGACAGGGTTATCCCGAACTCACAAGTAGGTTGCAAGTTTGACATGCTAATTTGAGTCAGGTTTTTTAATTTTTTTAAAAAAATTGATTATTTTTTTTTCAATTTATCTTTCAACATTTTAAAAAAAATTCTCTTGAAAATATATCAAAATGAATCCTTTTTTTTACATTTTTTTAATTTTTAATATTTGCTTATAAAAACCATCGAAAAAGATTTAAAAAGTATTAATTTGATATTTTTCAAGTGAAATGCTTCCATAAACTAAAGCCACCACACTCTCAAACACTTGCTTAGAAAATATATTTTTATAATATTGACAAGTGTTTAATTTTTCTCATTAGTTATTGAGTTTTTTTTATTAGCTCTTTTTTATAATTATAATTTTAAACTAATCGAGCTTATTTAATCTATTCGAATCAATAATCTAGATCCTTAATTTTATTTTTTATTTTAAAAACACTATCATAATCCAAGCTTTTTTTTATATATATATTAAAAAAATTTAACCCAGTACACATAACACAAAAAATCTATCTCGTTAATTATTAGAATCGAACTCAAAATAATCTTCAATGGCAAATCATTCATATCAAAAACAAGCGAGAGGCGTGGAAGGACTTTCAAACACCATTAAATAAAATAAGTCAAAAACAAAATCATCCCAACGTGTTTAACCATAAGCGCTAAAAGTACTATTTATTTATAAATATATTAAAATTATTTTTTTATTTTTAACATAAACATGTAAAAATAATTGAAAATCACTTAAAAATAATTATTTTAATATATTTTTAAAATAAATATACTTTTAAAACACAATTTAAAATGAAATTCCAAACATGCAGCAAGGCTGGATTAAACAGAAACATAACTGCAGTACATTTTTAAAGCCCAAATCCATTAACGGAACAAGTGGCAGATACTTTACTCACACAACCAAAACGCTACCATCTCTGTTCTGTAGATAAAAATTGACTCACCTTGTCAATCCATATCCATTGCGGGCCCCACATCTCAACTCACCTCTCCTCGCTTTGCCACGTGTACATGTTTCCGTGGCCCAGCTATTCCACACCACGTCATCTCTTACACCAACAATCTCATCTTCTTTTATTATCTCCACCTCAAAACTCAAAACACTCGAAGCTCACTGGACAAGTGAAACAATGAAACCCATACAATTTCTGAGCCTTCTTCTTCATTTTTCGCTTGCCCTATTCCACGCGACGGTAGCCCATGAACCTCCTAGTGGAACCAGCATAATCTTTGCCACACTTGGCAGATTAGATTATGACTTTGACATATTTACCCTGCCAACCGGGGACCCGCCTGCAAAAACCAACGAACTCCGAATTACAGATGGCGAGTCAGTAAACTTCAACGGCCACTTCCCTTCTCCATCTCCCTCTCTCCTCTCTCTTTTAACCAACAAAACCCTAATAAACCCCCCCAGCCAACAAAACCCATCCCCCCTGAACCTCATCTACATCACAGAACGCGGTGGATCGTCAAATATCTTCTACGATGCGGTTTATGTCGATACTCCGCGAAGCGCCCGATCAAGGTCAGCCCTTGAAATTCCTAAACGTGTACAAGTTCCTTTATTGAATGGAAAAGGTGGAATTTCGATGAAGGATAAGCCCACTGTGAGCGGAGATTACTTAGTATACGTGTCAACACATGAAAACCCAGGCGAGCCAAGGACGAGTTGGGCTGCAGTGTACGCAACCGAGTTAACAACCGGGGTGACTCGGAGACTCACCCCACATGGAATTGCCGATTTGAGCCCTGCAGTCTCTCCTTCTGGCGTTTACACAGCTGTCGCTTCCTATGGAGAGAGAGGATGGAGCGGTGAAGTGGAGGAGCTCAGCACAGACATCTATATATTCTTGACTCGTGATGGGACTAACCGAGTTAAGGTGGTCGAACACGGAGGTTGGCCGAGCTGGGTCGACGAGTCCACCTTGTACTTCCACAGAAGAAGCGTAGAAGATAACTGGATAAGTGTTTATAAGGCGACTTTACCGAATCATGGACCGATCTCGATTGAGTCAGTGATCGTCGAGCGAGTTACACCACCTGGTCTTCACGCGTTCACCCCAGCTACTTCTCCAGGTAACAAGAAGTTTATAGCAGTAGCCACGAGAAGACCTAACTCGGATTATCGCCATGTAGAGCTATTTGACCTGGTTAAGAACGAGTTTATCCAGTTGACTCGGTTAGTATCTCCCCAAACTCACCACTTGAACCCGTTTATCTCACCCGACTCAGCCCGAGTTGGTTACCACAGATGTAGAGGTGCTACCAGTGATAAAAAGAGCACCCACTTGTTACTGGAGAATGTCAAGAGCCCTGTACCTGACATTTCGCTTTTCAGAATTGACGGGTCGTTTCCTTCCTTCTCACCCGCGGGTGACCGTATTGCTTATGTTGATTTTCCGGGTTTGTATGTTGTGGACCGGGACGGTTCGAACCGGAGACAGGTTTTTACTGGGATGGCATTCTCGACCGCTTGGAACCCGGCTCGTAAAGGTGTTGTCTACACAAGTGCTGGACCCACTTTTGCCAGTGAGAGTACCGAGGTAGATATAATCTCCATTAATGTTGATGATGATTTGGGGCAAATTAATAGTTTTAAAAAGTTGACCTCTAATGGTGAAAACAATGCATTTCCTGCGGTTTCACCCGATGGGAAATGGGTAGTGTTTCGGTCCGGTCGGTCCGGTCATAAGAACTTATATATAATGGATGCTTCGGAAGGGGAGAACGGTGGGCTCTATAGGTTGACAGAGGGTCCATGGAGCGACACCATGTGTAATTGGTCACCAGATGGCGAATGGATTGCTTTTGCATCCGACCGGGAGAACCCAGGTTCAGGAAGTTTTGAGTTGTTTTTGATCCATCCGAACGGAACTGGTTTGAGGAAGTTGGTTCAAAGTGGGTCGGCTGGGCGGGCTAACCACCCTTATTTTAGCCCCGATGGAAATAGTATTGTGTTTACCTCAGATTATGGGGGCATATCAGCTGAGCCAATCTCAAACCCCCATCATTATCAGCCTTATGGAGAGATCTTCACGGTTAAATTGGATGGCTCTGATTTGAAGAGGTTGACACATAATTCGTACGAGGATGGAACCCCTGCATGGGGGCCTACATATATCAAGCCTGAGGATGTGGAGTGGCCAGGTCACGGACCACAGTGCTCCTTTGAGGAGTGCCACTGGCTCAATAAAATGCCAGTTCTCGGTGATTGGGCTGCACCGTGGGACTCAACCAAGCCTCAATGTAGCAGTGCTAGCCCATAAGCCCTGGTTTATTCTGTCCGCTGTAGTGAAATGCTGCTCTGTGAAAATTGTCTTTGCTATCTTGTTTTTACCCCATGTATATTATATTTATGTGTGTATGCTGCTCTGTGAAAATTGTCTTTGCTATCTTGTTTTTATCCCATGTATATTATATTTATGTGTGTTTATATTTCATGGCCAAATATGTAATGCTTCTGCTGCCTGGCGTGTTCTGTCTGCAAAGTATTTCAGAGGGGCGATAATGCATTTGAGAAGTTGAGAGAACCAATTACAACTTAAGACGATGAAAACGAACAAAACTGTAGCTGAGATGTGCCAGCGTTCAGGGAAAATGTGGATGCGTAAACTGTAATTCAATACCTGGTAGAGATTGAAAAAGAGAAGTAAAATTATTTTATGGAGCCCTGCTAAATTCTGACTATGAATTAACTAAACAAGAAAGAAGGATATATCATACAATATTATAAATCTCTGCCGGAAGAGTAGACAAAGCAAAAACTCTAGATAAGCTAAAAAAACTACTGACGTACTACAACATTTTACTGGAAAAAATGGTACAGTGATGCGTATGGACTGCATTGCTTGGAACCAGAAGAGCCACCAAAAGCAGGTGATTCACTTGAAGTTGATCCAACAGAGTATTGGAAGAATTCTTCAGATATTGAAAGAAATCCAAGAGTCTAGGAGCCTAGGTTCTGGAAGAATTCCCCAGGTATTGAAGGAGGGCAGTACTTCTTTGCTACAAATTTGTACTGCGACAAAAAAAGTAAATAACCCAGATAAGATTAGGACGCGTGCACTTCATACCATTCCTCAGCCTGGCACTAGGGTTCATGCTATGTGAGAGATACTGAGAAGCAAGGACAGAATGAGAATCTTGTTTACCTTATGCTGACTGTATTTCTCCCTGATCGCAGGTAAAGTAGAATTATGGTTTCCACAACACAGGCGATGGAGATCCTTTACACAGTCACTCAAATCAACAGGCTCATAAAGCGTGTAATGTTGCAAAGTGGAATTCTGTTGGAGAAGAAATGGAGTATCAGGCATGATAGCGGGTTTAACTTGAACAGTGGAGTAGATGCATCAGATGCCATAAAAATCCCATAAACTAAAAGTTTCTTTGTTTTTTTTTTTTTTTAACACACGTACCCATGGTCTCTTTGAAGGAAGAAGTATATATTTGGCCAAGAAAATGGCAGAGGCAGCTACCAGTGACGGAGCATAGCAAAGCATACTATATTCCAGGAGAGATAATTCTGCGATGTAGTTGGCCAAGCACTCCAGCTGCATTGATGGAACCTAGGAAAAGGGCACCCACATAACAGCCAAAACTAATCATATATATTACGGAATGGAGGTGATAGATATTACTATAAAAATCAACAATTCTATGGCCAGCAGAACCAAAATAGATACCTCATTGATTCCTTGAGCAGCACGAACAAATCGCCTACTTGTCATGGCAATGAACTAGTCATGAAAACAGTATAGCATATAGGGAATAGAACATAGAGTTGATAACCATAAGTTAGCCATTACCTCAAAAAACATTTAGCTGTTGGGGCTGTCATTTCGAACTTCAAGTAGTTCAAAACAGTTGATTCCATTTCCAGAACCTGCAGCCATTAAAATTAATTGATACTTGTACAGGTTGACAGAATTATCTGACAAATGCCCTTGAGCATAACGACAACAAGACCAATACCTCATCCCTGAAATATGTGTTATCAGTAATGTAGCAAAACTCTTCCACCTGGGGTGCGCATATTTCCTCGTATTTCCTAGCAATATAATCATGTTCCTTGTTAATATACAAGATGGTTAATTTTTAGAGGAAAAAAGAGGTGCCCTGTATCAGGAACAAACAAAGACATCCCAGGAAAATCATTCTTACGCAGCAATCATCATGCAGGCAACACCAAGTAGCTGCAGTCTTTGTCTGTTCATAACATTCCCGGACAGATATCGATCAATGTAGTTCACCGTCAAATACACTGTATCAGGTACAAGCCTGTACTCTTCGGCCACCTGCATTTTGAATTACAAGTTCATCACATGCCTACTAATAATCCATCTGAAGAAATATTGTTAATCCCAGAATCCATATACCAATCTGAAGAATGGTTTCAGAAATTGACGAAAAATATGTAATGTAATACAGAAATGTTACCTCGACCAGCCAGTCAACCAGTATTGCACGCATGCTGGCATTTATGTCTTTCTGAATTCTTTCCATGAAGTCTGTGGAAGGCCTTTTCTTCATCTAAAATTCCATGAATTCAATAAAGAAAAGAATAGCATAAGTCCAGGAACTTCAGGAAGCACTCTGGAAATGCATTGTGCATACTAATATCTAACTCGAAGAGAATGACAGGTCATACATGGAAAAAAGTAAATAGCAATTCCACAAGCATGGACAACTTATACTACAAAGGAGACTCGTATTGGCAAATAAGCTTGAACACTCAAAGACTGTAAAACCAATGAATTCTGAAAGGAAGCTGAAGACATCATCATGGACAAAAGAAAATGAAACCACGAAACCCATTGAAAGGAAAGGAAAAGAAATAAATAGACTTTGATGTAGTCGATTTAAAAATACTTCATGAACAGCTCGTAAAAGAAGAGCATTAAATTGATGTTGACACGAAAATATCAAACCTCAGATGCACGCAAATGCTTGTAAATATCACAGGCAATGGTTGCACAAAGCTGCGGATCCTGGTAATTGTCGTCAACATTAACAATTTTATCGTCTGTTTCCATATCAGCAAGTGGATCTCTGATGCACATATTTTCTGTAAGCATGTAAAAACTACATTAGGAAGTCAAGAAAAAAAACAACATGCATTAAAATATAATAAAGATAGCAGAAGTGAGAGTGGAAAAGGTTAAGAACCTGCAGTTTCCACATGATCTGAGATGTACAGATTGCTCAAGGTCTTCTTATTGATAGAATCAATTGCTGTTATTTCATTGCTATCTATATATTCAATTTCAGGGCTCTTAAAAGAATCACAGGTGGACATTGATTCATCCAAAGAAATTGAAAAATCATCAGATTTACTTGGAGAAACATCCATGCAGCAAGGAACAGAAACAGCAGCAGCAATAGAGACATTTTCATCTCTTCTTGGGTTAGAGATCACCTTACAAGCACCACCTGTACTCGATTTCGCATTTAAGGATGCAGGTGAAGTTTTTCCAGAGAAACCTGCACTGCTATTAGAAACAGGAGGTCCCTTCTTCACCTTGGCAATTTTATTTGAGAATGGTGCCTACATTTATAAAATTCGATTAGGATCAACCAATTCTCTGAATGTTAGAACAAATTCACCAGCTCAATCAAACATTAGAATACAGGGAAGTGAAAATTCACTTAGCAATTAGCACTTGAGAACTCAATCAGAAATTCAGTGTTTATAGTGATTCAACCAATGCCGCTTTATAACGAAAAGCAGAGCCATCGAGGGATCAAACTTCCATGCTTGGTAATGTTTTCATGCCACTATGAGGATAGCATTATCAGCATCAGATAGCAATGCAGTTTCTAAGCATGCAACGAAAGCATTAACTTCAAATTTCATATTATCTAGTCAAGTAAAATTAATTGCACTTCACACAGATCACAACATCGCAGCAGTTTTTGTCAAGAGTCTGATCAACAGAGTCTAATGTTTCCGAATTAAACGAATGACATAATTGAATATTTTTAATGCTCCTGCAATGATAATAATAATAGTAATAAAATTCTAATTTTGCATATTAGGCAAATTCTTTAATCTCTTTTTTTTCTGGTTCCAAATAATCATGAATTCTTTTAACATTTATTATCTCCCTTTTTTAATTAAAGTTCCTCGGCAAACAAGCACATCAAGAATAAATGCAATAAATAACTTCCCCTTTTCAAAACCCAAAAATTCCCCTTCAAGGAACCAAAGAATTATCAAAAACCTAGTGGATTAACAAGAAAACACAGAGCCCCCCTGAAGAATTAAAAACAAAAGAACAAAAAAAGTCAATATGCAAAAAACAATAAAAAGAATACAAAGACACAGAAGACCCGTTAAATGTTCTTTAATTTATCAGAAACCAGGCAAAAAGAGCATAACAAAATTTAGAAAGAGAGAAGAAAAGAAAACAAGTATTAAGAAAAACCCACCAAAGTAGACGATGGAATGGAGTTTCTTGACCCCTTTTGAGTCGCATTCTTTTGATTCGTAATGTCACCAAGAGGCGCTCGTTTCTTGGCCAAATGAGGCGCAACAGCCGTGGCCTTCCCTACATTATCCGTTGATG
>Ga0307515_10018383_pt1 | contig 12656 bp, 14 predicted proteins | sample 17_EM_MG_FD_194513 | JGI IMG/M metagenome (GOLD analysis project Ga0307515, IMG submission 194513) | Populus trichocarpa ectomycorrhiza microbial communities from riparian zone in the Pacific Northwest, United States - 17_EM | ecosystem: Host-associated > Plants > Roots > Unclassified | place... | reverse complement strand
CTTAAAGTTGCAATAAATAGTACATATTTTGACTCAAGTTTAACTCAAATTAAAACATGATTAATTTTAAACCAAATTTAATAATAAATTTTTAAATCAATCAAATTTAATTTAAAACAAAATATTAATGGTTTCATTCAATATATCTTATCATTAGGGGCAGATACAGGGGATGGCTGGTAAAAGCTCTGCAAATTTTTTGCCCCCTGCCTCTCCTTGAATAATTTTAAATTTTAACTATAAAATAAGTAAATTTTAACTTTTGATCTCCCAAAAATTTATTTCTAATTTTACCTCTCCAAACCTCATATCATGGTTTTGCCCTGCTTGTCATGTATAACAAACTTACAAAATAACAAATATCACTCTTAATATTTTTTTGAATAAAAAAACTGAAAAAGCAAAATACTAAAGAGACAAAAAATTAAAAGTAAAGTTTGAATCAAAATTTCACACAATACTTGAACTGGTAATTGTTTTTACCACAAGAAAACAAACATGTAATCCAAAATTTTAATTTAGGGTATATTCGGGTATTGTATTCTTTTAAATTTTAATTTTTTTATTTAAAATAAAAAATTTATATATTTAAATTGATGTACTGATATTAAAAATAATTTTTTAAAAATAAAAAAATAATTTTAATATATTTTTAAATAAAAATTTTTTAAACCAGGTAGCATAATTATAAATACAATCCGGCGGCTTAAAAGGGTATCAAAGAGGAACGTGTTTTAGACGCTCCTTCACCTGTACGTATCGGATCCCAAAATAACCTCCCACCCGCCCCAAGACCAAACTCCCATCAACGGTTAAACCACTGCCACGTAATATGACCTCAACAACGAAATCAACTCCCAACTCCATCTCTTTCTCTCTCCACAGAACTACCCTCTCCCCCTCTAAAATCCCTGTCTCTGGATCTGTCAGAGACTAACTAAAAAGAAAATATCCAAAATCAACAAACAAACAGTTAATTCGTCCATGTAGATCGTCAACCCTCTCAGCCCAGCTCAGCAAAAAAAAAACTAATTTTCTCGCAATGGGCGAGCCTTTCTTCGATCTAATGGAGTTTCTAAAGACACCTTCCATAACTGAAACACTCGTCGACATTTTGCTATGTGCAGTACCGATATGGCTATCCGTTATGATCGGCCTCGTTATTGGCTGGTCTTGGCGGCCTAGGTGGACTGGCTTGGTCTTTCTTGGCTTGAGGAGCAAGTTTAGGTTCCTTTGGACTGCGCCTCCTGGATTCGGAGCTCGGCGTCTCTGGCTCGCTTTTACGGCTATCTCGGCCTTTTCTGTTTGCCGCACCATTTGGTCCAATTTCCAGGGTAAAAATAGAAAATCAGCACCCGCCGCTGCGGCTTCATCTTCGGCAACCTCACAGAGGAATCCAGGGGGGAGAAGTGGCGGTTCTATTAGGTTAGCTGCATTTCCTTTTCCTTTTTCTAGTTTGCTTTATTTATTTTTCATGGTTTTAAATTGCTATAATTAATATTTTGGATGCAGCCTTTTTCTGATTAATTTAAATTTCTAATTGCAATGAAATTAATTATATATTGCACTTCGCACACCAGAAAACTGCTGTGTAGGCTGCTCTAAATTCCTGGCCAGTCGAGGGAAATTAGCAATAATGCATGCTAGTTGGCTGATTTTGCATACAATGATGAAGTGCGCTAGTTTGAGATCGTTGAGGCCTACTTATCACAATTGTGTAGTTGCATAGAAGCTTTAAGGAATACGAGTGCTTAAGCTACTGCTTTAAAGTGCTATGGGAAATGTAACGTGATGGAATGGTACAAAGTTAGCTATATGGGTGCGATAAATGAGTGTTAAACATGTATTGTCTATGCATTTTTTTAATAGGTAATATCATAAATGATGAATGTTCTGAGTTCAGTTTTTAGTCGAGAAACTGTGCATCGTCTGGTATCTAGGGGTGTGAGACTTTGTGCATTTCTTAGTTCTAGTTACACCTATTTGCTAGATATATTCATGTCCTGTTTGGAAACCAGTTGTAGGGGTGAATACCAAGTCCTGGTGTTATTAACTGATGTCAAGTCACTATTTCAAAGAGTTTAGAGCATCTGAAATTTCTTTGTTTTGATTATTGAAATTTTTAAGTACTAACTGACTCCTTCTAGTGTTATAAGCACGGATCAAATTAAACAGCATTTGCAGTGACAATATTGTTTGGTTTCTTAAATGTTATTATTGGGCAGTGTCCTTTATTCCTTGCATGGTCAAAAAATAACCATGGGTTCTAGTGAAACGTCAAGAAGGGCCTCTTGATATATGTTAGTTGTGCCTTTATCTTAAAAAAAAAAAGGTCTCTTATGATCTATGATAATTGTAGCTTTTATTTCGAGTGATCTCAGACTCCTTCCTTGAAAAAGTAACTTCCAAAGTGTTGACTCTCTCTCACGTGTGCACACACAAAAGATGTGGACAGTTTCATTGGATTATTGTAGGGTGTTAATTAATGTTGGGCTTGTATTTGTTTGAGTTGTTTCATATAAGATACCTGGCTATCATTAATGTGTTGTTCTGGAAATGGTGTACTATTGGTTCATAAAGATGACTTGGTTTGTGGTATGCTACTTTCATGCAGCTCCTCTGGTGAGTTAGAGGACAGGGAGGACATTGTCACTGAGAATGACTTAGAACACCTATTGCATCTGCTGGAGGGGAAGGATAGACAGATGGAATGGCAATGTATGATGGAAAGGTCAACCTCAAACATGAGATACCAAGCTTGGCGCCATGAGCCTCAGGTAGATTCAAACTGTGTTTCACTGCTGAAACTGCCTGTGAGAAATAGTTGTGGTTTTTTTTAGCAACCATCCTGTAACCACATGGTTCGAGCATCATTATTATATGCTGGGATTGCTCAATCATGGGAGTTTATGAATATTGCAGAAAATTTCCCAACTTAGTTCCCTTTGCATTTTCTGGATTTGGTCTTGAGGAGTCTATATTTTATTCCACTTGACATGTATATCCATGGTTGGTTGTTTAGTTAATGGCTAAAATGCCTGGTGCTGTGTGCCTAGATGCCTTAGCATGCATATTCTAATATGTTTGTGTACCCCATCATTCAATGTTCAATAATGTTTCCTTTATTGTCCTTCTTCTCTTCAAATCATGTACTGAATGGCAAAGCTAGATAATGATTTTGAGAGTAACACATATTAGCTCCTGGTGGTATTTTTTCTATCAGGAAGGTCCCACTGTTTACCGAAGTAGATCTGTCTTTGAGGATGCGACTCCAGAGTTGGTTAGAGATTTCTTCTGGGATGATGAGTTTCGTCCAAAATGGGATACAATGCTTGCTTACTTCAAAATACTTGAAGAATATCCTCATACAGGAACAATGATTGTGCACTGGATAAAAAAGGTTTGATGTATAAATTATGCACAAAGTTGTGTTTGTTGATATCCTGTTTCCACTTTCTTGTTTGAACATGTATCATTGATTGAGAAGAGGTTTCCTTGTCCAATTTGCAGTTCCCATTTTTCTGTAGTGATCGAGAATATATCATTGGTCGAAGAATATGGGATGCTGGGAAGACATATTATTGCGTGACCAAGGTACTGATGGAGACATCTCGTAATTGTTGCTTGCTGTTGCCTTTTGTCCTTGTTTGTTTCTTCTTCATTCTTCTGAAGAACAGGCCCCTATCTGTTTTGCCTTTTTTATTAAGGAGGAAGAGTTTGATTGGAGTTCTGTGGTTAATTTAAGGATGAAATAAAGGCGAATGGTAGCGTAGGGTTCTTGCTTCTGATATATAAAAACTTGATATGTTCTTTGTTGCGTCTATCAATTCAATCATTCCTGTACATGGTAGTGTATTGGCAACTAGATTGATATAACATTTGAATCTCCCTTTTTGACCTGGATCTGAAGTTTTACTTCTTTTTAAGTTAGTATAAATTCATCTTGCATTGGTTGTTGAATGCTATGGCAATCTTTGTTGACTTGCAAATCTACAAAATTGCAGGGGGTGCCTTATCCAGGCCTGCACAAGCGTGACAAGTTAAGGCGTGTTGACCTTTATTTCTCAGGTTGGGTTATTAGGGCAGGTGAGCACTGTTGTTGGTTACACAATCTTAATCTCACAATTTGGCGGACTTTATCACTGAGAAAGTAATGGTGCCTTTTGTTTTGTGTCTTTGATGCACGCATATAGTGGAATCTCGTAAAGGAGACGGACAGATGTCTGCATGTGAGGTTACCCTTTTACATTACGAGGACATGGGGATACCCAAAGATGTGGCCAAGTTGGGGGTTCGTCATGCGATGTGGGGAGCAGTGAAGAAACTGCATTCTGGTATGAGAGCATACCAGAATGCAAGGAAATCAGAAGCTTCGTTGTCCAGAAGCGCGCTTATGGCAAGAATTACCACAAAAGTGTCTTTTGATGAAGGCATGGATTCTTCAGAAACAGCTAATGAGGAGGAGGATAGAAGTCCAGCTGTAGATATCCAAAGACACAAGGATCACGGTATTGATTGGAAATGGATAGCTGTAGGCGGAACAGTAGCACTGGTTTGCGGTCTTCACACTGGTGCGATTGGCAAGGCTTTGTTACTTGGAGCAGGGCAAAGACTTGCACGGAAGTGAGAGTCTCCAGGTCAAGGAGACATCGTGCCCCTATCCGTATCCGTTTCAAGAAGTTTTTATCCACTTGTTGAGCTATGGACCAATATTTATCAAAGATGGATGATTTATATTTTTCTCACGGTGGCTCTCGTTGGGTAAGAATCTCGTCCTCCCTCCCCTCCAAAGCTTTCATATTCACTGAAGGTGTCTGTTAATTATGCAATTTTGTTTGTGAAAAGAGCGAGTTTGTGCCTAGCGGGTGGTTTTGGAATCTCACAAAATTTATCAAGCTCAACAGGGAAGACCCACATAAGCTAGCTGTAGCTTTGATGGAGGGATGGATGGATGGATGAATCATCGGCCCAAATCCAAGCTTAGGTCACTCTCTCATTATTATCTGTGTGTCCATCTACTATAAAACGGATTCTTTGCCCAGTTAAGAACTTATATGATATTTGTGATTAAAATAATATTTTTTTTATTTTTTAAGATTTATTTTTTATACTAGAACATTAAAATAATCTAAAAGTATCAAAAATAAACATGGTAATAATCTAAGACTATGAAAGCCGCTGCAAATATATTCGAATGTTTCGTTATTTAAAAAGTTATAATTAAAGCTTAGGTATTATTAAAACATGAACACGTAAAAAAAATAAATCCTGAAATGATATCTGATCACATTAAAAGAGTTGCTTTTATTAAGACTATTGGAACCAAGACTGAATACAGATATAATTCCGACAACTGTTTATCACACGATGCAAGGTGTGGGTGTGATTTTTTCTATGTTAAAAATTTGGCTCGAGTTAGTAAAATCACATATTTTGTTTGATCTTCAAATAAATTTCTAGGTTTTTTCTAACAAAAGTTTGAATATTCTTACAATCAAATCATCTGAGATTTTTTGTTCAAAAAGATTTTCTGAAGCAGATTGAAAGAACACTAAAGTCGAAATATAACAGACAATAATAAGAATTCCGTAGCTAAAATTAAGAACTGTAATTGCATGCACTGTTAAGATTACATTAGGAGGATAATGCAGAGTCTCACTGCCTAAAATTGGATATCTCCCATAATTTGGAATCTCTCCATTTATAATCTTAGCAAATCTCCAGTAAAGACTTCCTTCTAATAAACTTCCATGGCTTGACTGCTGGGATTGCCCTCCCTCAACATGCTATCAGCTTCCACTGCACTGCCTCTATTGGTTTTGGATTATAACAGCTTCCAGTCATATAATCAATCTGATAAAAAAAAAAAGAAAAAAAGATCATCACTCCTTTCATTACCGTTTAATTATAGATTTTAAGAGACAGGCAATAGCCCCCCCAGTATGGACACTCCTCCACATAGCGATTGACACCGCTTCAGCTATTCATCGTCTGCCGAGGTTTTGTTATCTTACCTTGTCCACAAATTTGTGGTGCCATTTCCACCAAAGAGAGAGAGAGAGAGAGAGAGTAAATATCACGGGACATGGGTGAATCGGCAAGACAGTCGGTCATAATCAATGAAAACGCTCGACAAAACTAATATTGTGATCAAATCCTTTATGAAGAAAGATACATTAATTTGTTGTGTAGTGTTATTCTTTCCGCAGAAGAAGAAGAAGAAGAAGAGCAAATGAGTGGTTCCTGCATCTTGTATTGTCTCCATGGATAAGCAAGGCTTGAAAGGGACTCATCCCTTTTCCATGGACATGGTGAAGCTGGCCTCCACTATTGATACAAGATGGTCCAGATCCTTCAATGGTGACAGAAACTTGAATACATGCAAACCCTATCCAAAGACGACTTTATGATGAACTGGATTTAGCTGGTGTGAAATCATGGGCCCGTCTTCAACACCATTCAATTTGTCAAGATGTTGGCCATCTGATCTAATTTTGAAACAAGTGATGATCTTTCCTTCCCTTCCATTACCATTCAAAGCTTTCAAGCCAACAAATTAATTCAAAGCATAAATGCTCTCTCCTTTTTTTTATTCATAAAAAAAGGAGCTCCTCGCATTGGTGGATGTGGGAATTAAAGGGATCAGCTACGTACCGAGGAACTATTTTTTGTGGCATTGTTACGGATATAGGAAAGGGATGTCGGTGGCCCTTCCACCATGGAATTTTGGTGGATGTTTCTCAGTGTCCAGTCGTAAATGTCTGAGAGCGTAGTTTGGTTAAATTTCAAAATAATTTTTGGTTAGAAAATATATTAAAATAATATATTTTAAAAAAAATTATTTTTGATACTAATAATATAAAAATAAAAATAAAAATATTAATTTAAAATGAAAAAACTTTAAATTTTAATGAAAAATATGTTAAACACGCAGCTTTATTACAGTACCCGATAAAAGTTCAAACTACATTACCTAGGAATATTTTCTTTTAGGCGGAATTTCCCATGGATAATTGCTCGATCAGCAGATTTTTGGAAAACGTAGTTGTTTTTTCTTGATTTATGTTTACATATTTCCTTGATCTTCACCTCAAGTAATGTTAACTCTATTCATTTATTTTTTTTAATATGAAAAGTCTAAAGTTTAAAGAGATATTTGATAATGATAGTTTTTAAAAGAGTTTTTCGTGTTAAAAAATATATTAAAATAATATTTTTTAAAAAAATATTTTTGATATTAGCATATCAAAACAATTAAAAAATAAATAAAAAATTTAAAATAAAAATAATTTTAAAAAAATTAAAAGTTCAAGGAGGTATTTGAGAATACGATAATAATTATTTTTTAGAATGATTTTCACTTGGAAAAATATCAAAATAATATTTTTTAATATTAGCACATTAAAATAATTTAAAAATATAAAAAAATTAATTTTAAGTAAAAGATTTTTCATAAAAAATAATTCTAAACAAAATATTATGAAAAAAATATTTCTCATCAAAATTTTAATACCATATTAAAAAATCAATTCATTACAGTAACTTAATAAAATTCTAAAATATAATTTATATTACTTTTACACTGCATTTGCTCTAACATATTAAGCATTAATAGAGTGTTTATTATGATATAAAATGATGAATCGGATATGATAGTTTTTTCTTAAGTTATTTAGTGTATTTTTAAACCGTATATAAATCAATTTTTTTATCTTATCCACCATTTTTTATATTATCCAATGCTACTCTAAAAGAGAAACTTTCGTCTTCACTGTAAATGATAAGGTAAGCTTATCCAGTTCTCCATGTAAAAATTATTATTTATGAAATGACAGTTCTACACTTCATATAAAATATATATTTTGTTTTAAATCTACTAAAGAGACCGTGAAAACTCGATTTTTTTTAGGATTGAAGGTGGTTGTTATTTTTATTGGATCTTGGCTTGATTTTAGGCCACGATTTGTGTATGAAAATGGAGTGCGGTTGGAGTTTTGGGACTGTGGTGGAAGCGAAAAGGAAAGAATATATTAGAGGAGAGAGGAGCAGCATGGTGGAGAGAGACCGTCGAGGATTTGTGTGTAAAAGAGCTGAGAGGTGGAGAGACTATCGGTTTAAAGTGGTGGCTGGTCGTTCAGGTTTTTTTTTGGATTGCTGTAAAGGCTACTATGGGGAAAAGATTTGGGTGGCATGAGAAGGGCAATAGATGTTGTGATTTGATGATAAAAGGACTGTAATTAATCGGCAGAGAATGTAAAGTGGTGGTGGTGGAGCTGCTATGTGGCTGTTGTGGGAACTGCCACCACGGTTGGAGCAGAGCAAGAGGATGAAGCCGGGAAGAGGAAGCTTAGGTCTGGAGGAGAGAGAAGTACCGACTAGGTTTGTGGTTGTTGTGGTGGGGGAATCATGGATTGTCGAATTCCAGCTAGGAAAGGGTCTCTGTTGGATTTATTTTGGAGAGTGACATATAGAGATATTATTATTATTATATATATTTTATTTTATCTAATATCTATCAAATATAAAATATGATATATAATATGTAGTTATTCTAGTTCGGTAAAATTAATATTATATAACATATTAATAATATAATTTGAGTTGTTTTTTAAAATATTTTTATTTAAAATAGTATTTTATATTTTTTAAAAATTATGTTTAAATTCAATCTATCAAAATGATTTAAAAACATTAAAAAATTAATTTAAAAAAGAAATACTTTTAAAATATAAAAATAAATATTAACTAAACAATATAAAACCATGAGTTATAACTGCAACCATCATCATCGTTCGAGTCTCGTGAAGCTTCGGGTTGATGGGATTCAAGGGAGATCTTGACCGAGAACAAAACTACGTACGAAGATATGAATAATTTTGAGTTTTATGCCCCTACGTTACTGGAAGAAATATATCTTTATGTTACTTGATTTTGTATGTTTAATGAGAAAGGGAGTTTAATTGAAAAATAAATTGGGGATCAAATAATAGGTAATTAAATTCCTATATTATCAATAAATACATTGACACATAATCCATCCATGTTTCATAATTATAATACGCCTAAATTGAATTCATTTCACTGTTCTATATTTTTTATAATAATTGTTGATGATTCTAGAACAGCCAATGATATGATCATCTTGTTTCTTATTAGAAGATTAAAGTAACTACCATAGATAGGGCAAGTAGTCAACAACAGTCGATCGGCTGGATCCTCCTCCGAAAAGATTGTTATCACCAACTCGAGATCGAACAATTTCCTTTTCTTCCTCGATCGAATGGTTGCTGGAATACATGCTGGTAATTTGTTTACTTTGCTCAATTCAAGCACTTGAGGTCGTATGTTTTAATTTAAAAGAAAATCTAAAACCTGATTAACTGTGAGATACGGGATGAATATGGTCAGCTCGGGACCTAAGAAATCATGGATTTTTTGGATTCCTGACGGGGCACAGGAACCCACTTTTTTTTGTTATTTATTCATTAAATAAAGATATAGAGAAACACAAAGTGAACTGAAATAATTGGTGACATCAATGTTGGCTTTCCCTGTGGATGAGGCAAAAACCTCGAAACTTTACAAAGTAGATTATTTGTACTCTGACTCCGAAGTCGAAGAGTTTACATTTTTCCCAGGAACCCCGGAAAAAGAAGAGATTTTGACAGATGATGATGATGATGCGCGCTACCCTTTACTAATCTCGTAGCTATCTTTATTTATTTATCATACCATGACATAAACAGATAGGACCGTGATAAGTAGACGTAGCTTGACTTGATATTTATTGGCAAACCATGTCTCCTCGTGGCCTTCCCTGAACCTCATACTTTAGAATCTCAGCAAAAGCCAGTATGTGTGCTTATTGTAGCAGGACGCATGGCAGCCACCTTGTGTTTTTGTATGCCACTCTGTTATTGAGACCAAGTCCTCCTTCCTTCTCTCTACTTGTCTAAAAAGTAAAAGTCCAAGCGTACTTAATCGTCTTGCTTTGTTCAGAAGGTGTCTGCTAGTGCTTGTGCTTCATAGGATCAGCAATAGGAAGATTACTTCTTTCAGGGATTTAAGGGACTGTTAGGTATGTGGGTCTCTAAAATCTTCTTTTCTGTTCTTGTGTTTCTCTCATTTTTCATTAATGCTTTTAGCTGTAAGTAGATTTTGTTTGGATTTTGATGGTCTTTTCAAGGATATCTCTCCAAATCTTTCATACATTTACCAGAGACTTCTTGTTTTGAGATGATGGTCGTGTGATTTTAAATTCCTCTTTTGTTGATGTATTTATCTAATCTTGCAGATGAAATACAAATCATTTATCAGATCTTATATTATTCCTTTGCCTTTTATTTTGGAAGAAAGTTTTATTCCTTTGTTTTCTGAGATTCAATCATATGTTGTATGTTCTTTGTATGCCAGGCAATGCTGGATTCATCCTATTAGGGTTTTTTTCTTAGAAGGAAGTGAAGATGTTTTAGTCCTTACTAATTACAACTACTATATTACTCGATCTTCTTTACCCCCTATACTCTAGGCAATGATGGTTTAACTCTTGAAGGAAAGAACCATTGTTTTCATGTGGATAAGTAATTAATCATTACTTTTCGCAGTTCCATGTCCTTCAAGAGGACGGTAACATTTTTGGTTTAGCTGTGAAGACATGATTCTTCTGTCCTATGCTTGATTAATGTTACAATTGATGTCTTATAAATGAATGATTTAGCAGAATGGTCACCGTCAAACAAGCACATTACAATGTAATTTGGAATGCTTATGCATCATGATGCCTGGCAGCATACGGTTTCAGACTTTTTTTTCCTATGATTCCAAATAAATGGCTATAAACATAGGACCTGTGAATCTTTTCGCTGGGAAAGATTACTGGAGGAAGAGTGAGTCTTATCTTCACTGGTAGAACCTTGAGGAGGGGTTGGTAGGGCCATGACCCCCATTTTCAAAAACTCTCCTTTTGCTCTGAACCCCTTGTGAAATTTCCCCATCTCCACTGCTTGTTACCCTCTGTTGATTAAGCTTGCCATTGCACGCAAAAAAAAAAGAAGGTCTGAACTAGTTTCCACCAACTTTTCCAGAAAATTATATCTTATGCTTCATCATGTGATCATTGCCTCTTGACAGTCTACATTAATATATATTGACTTTATTGTTTTGTGGAGACAGAGTTTCATGTTTTGGATCATGGAGAGGTCTGACCTGGGCCTCGTTGGCATTTCAGGATTGCCCACTGAAGAGTTCATCCCGCAAAGATGGATACAAATGATAAAAACATAGAACCTGTAATTGATTTAGGATTTTCCCTGGGTTATTCCAATCAGTGCATTCAGAGAAGATTGAAGAATGATTCAGGTGCAGGTGCAAATGCAGCTTCAAGTGTAGACATGACATTTGTGGCCACCAATGCCCTGTCTGAACTAGTTTGGTCTCCAAAGAAAGGTTTGAGTCTTAAATGCGCCGATGGAACCTTCTCCAACCAAAAACCCTCTCTGTTACGGGGTGCAGGACCAAGTGATATGGTAAGTGGATCAAATGCTGACAAAGCTATCGGCAAAAAAGTTTTCATGACTCCTCCAGAAGAATCTGACGTGAGGAGTGAAGTTGCTGGAAGAGACAACCCCACAAAGTTCGTTACAAGTGATACAGGCCTATTTCCGTTGTTAAGTGAATCAATGCATAAAGTCAAAATAGGTAATTATGAATTCCTTGCAGGTATAGTGTATTATGTATTGGTGAATGTCAACCTATAGAAATTGCTATCCAGTACAGATGAAACCTGTCTTATTTTACTGAAAATCTCTCATTTGGCAGCAACTGATGATCACAAGGAGGAAATGAAAACAGCAGTTGGGCTACCTTTTCTGCAGAAAATGGAGGATGCAAGAAACAATAAAGCAGAAGATATTTATGATCCGATCAATCTTCAAGTAGATGAAATATCTAGGACCTGGGAAACCAAGTTTCCAAGTTTGTCAGGTGCTTGATTTGATCTTCTCAACTTAGTTTAGTTCCTACCTTTCTAAAATACACATCCACATAATAGTTTTAAAGAACTTCTGTAGCCGTTGCAACTGGAGTCCTAAAAGCACTGGATTATTAGAAATTACTTCGTTGTACTGTTCTGCATATTTTGTTTAAATAAATAACCTAAACTTGATGTGAGAGACAAAAAGATTCTACACGGTCCCTAATTGAATTGCAGCCGGAGAATCAAACATTTTATTCAAATTCTCTTCAGAGCTGTTCATCAATCTGCTTCCTTGTTATTTTATCAATATATTTGTTCTTTTTAGGTGCCTGAAGAAACTGGTTGTTCATGCTTCGATATTCTCATTCCTAACAGGACACTGATTTTTTCATTTTTCAATTTAAATAGATGAAACGAAACTGGATGTGGCACAGAATGGCCCAACTTCCAAGGAACCTAATGTCAGGATTGGAGGTGTTGGTGATGCAAGTCACACATTACAGACAGAAATTGTTTCGGCCTCGCAAGTTTGCTCTGTGGAAGAATGTGAATCTTATGACACTAATATGCAGAAAGCACCATTAGGAAGAGAACATTTTGAATCACCTTCATGCATGGAAAAAGAGAGAGAGAATAATATGGGGACTGGTCCCTACATCTGTCCTCTGGAAAAACTGGAGTC
>Ga0307515_10018382_pt1 | contig 12657 bp, 7 predicted proteins | sample 17_EM_MG_FD_194513 | JGI IMG/M metagenome (GOLD analysis project Ga0307515, IMG submission 194513) | Populus trichocarpa ectomycorrhiza microbial communities from riparian zone in the Pacific Northwest, United States - 17_EM | ecosystem: Host-associated > Plants > Roots > Unclassified | place... | reverse complement strand
TGGGGCGTGACCCGAACCGGGTCACGCCCCACCGCTACTACCGACTTACTAGTCTTACTAGTACTGCTCTTACTAGCGCTGCGCGCCGAACGTCAGACGAGACGGCGGACGACGTAGCTGGAACTCCAGATCTTGTGCTTACCCACGCGCGCACCCGAGTGCGGCGAGTCGTAGATGTAGCCGCCGCCCGCGTACACGGCGGCGTGGTAGCCGTATGAGCCGGAGCGGAAGATGATCAGGTCACCGACCTGCTTCTTGCTCTTGCTCACGGCCTTGCCGTACTTCTGCTGCGAGTTGGCCTTGTGCGGGAGCGACTTGCCGGCCGCCTTGCGGTAGACGTACAGCGTGTAGCCGGAGCAGTCGAAGCGCTTCGGTCCGGCTGCCGCGTACTTGTACAGCGCGCCGGTGTGCCTCTTCGCCTCGGCGAGGACCTGGGCGCCGCTGTGCTTGACCGTCACCTTGATCTGGTTACTGGCCTTCGACTTCACTGTCGACGTGCCGGTGAAGAGCGTCCGATAGGTGCCGGTCACGTGCGGGCTGGAAGTGAAGGTGACCGCTCCGCTCTTCGCCAGCTTCTTGGTCTGCCAGGTTTGCCAGGCGTGGTTGCGCCAGGCCTGGAGGCGTACATAGCCACTGGTGACGGCCTGCCCCGTCGCCGGGTTGACGACCTTGGTCGTCACCTTGACCGATGAGCCCCACTTGATGGTGCGGGTGTTGGTTGACTCGGTGACCTTCGGGGTCACCGTCGTCGTTGTCGCCGCGGCGGTCTTGACGACCGGAGCGGCCTGGGCGGCCTGGGCGAACGCGGGGCCGGCGATGAGCTGACCGGCGCAGACGCAGAGGCCGAGTTTCAGTGCGAGCTTGCCGGTGCCGATGCTGGACGCGCGTCGGTGCCGGCCCGAACTGAGAAGTCCGTGCACGGTAGAGAGATCCCTCCGGCACGCCTGCGAGGTTAGCTGTCGGGTTCGGGCGGGAAGGTTGCCCGGTCGCTTTGCAGTGACTTCACCCCGAGGCCCCCGGTACGCCGCCGAAACGGCCGCCGGAGTGGACCAGTATTGGGTCCCCCGTCCCTGTCCCCTGATGCCTTTTCATTGGTTCGGTACTGCGGTGGTCGTGGCGACCGGGCCGGGGCAGGGCTCGGCGTGGCCTGGATCGTCACGAGCGGCAAGCGGACGCTCACCGCCGTGATCCTTCCTAACTGAAATCTCTGTGTTCCGCAGACCCGCTTTTGGTGACTCAACGTGTTTGGCATATCTACGCGTGTCCGTTTTGTGTCCTGCCCGTGACAAATGCCGCGACCCTCTGCATAGGACTGATCACTTAGCGCCGAAGGTTATGGGTGAAACAGAACACATAAAAAGCCGCATTGACGCCGATCATGACGTCTATCGAAGTGGGCCGAATACCGGATCAAACCTCCCCACCGGCATAAACTCGGCAACCGCCCGGCGATATCGACATCCACCGAACGGACCAGTCGACCCCGTTGTCCACAGGGGCCCGGATGGCAACGCGACGTAGCGTTCAGTTCCGGTACCCTCGCCTGCGTGACGGACGGGAAGATGCCCCTGCGGGCCAAGGTCGCGACCTCGGTGTCGAAGACGGCGGCCGCGCTCTCGCGCGCCGCGGGCCGCGGCGACGGTTCGGTGATCGGCGGCTGGATCGGCCTCAAGATCGATCCTGACCTGCTCGAGCATCTCGCCGCGGGACGGGCCATCGCGCTCGTCTCGGGCACCAACGGCAAGACCACCACGACCCGGCTGACCGCCGCGGCGCTCGGCGTGCTCGGCCCGGTCGCCACCAACTCCTTCGGGGCGAACATGCCGACCGGGCACACCTCGGCGCTCGCCAAGGCCGGCGCCACGCCGTTCGCGGTGCTTGAGGTGGACGAGCACTATCTCCCCCAGGTGATCGAGGAGACGACGCCGCGCGTCGTCGCACTGCTCAACCTGAGCCGCGACCAGCTCGACCGGGCAAAGGAGGTGGCGATGATGGCGCAGCTGTGGCGCACCACCCTCGCCGCCCACCCCGACGTGGTCGTGGTCGGCAACGCGGACGATCCGATGGTGGTCTGGGCCGCGATCAACACCACCCACGTCACCTGGTTCAGCGCCGGCCAGCGCTGGCACGACGACTCCTGGGTCTGCCCCGAGTGCGGCTCGCCCATCGAGCGGGCGAACGGCGACTGGTGGTGCACCGGCTGCACCCTGCGCCGCCCCCAGCCCCAGTGGGTGGTCGAGGACGACGGCGTGCTCGACCCCAAGGGCGACTGGCACCTGGTCAAGCTGCAGCTGCCCGGCAAGGTCAACCTGGGCAACGCGGCCACCGCGCTGGCCGTCGCGGCCGAGTTCGGCGTGCGCCCGCTCGAGGCGGTGCCGCGGCTCGCCTCGGTGAGCTCGGTGGCGGGCCGGTACGCGCAGGTCGAGCGGGACGGGCGCAACATCCGGCTGCTGCTGGCGAAGAATCCGGCCAGTTGGCTCGAGGCGTTCGACATGGCCGAGGACGCACCTACCTTGCTATCGGTCAACGCGCGCGACCCTGACGGCTTCGACACGTCCTGGCTGTACGACGTCGACTTCTCCCCGCTCCGCGGCCGGCCCGTGCTGATCACCGGCGACCGGGCCTTTGACCTGGCCGTACGCCTCGAGGTGAACGAAGTCTCGTTCCGGCACGTGGATACCTTCGACGAGGCGATCCGGGCCACCCCGCCGGGCCGGCTCGAGGTAATCGCGAACTACACCGCCTTCCAGGACATTCGAGCGGAGTTGGACCGTGTCAACTGAGAGCACCCTGCGGATCGTGTGGATCTATCCGGACCTGCTTTCGACGTACGGCGACCGGGGCAACATGCTGATCCTGGCCCGGCGTGCCGCCCAGCGGGGCATCCCGGTGCAGACCTACGAGGTCCGCTCCGACATGGCGATGCCGACGACCGCCGACATCTACCTGATCGGCGGCGGCGAGGACGGCCCGCAGGCGCTCGCGGCGCAGCGGCTGATCGCCGACGGCGGCCTGCACCGCGCGGTCACCCAGGGCGCGGCCGTGCTCGCGGTCTGCGCGGGCTACCAGCTGTTCGGCCGCTCGTTCTTCGCGAAGGGCGCCCGCTGCGCCGGCCTGGACCTGCTCGACATCACCTCCGACCGGGGCGAGACCCGGGCGGTCGGCGAGGTGCGCGGCGAGATCGACCCGCGGCTCGGCCTGCCCCCGCTGACCGGCTTCGAGAACCACGGCGGCCGCACCCACCTCGGCGCCGGGGTGACCCCGCTCGCCCGGGTGACCGCCGGCATCGGCAACGACGGGCGGACCGAGGGTGCCTGGCACGGCAAGGTCCTCGGTACGTACGCACATGGCCCGGCGCTGGCTCGCAACCCAGCTATAGCCGATCTACTACTGCGTTGGGCGATCGGCGCGGATAGTCTTGCACCGCTCGACGACACCTGGGCCGACAAACTCAGGGGCGAGCGGCTCGCCGCAGCGGGCGTCGCGTGACCAGCACGATCTTGTCCTTTACCGGCAACCAAGTTGGGGCGGTACGCCTGCATGACTGACACCCTGATCGCCCCGCGGGGCATCGACCTCGCGGACCCTCAGGCCATTCAGCAAGCCCCGACCATGCCGGCAGCAACGGCCTCCTGCGAGGGCAGAATGGGCTGGAAGCGGCGACTTGTCCGGTTCGGCGTGCTCGCCACGGTCGTCGCGGGCCTCGCCGTCGCCGCCGCCACCCTGCCGCTGTCCGAGATCGCCGACTCGGTCGCCGCGCTCGGCCCGGCCGGTGCGGTCGCGGTCGCGGTCGTCGGCGGGCTGCTGCTCTCCGTGCTCGTCCCGCGCACGGCCATCACGTTGGCCTCCGGCGCGCTGCTCGGCGCGGCGACGGGCGCGGCCACCGCGCTGGCCGCCGCCGTGATCGCCGCGATCGCCACCTACTACGCCGGCCGCTGGGCCGGCCGGGGCGCTCTTGCCACCCGCGCCGGCGGCCGCCTGGACCGCCTGGACGGCTGGCTGAACAGGCGCGGCCTCTCCGCCGTGCTGCTGGTCCGGTTCCTGCCGCTCGCTCCGTTCGGCCTGGTCGGCTACGCCTACGGCACGACAAGCGTGTGCCGCAAGCGCTACCTGCTCGGCACGACGCTGGCCTCGATCCCGTCGGCGGTGACCTACGCGGTGATCGGCGCGGCCGTGACGGCCCCGGGCGAAATGAGCCCGCTGACCCTGGCCCCGGCCCTGATCGGCTTCACCCTGACCACAACAATCGTGGTCCGCTGGCGCCGAGCCGCCAAGCGCGCGGCCGCCGCCGAATTGGCCGCCTTCGCCTAACCCCAACCCCAACTTCACCGAAGGCCCGCCGGATCCCCGGCGGGCCTTCTACGTTCTCCCCGAAACCCGCCACGGAACCCCAACGGCCCCCGCCGCCGATCTCCGCATAGCCCACCACCGAACCCCGACAAGGCCCTCGCGACTCCCGCAAAGCCCCGCTGCCAGACCCCGACAGGCCCTCACCACTCTCCCCCAAGGCCCCACCGCCAAACCCCGACAGGCCTCTCGCCGCTCCACCCCCGAAGCCCACCACCGAACCCGGAAGCCTTCGCGGCCCTCCCCCAAAACTCCACCGCCAGACCCCGACGAGCCCCGCCGCTCTCCCCCAAAGCCCACCGCCATGCCCCGACGCGCCCCCGCCGCCCTCTCCCCAGCCCGCCGTCCCGGACCAGGGCGGGCCTCGCGAGGCGGCGGCTCTCGGCTGCCACAGGGCGTTTGTTTCGGATAAAGGTGACGTATCAGACGACGACGCTGACCAGGCGGCCCTTGACCACGATCACCTTTTTCGGGGTTCGGCCCGCCAGTACCTCCGCGACCTCGGCCAGCGCCGCCTCGCGTACCGAATCCTCGGTTGTGTCCGGCGCCACCTCGACCCGGCCGCGGACCTTGCCGTTCACCTGCACCGGGTAGGTGATCGACTCGGCCACCAGCTGGGCCGGGTCGGCGATCGGGAAGTCCGCATAGGCCAGCGTGCCGTCGTGGCCCAGCTTGCGCCACAGCTCCTCGGCCAGATGCGGCGCGAACGGCGACATCATCAGCACCAGCGGCTCGACCGCCTCGCGGGACGCGGTCGGCAGCGGGGTCAGCGTGTTCGTCAGCTCGATCAGCTTGGCGATCGCCGTGTTGAAGCGCAGTTCGTCCATGTCCGTGCGGACGCCGTCGATGACCCGGTGCAGCACCTTGCGGGTCGCGGCGTCCAGCGGGTCGTCGGTAACCCGGACCGCGCCCGTCTCCTCGTCGACCGCCAGGCGCCACACGCGCTGCAGGAAGCGCTGTGACCCCACCACCGCGCGGGTCTCCCACGGGCGGGAGACGTCCAGCGGGCCCATCGCCATCTCGTACACCCGGAACGTGTCGGCGCCGTACTGATCGCTCATGTCGTCCGGGGTGACCACGTTCTTCAGCGACTTGCCCATTTTGCCGTATTCGCGGTCCACTTCCTGCTCGCCGTAGAACCAGCGGCCGTCACGCTCGACGACCTCCTCGGCGGGCACGATGACGCCGCGGGCGTCCCGGAACGCGTACGCCTGGATGTAGCCCTGGTTGAACAGCTTGCGGAACGGCTCGAACGACGAGATGTGGCCCAGGTCGTACAGCACCTTGTGCCAGAACCGGGCATACAGCAGGTGCAGGACCGCGTGCTCGACGCCGCCGACGTACAGGTCGACGCCGCCGCAGTCGGCCGAGTCCCGCGGGCCCATCCAGTAGGCCTCGTTCTCGGGGTCGACCAGCACCTTGTCGTTGTGCGGGTCCAGGTAGCGCAGTTCGTACCAGCACGAGCCGGCCCACTGCGGCATCGTGTTCGTCTCGCGGGTGTAAGTCTTCGGGCCGTCGCCCAGATCCAGCTCGACGGTGACCCAGTCCTTCTTGCGGGACAGCGGGGTCTCGGGCTCGCTGTGCTCGTCGTCCGGGTCGAAGGTGCGCGGCGAGAAGTCGTCCGTTTCGGGCAGCACCACGGGCAGCATCGACTCGGGCAGCGCGACGGGCAGGCCGGTCTCGTCGTACACGATCGGGAACGGCTCGCCCCAGTAGCGCTGCCGGCTGAACAGCCAGTCGCGCAGCCGGAAGGTCGTCGCGCCGGTGCCGTGGCCGTGCTCCTCCAGCCAGGAGATCATCGACGCCTTCGCGTCGGCCACCCCCAGGCCGTCCAGCCAGCCGCTGTTGATCGCCGGGCCGTCGCCGGTAAAGGCGCCCGCAAAACCTTCAGGAGCTTGCACCGTACGGATGATCGGCAGGTCGAAGACCTCGGCGAACGCCCAGTCGCGCGCATCCTGCCCGGGCACCGCCATGATCGCGCCGGTGCCGTAGCCGGCCAGTACGTAGTCGGCGATGAAGACCGGGATGCGCGTGCCGTTGACCGGGTTCGTCGCGTAGGCGCCGGTGAAGACGCCCGTCTTGACCTTGGCGTCGGCGGTCCGCTCCTCCTCGGTCTTCGCCGCCGCCTCGGCCCGGTAGGCCGCCACCGCCTCGCTCGGCGTCGGGTATCCACCGGTCCAGGCGGGCTTCGTCCCCGCCGGCCACTGCGCCGGCGTCACGACGGAGACCAGCGCGTGCTCGGGCGCCAGCACCATGTAGGTCGCCCCGAACAGGGTGTCCGGCCGGGTGGTGAAGACGGAGATGACGTCGTCCGCGTTGACCGGGAAGTCGACGTTCGCGCCCCTCGACCGGCCGATCCAGTTGCGCTGCATCAGCTTGACCGGATCCGGCCAGTCCAGCGTGTCCAGGTCGTCGACCAGCCGGTCCCCGTACGCGGTGATCCGCATCATCCACTGCTTCAGGCTGCGCTGGAAGACCGGGAAGTTGCCGCGCTCGCTGCGCCCGTCGGGGGTGACCTCCTCGTTGGCCAGCACGGTGCCCAGCCCGGGGCACCAGTTGACCGGGGCCTCGCTCACGTACGCCAGCCGGTAGCCGTCGATCACCTCGCGGCGCTCGACCGCCGACAGCTCGCCCCACGCCCGTCCGTCCGGGGTCGGCCGGGAACCGTCCGCGAACTCCCCGATCAGCACCTCGATCGGCTTGGCCTTGCCGACCTCGGTGTCGAACCAGGAGTTGAAGACCTGCAGGAAGATCCACTGGGTCCAGCGGTAGTACTCGGGGTCGGTTGTCGCGAACGACCGCCGGCTGTCGTACGCCATCCCCAGCCGGCGCAGCTGGCCGCGGTAGCGCTCGATGTTCGCCTCGGTGGTGGTGCGCGGGTGCGTGCCGGTCTGTACCGCGTACTGCTCGGCGGGCAGGCCGAAGGCGTCGAAGCCCATCGGATGCAGCACGTTGTAGCCGGCCATCCGCTTGTACCGGGTGTAGCAGTCGGTGCCGATGTAGCCCAGCGGGTGGCCGACGTGCAGGCCCTCTCCCGACGGATACGGGAACATGTCCTGCACGTGCAGCTTCGGAGCGCCGAACCGCGGGTGGGTCGGGTCGGCCAGCTCGCCGGTCGGGTTCGGCGCGAAGAAGGTGCCGTTCTCCTCCCAGAACTGCTGCCAGCGCGGCTCGATCTCCTGGGCCATCGCCGCCGTGTAGCGGAACAGCGGGGTATCTGACTCGCTCATCGTCACCATCTCGTCTTAAGTCATCGGGTCGGGGCGGTCGCTTCAGGGCACAAAAAAGCCCCTCACGCAGGAGGGGGCGCCGTGCTGAGAGTCTCGCCTAGGAGATCAGCACGGCCGGCTAAGAAGCAGGAACGACCGGACCATGTACGCATGATACCGGGTGCGCGCGGGCGACGGCGACCGGCATGTCACCGGCCCGCCCCCGGACGGGGACGGGCCGGTGCTCAACCGTGCTGGATCAGGCGGCCGGGGCGCCGTAGACGCCCAGTTCCGTCGAGTCCATGAACTGGCAACCGCTGAAGTTGCCGGGGCAGGTGCCGCCCAGGTCGGCGACCTGAGTCGACATCATCGTGTAGCGGACGTACTGGACGTTCGTGCCACTGCCGGCGGCCAGCGGGACGCTGTTCACGACGCGCTGGGTCGGGGTGAAATGGCCCTGCGCGCCGAGCGTCCAGGTGGTGCCGTTGGTCGACGTCTCCACCTTGAAGTCGCCGGTGGACGCGCTGCCCGAGTCACCACAGGTGTTCGCCGGGTTGATCGTCAACTCGGACACGTTCACCGCGGTCGGCAGCTTGATGATGATGAACTTCGGCTCCACGGTGGTGGTGCCGGGACCGCCGGTGAGCACCGCGTCGGAGCCCCAGCCCTGGCCCTGCGACTGGTCGATCAGGTTGATCGGGCCGCAGCCGTACACCGTGTAGTCGGGACCGTCGAAGTCCACGACCGTGCCGCCGCCGCTCGCGGCCGCCCAGTCCCGGCGCAACGCCCAGTTGAGGGTGTTGACCCGGGCGCCGACGGAGATCGTCTGGACGATCGGGTCGTACCCGGCGCCGCTGGCGGAGACCTTCGGGTAGGTGCCCGGGAAGATGCCGCTGATCGTGTACGAGCCGTCCGCGGCCGTGGTGGCCGTGTAGTTCTCGGCGAAGCCCGAGGCGTGCCCGCCGAACTCGACGGTCGCGCCCGACACCCCGGCGTTGGTGGCCGAGTCGGTCACCTTGCCGGTCAGCGAGCCCTTGGGGGTGTTCGCGGCCGGCGGCATCGAGAAGTCCTCGATGGGAGTGGTGTCGTCGCCGTTGACGGCGCCGGCGAAGTAGCCCATGCCGCGGTGCGCGAACACGGTCCAGATCGTCTTGTTCAGCTTGCCGCCGTTGACGACCAGGTCGGCCTGCAGGATCGAGTTGCGCATGTCGAGGAACGACGGGTCCGCCGGGGACAGCTCCATCGCCCGGGTGATCAGCGACTCGGCCTTCTTGCTGCCGATCGTCTTGCGCAGGTCCCACAGGGTCTGCAGCCAGATCTCACCGTCGGCGTGCACCTCGGGGCCGGCCGTGACCTTGCCGAAGTCGCCGTAGGTGTAACCGCCGGGGCCGGCCGCGGCGGTGCCGGGGCAGGCCGCCGCGGTGCTGCCGACCGAGCAGTCGACCGCCTCGGAGCGGAACGGGCCGCCGCCGGCGACGTAGCTGCCGATCTGGACCTCACCGTCGGCCTTGGTGTCCTTGGTGTTGCCCTCGTCGACGAGGAAGTCGCTGGCGTACCAGTCGCTCCACGCCTCGCCCATCGACCGGGCCTGCTGCGAGTTCAGCGTCGACACGCCGTCCGCGTCCACCACCAGGCGGTTGCTGAGGCCGTGCGTGTACTCGTGGTAGACGATGTCGCCCTCGTCGCCGGAGTTGCTGGCGATGAACGGGTCGGTCGGGTCGCTCGGGTCCGGGAACAGGTACATCTGCATGACTGGCGGGATGCCGTCGGGCAGCGTGTTCATGTTCGCGTTGTCGATGTGGTTGGGGTCCGGCAGGCCGTTCGCCGTGTTGGCGCCGTCCAGCGCCTGGCCCTGCACGGCGTCGTCGTCGACGGCCTCGAAGTTGCCGGCCGCGCGGGTGAAGCCGATCGGGCCCGCCTTCAGGTGGTCATGGAACGTGCCGAGGAAGTAGTACATCTGCACCGCGTTCTGGCCGCGGTTCTTCTCCCAGGAGAACGGCACCTTCGGGTCCCACGAGCACTGGTACGCGGCCGAGCAGCCGCCGCCCACCGTCGCGGAGAAGTCGGTGAAGGGGTACTCCCAGCTGCGCTTGGCCGCCGGGGCGACCTCCTCGCTGGGGTTGGCGATGTTGTCGTCGTTGACGTCGGTGTAGACGTGCGCGACGTTGCCGGCCAGCTTCGGCGAGTTCGGCGGCAGGCCCAGCTTGGTGAGGTTGACGACCTGCTGCTTGCCGCCCTTGGTCGCGCCCGGGTAGTTCGGCCAGGCGAGGCCGTTGTCCTTCTCGATCGTGCTCTTGCGGTACAGGACCGTGCCGCTCTGCGCGTCGATGACGTGGATGTAGCCCTCGTCGACGGAGATCGTCTGCCAGGCCAGCTTCGGGCCCGCGGCGGTCTGGAACATGACCAGCTTGGCGTTGCCACTGTCCGAGAACGTCGTGGTCTTGGTGGCGTTCGTCTCGCGCTTGGTGACCGTCGCCGTCGAGTCGCCGAAGACGTTCTCGACGGCCGTGGCGCGGGCCTTCTCGGCGGTCAGCTTGGCGGTGCCCGGCGAGGCGGGCAGCGACGCGATCGGGGCGCCGTCGACCGAGATCAGCCGGCCGTCCTTGGTGATGTGCGCCTTGAGGCCGTTGCCGAACACCGGCACGCCGTCCACGCTCTGCTGGAAGCTGAGGTGGTGGGTGTCCTCGATGTCGACGTAATCCTGGCGCAGCTTGAGCGCGTCCACGCCGGCGGCGGTGAGGCCGAAGACGTCGAGGTGCGCCTTGAGGTAGCCCCGGGCGATGGCCTCGGGCTTCTGCCGGCTGGTGGCGGTCAGGAAGCCGTCGAGCTTGGCCACGTTGCGCGGCGTACCGGTGGCGTTGTCGATGTCGACGACGCCCTGGACACCGAGCGAATCACGCAGCTTGCGCGCCGGACTGGCCGGCTTGTCAGCCGCGGCGACACGAAGGGCCGCCGCGTTGGCGGCCTTGGCGGCCACCGCGACGCTCTTGGCGTCGGCGTTGACCTCCGTACGGGAGTCATAGTTGGCAAGTTCTTCGCCCTTGGCCGCCTGGTCGGCGGATCCCACGGCGCGGGTCGGCTTCGGAGCTGCGTCTGCGGCGGCGGGCAACAGCCCGGCCAGCAACACGACGCCTGCTCCAGCCGCCCACCACCGCCGACTCACGGACGGTGCTGATAACGGTCTCATTCAGGCCCCTCTCGGCCGGGCTCAGGTGGTACCGCCCGCCGAGCCTTTGCCCCCGCGCCGGATCCCACCCCACACATCTGTGGCCCGTCGATCCGTGATGCTCAACCGCATTGGTAGAGATAACTAGACCGATGTCTGAATCTTTACTGAGTCGATATCCGTGTTCGTACGAATACGTGGTGTAAGGGGCCCGTCCGGCCCACTCGGCGGGTTGCTGTGACCGGGCTAACCTGTCAGGAACGGGCGGCGAGCGCCGGAGGCCCACGGACCGCCGGCCGCCCGCGAACCTTCGGTTCCCTTTCGGCGTACTTACGTAGGAAAGGGCAAGAACGACTTGGAGGAGGCCCGTGACAACGCCAACCTGGGATGAGCCCGGTGGCCCACTGCCGCTAGACGAGTTCCGCGCCGCGAGCGAGGCCATCATGGCCAATATCGAGCAGGTCATCGAGGGCAAGCATGCGACGGTACGGCTGGCGCTCGCCGTGCTGCTGGCCGAGGGCCACTTGCTGATCGAGGACGTGCCCGGCGTCGGCAAGACCAAGCTGGCCAAGGCCTTGGCCCGCTCGATCGACTGCTCGGTACGGCGCATCCAGTTCACGCCCGACCTGCTGCCCAGCGATGTGACCGGGGTAAGCGTCTACAACCAGGAGACGCGCGACTTCGAGTTCAAGCCGGGCGCGGTCTTCGCCAACCTGGTGGTCGGCGACGAGATCAACCGGGCCTCGCCGAAGACCCAGTCCGCCCTGCTGGAGTGCATGGAGGAGCGGCAGGTAACCGTCGACGGCACCACGTACGAGCTGCAGGCGCCGTTCATGGTCATCGCGACCCAGAACCCGATCGAGATGGAGGGCACGTACCCGCTGCCCGAGGCGCAGCGCGACCGGTTCACCGCGCGCATCGCGATGGGCTACCCGGACCCACGGGCAGAGTTGGCGATGCTGAACGGGCACGGTTCGGCCGACCCGCTGAACGCCCTGCGCGCCGTCTCGGACGCGGCCCTGGTCCGCCGGCTGATCGCCACGGCGCGCGACGTGCACGCCGCGGACGCCGTCCAGCAGTACGCGATCGCCCTGGTCACCGCGACCCGGGAGGCGCCCGAGATCCGCCTCGGCGCCTCGCCCCGGTCCACGCTGCAGCTGCTGCGCACCGCGAAGGCGGTCGCCGCCCTGGAGGGCCGCGACTACGTTCTCCCCGACGACTTGCAGGCCCTCGCCGTGCCGGTGCTCGCACACCGGATCATCCCGACGGCCGACGCGCAGCTGAACCGGCGCACCACCGACGCGATCGTGGCCGAGATCGTGCACCGGCTGCCGCTCCCGCACGACCGGAGCCGGTCGCCGTACGACACCCGCACCATGGGCGACGGACGCGCGCAGTACGAGTCTCGGGGGCGGTGAGCATGCGCGAGGCCATGCGGGGCTTGACCACCCGAGGCCGCTCGTTCCTGGCCGCGGCCGCCGCCGCCGGCATCTCCGCCCTCATCCTGGGCGAACGGGACCTGCTCCGGGTGGCCGTCCTGCTGGCCACGCTGCCCTTGCTGGCGGCGGCGTACGTCGGCCGCAGCCGGTACAAGCTGGCCTGCACCCGGTCGCTGGATCCCGGCCGCGCCCCGGTCGGCTCGAGCGCCCGGGTGATCCTGCGCCTGCAGAACATGTCCCGGCTGCCCACCGGCACGCTGCTACTGGAAGACCGGCTGCCGTACGCGCTCGGCAGCCGGCCGCGGGTGGTGCTGGAACGCCTCGGCGCACACCAGGCCAGCTCGGTCGCGTACACGGTGCGAGCCGACGTGCGCGGCCGGTATCCGGTCGGTCCGCTGGTGATCCGGCTGACCGACCCGTTCGGGCTGTGCGAGCTCAACCGTTCCTTCCCGAGCGTGGACCGGCTCACCGTGATCCCCCAGGTGGTGCCGCTGCC
>Ga0307515_10018381_pt1 | contig 12658 bp, 11 predicted proteins | sample 17_EM_MG_FD_194513 | JGI IMG/M metagenome (GOLD analysis project Ga0307515, IMG submission 194513) | Populus trichocarpa ectomycorrhiza microbial communities from riparian zone in the Pacific Northwest, United States - 17_EM | ecosystem: Host-associated > Plants > Roots > Unclassified | place... | reverse complement strand
TCCAGCTCCGCCGCTATTCTAGTTTAATTTTGTTTTTTAAACACATTAAATTTGTAATGAATATTATTTAACATTACTTTTATATTTTTAATGTTTAATCCATTTTTATTTGTTTATTAAGGTTTTTCACTATTAATAAATTATTTTTTTATATATATTTCAAAATACATACCGACGGATATACCGGCGGATAATATATGTCGGTATTTCACAGAAAGTTGCCAAACAATTACCAGCAATGCCATAATTATCGACGGATATATTCCGTCGGTGATTAAATACAGACGGATTTACCGACGGATATTATCCGTCGGTATTTCACAGAGGGTTGGCAAACAATTACCAGCCATGCCATATTTACCGACGGATAGTCCGTCGGTAATTACCATTGAAATTGCAGACGGATTTATTCTGTCGGTAATGTTCTCGCGGGAAACATTTTTTTGGCGCGCGCGTATCCGTCTGTAAGACCGTCGGTGTTCTGTTGGTGGGTGTTTTTTTTATTTGCGACAGACTTAGCGACGGAAATGGGAGTTAATGACGACTAGTATACCGACGGACTTGTTCTGTCGGTGAGGCCGTCGGTAATTATTTCACCGATGGAGTTCGTTCCTGTCACCGACGGAAGTAGTCCGTCGGTAAAACTGTTTAATGGTGCAGTGTGCCACAGTCACCTACGAATTTACAGACGGATATATTCGGTCTGTATTATGGACTCACCGATAAATTTACCGACAAACTTAATCCGTCGGTATTTTACAGTGCCTGCCACAATGACCGATGAAAGTACAGACGGATATCTTCGGTCGGTATTCCAAACATTCACCGATAATTTTACCGACGGTATGAATCTGTCGGTATGCCACACTATCACCGACGGGATAAATCCGTCGGTATATTTCAAGCGGGAAACTTTTTTTTTGGCGCACAATTTCTGTTTGTAAAACCATTGGAAAATGTTTTTTTTTATTTTTCTAACAGATATAGCGACGGACTCTGGTATTACCGATGAAAGGAAAGCCGACAGACATATTCCGTTGGTGAGGACGTCGGTAAATAAATTACCGGCGAAATCTTAATCACATACCAACGGAATATTTCTGTCGGTAAAACTGTGAAATCTTGTAGTGAAAAAGGACTAGAGGACCAACGTCTTCTACGCCGCAAAAGCTGCCCTCCCCCATCCATGACAGCAACACCGACGCCTGCAACCACCGCCCAACCAGTCACCAGCATCACCGTCAGCTCATCTATCCAAGCTCATCATCCTAGGTAATTCTTCCCCTTATCTCCGTTTACAGTTCATCTTCTAGCATGCAGAATGTGCACTGTGCACATTCTGCAAGCAAGAAAATAATTAACCGGTTACTGTGCATGTGCACAGTAACCGGCTAATTAATTAACTGGTTACTGTGCTCATGCACAGTAACCAGTCCATCGTTGCTACGGGCTAGATCATCAGCCCAGCCCACGCGGCTGGGCTGAGTCCAGCCCAGTAGAAAGTAGGCCCCATTTTATTTTGGGTTGATTTCGACCCAGTTTCCTTTTGAGTCGGGTCCGGCCCAGTCAAAGAAAAATCCAAAAAAAAAAACATGTTGAAAAATTTGTGATTTTTCCTCTTATTTTTCTACTGAGTTTTGCTTAATATTGGTTTGTGTTTCTATACCGTAAAGATGCAAATCCAGTATTAAGATATCTCGGTTTTCATCAAAACATTAAAAAATAAAAAAAATGTGTTTTTATGCATATGGCCAAGTCTTTCAAAAATAAAAAATAAAAATCATATTGTATTTTCATATAACAAAAAAAAATGTATTAGCATGCATTTTCACTTTAATAACTAGTTTATTAAAGTCACGAGAACTAGGCCAATATTTCAAAAAATTCCAAAAAAAATATTTTGTTTTCTTTTAGTATCTGGGGTTACGACCTTATAAGTAAGATGTATTCTTGATATTAAATTCTTTAGCTGACGTTAGAAATGTTAGGTTTTACCCGATAAGATAAGGATCTCCTTACCAAGAAGGACTTTTCTTAACTATAGATAGGCCAACAACTAGAAAATACAACAAGATCTTAGATTTTATTAGACAATAAAACAATGCAGCTTACCTTAGGTAGGGCGTATTTGAGGTGCTAAAACCTTCTCTTTACGCAACTAGTCCCCGTACCCGATCTCTAAGACCAGTTAGGGTTCCTAGTGACCAAAATACTAGGTGGCGACTCCCATTCTAATTTTTCAGTAATAAGAGACAAGAATTCTTTGTCTCCTCACATTTGCCACACAAGATAGAATTTGAGGGTGGATGTTTTCGCCGCGACGCCGCACATGTGTGACAAGGGTCACTGCCACCTGCAACAAGGGAAACAACGCACAAACAACAATTGATTTTAAGTTTTCTTTTTGTCCAGATCCGTTCTCGGGTCTGTTGCTTTGTTCTGGTTTGTTGTCTTTCCTTCTTCTTCAAGCGGCAGATCTGGCGGTTGTGGAAGGAGTGCTGGAGGCCAAAGCTACGGGTGGCGCCGCTAGGGAAAGGGACAACGGTGGATCTGAGAGCGCCTAGAGGTTGGTGTCGATTGGGAGGTTTCGATGGATGCCAGTCTATGCTGAGGAGGGAAGATCTGTTGTGGTCAACAGTCAGGGAAAAGACAAGGATCTGTGGGCTGCTAGATCTCTAGTGGAGACGGCGCTGCTGCAGCTGACGGTGAAGACCAACTGTGAGAGGAGAGGGTGGTACTGAGGATTAGCGGAAGGAGAGGAAAGGAGAAGGGAAAAAAGGTTTGTGTTGATGAGAGGGAGATGAGACAGTGTGTGGGGCTGCCGAAGACGATGAGAGAAAATGGTAAGTGAAAGGGAGAAGGAAAAGGGAGTAGAGGTCAGAAGGGGTGTCTAAGTGACGGGGGGGCGGCTGGCTATGTTTCTCTGGTTTTGGCCAGGGAAGGGAGAGCAGTGGCTTGTCTTTTGTTTTGGCCAAGTGGGGGGCGGCCGACTGGCTTGAAAGAGATGGTTTTTAGGGTTTGTTTTTTTATGTGTTGCCTCCTAATGTTCAAAATTGCCCCTTTTTTGTGTGTGTTGTGGAGACCAGTATTTATAGATTTTTATTGCTAGGTTTCCAAACTTGGTCCCTCAACTTCCTTCTTTTTTTTTGTAAATTTGATTTTTCTTATTTTTTTGGATTTTTCTTATCAACATCGACTTAAATGAGGAAAATCGGTGATTTGAAAAATAACGTGTTAAAAGTCGAACGCATTCCAAAGATCTTTGAAAATTTAAATTCTTTTGAGACGATGCTGAAAATGCTAAAAATGATGCAAATATATTTAAAACATATTTTTTGGATTTTTGTTGTTTTTTTGCTATTTTTGGATTTTTCTGAAAATTTATCAAAACATGGGTAGCAACACTAGTTAGGGTTTGTTTATGAAGAAGAAAATCATTCTAGCTCAAATGGAGCCCACAAGGGATATAACCTTTAGAAAGTGAAGGGATAACAAAAATGACATTTTCTCATTTCAAGTAAGGTCAGTTAGAACTGATAAAATTTGACCTCATCTAGTGTAATAATTTGGACTTTGTAAAGAGTTATAATTCACGAGTCCGTAACTACTAAATTCACTACATGTCATTATGCATACTGCTAAAACTTAGCTACATGATGTGTGGTTCCATTTCATGTATGAGTTCAAAATTGTTTGGTTACCTCATGTCATTTCAACAAACATCAAGTCATTTTTGTAATCAAAACACTTTTAATCTTCAAGATGGATTAGCTTTTTTTTTTTTTGATCAAATGTAAGAATTGTATAGATCAAAAAGAAGCTGGAGACCAGCAATACAAGGAAAAGGGAACAATGTCCCTGGACCAAAACAAAAGCAAGACAAGCTTGCTGAACCGAAATCAAAGGGAACAGACTCCCTTGTACAAACCATAAGCATGACTAGCTTGCTGAATATAAAAGCTAAGGGAACAGACTCCCTGTATCAATCAAAGGGAACAAGATCCCGTGATCAAGCATCAAAGCCATACGGCAAACCAAACTAGCATACAATGAAAGCATCGGCTAGGAGACCCAAAAACCAGCAGTGAAACTTCTTCCAACCTAGACAGCACAGCAGCAGCTGAAACGAGGAGAAAACGTCTACAACAAGCCCCCGCAGCAGCCTGTTCTAGCACACAGCAGCAATCAGCCCTAAGCTAGCAAGCGACAGCATGCTAACAACAATGCCCAAAAGAGGCATGGCTTCCAGCACTCCAATGCCACAAAGACTGTGCATCCAGGAACGGGGAGATCAAAGCATTGGGGAGAGAGCCTCACCTGAATTGATCCCCAATACAGACAGACAGTAGCAGGACCTACACATCTGCACCAGCTTCCATCAACTAGACGAGAGCAGTCAAATGGGGAGAGAGTCTCAACCTGACTGATCCCCACTAGTAGATGAAGAGCTTCAACCTGGAGACCCAAAAACCCAGCAGTATCAGAGAAAGCATAAGCCCAACCATGAGGGGAGAGAGCCTCACCCAAACAGTTGAGAGCCATAGCAACGATCGAGAGCCAGCATTTCCACCTATAACCAAGGCAGCAGGAGACATACACAAGAGTGACAAAGCACACAAGCAAAGGCTACGCTGTCATTATATCTCCTATATAAGACATCATCCATTGAGACCAACCCTCCACCAACCAAAGCTAGCGAAAGGACAAGCAACAAAACATCTCCTATATAAGACAGCATCCATTGAGACCAACCCTCCACCAACCAAAGCTAGCGAAAGGACAAGCAACAAAACGAGCTAGAGAAGAATAGCTCTAGCAAACTATTAGACCAGCCAGCTTCAAGAAGCATAGCATACCAAGCTGCATATAGCAGCAACTAACTCCAGAGCAATGCTGCATTAAGCAGCAACAGATCCCTATACCAGGCCACCATGGGAAATCATCCACACATCATCACCAGCAACCTAACCCTGCACCACTGCATAGCTAGAACGAGGACAGACTCCATCCCAGCCCAACCATGAGGGGAGAGAGCCTCACCCAAATTGTTGGTATCCATAACAGTTATTGAAGGAGGTTAGCCGAATCAGACCTGCAGAAGAACCAAGGAGACAAGAGGCATATGTTTTGGACAAGGGGAGACAACCTCACCCAGACGAGCCCCAAGCAATGCCCCACATCCAGCAACCAGAATAATCAAGAGACCTAGCCAGTAAACACAGGGTTGCAAACCAGCACTATATCAGCACCTGTGCAACCCATATCAAACCAAGGACGGGGGTCAGCAAACCAAGCTGCAAAGAGCAGCACCCGAACAGCAGGCCAAACAGGACTCCACAACATGCATGGAGATCCTTCACAGCAGGTCTCCATACAAAACCAAATTCTCACCCAAGGAGCACACAAACAGAGTAGCCACAGCAACCAGCAACCAGCAACCAGCAACTCATGGTGGGAGCAGAACCAACCAGATGGTTATCAACCAGAAATCTTACAGAGATGTCCGGCGAAGAGACTCAACCTAAATCAATCAGTAGGAGCAGAGGATGAAGAAACCTTAACAGATTCATCCCAACAGATAGCTCACACCACCGAAAGACAGCAAATCCACTAAGCATATCCCTTAACTCCAGAAGACAAACATCATTGCAGTTACAAACCAGTACCAGCAACTGGGAACAATCCACAAAGTAGCCAGCACAACTCCACTAGAGAATAGGCCTAATTGCATGCGATAACCTCCACTGGAACACAGTGAAGAAGCCCACTCCAGCAGTCCCCTGAGTGGCAGAACGACAAGCAGCATACAACGCTGCACAGAGCAGCAACAAACCTGCATAAAGCAGCAACAACACCCACTAGAGGGTTCAAGGTCATGTCCAGCAGCCAACCACAGACCACTCAAGGCACACAACCAAACAGGACACAGGATAACACCCTGCAATCCAATCTGCATATCACAACAATACATATAGCTACATCGTAGCAGGAAAAACCCATATGACACAAAACTGGAGCAGTAATGGAGCTCCAGGATACATATATCTCAAACAACAAGCGCAAGCTAGTATAGCCGGGGGCAGGACAGAAGAGCCAATCCAGAGAACCCTAAGAGAGATCCTTCAACAGCACACAAGCCAAACTAGCATATGCCAGAAGCAACAAGCAGTAAAGGACCACAAACAGCAGCTCTAGCAATCAGAAAGGATCCAAAGCAGCTACTAATCATATATCCATGAATCAGGAAATAGCAATAGACCTAGGACAACAGAACCAGAATAACAACCGCTGGTCCCTCAAACAAACACCATCAGAAAACAAAATTGAGAGGTAGGGCAACACCTACCACTCCTAGATCGGGGAACCCAGTGACGCAAAAGCCCAACAATTGGTACAGAGGGTGTACCTGAGTTGGCGGAGAAACTAGGTGAACAAAAGATCCCGTAGATGTAAGCAGCGACAAGAGCCTTGGTAGATGCCAGGAACGAACCACCACTAGAGGCGCCTTCAAGGGTGGGAGGAGTATCAACCAAAAGGCCAAGATCCAGACTAGCTGCTACCAGAGCACACTTGTAAGGGATGGGAGATCGCACAACCCTAGATCAAGTATTTGAAAACTGCTTGAGAAAAGAGGGATCGGATACATAGAGAGCGTCAGTTGCCAGAAACAAAGCCAGACGGCACATAGTCTCTTCATGGGTTCGATTCTGATGAATCGAAGAGAGGAGAGACACTGATCGCTTGCCATAGATGGCCTCAAAAGTGGCCAAGGAAGAAAGAGGCTTCAATCGGGTACTCAGGAGCTGTAGAGCGCCATCGAGAGGAGAAAAATTCAAAATGAATGAGAGCATCTCTCTCTAGATTCTCTCTCTAGCTGCAGCTTTAATTTTACATGTTGGAGTTTGATCAAAATATTTTGTCAAAAATAAAATGTTAAAAATCTCCTAACTTCAGAACAACAAAAGGCAAAGAAAAGACATGTTTCGTTAAAAGATGAGATGTGATCCCAAAACAAAATGCAAAATGGCAAAATTCCATAACAAAATGATTGGCAATTCAACACCCTTCTTGGATTTGGCAATATCTGTGTTTTGCCAAGCATTTTCGATCATTTATCGTTTGAGGATGTTCCAGTGACAATAGAGCCAATGACACCTTCTTTATCAAACTCAACTTGTCTTTTGCTTACCAACTTCTAGACTCATTCTTGAAATTCTTGCAACTATTCAACTGAATGACCCAAGACCGCACCATGATATTCACATCTCTTGTCTAGATTATACTGCATAGGGAACGGTGGTTGCATAGGTTTTGACAGAGTCGATGCAATAAGTCTTGAGCCTAACAGATGATGGTAGACAAACTCGAGTGACAAAGGTATGTCAATCTTTGACAAAGATATTTGAGCAGATGATGTTATAGCAAAACCTAGCACACAACTAAGGTTTCTCACCTTCATAGCCATCTTCTTATTCATCTCTCCTCATTGTTCTAGAATCCAGGGCAGAACCATCAATCTTTCTCATCTTAATAGCTTGTTCAATTTTTTTGGCAATCCACACAATTTCATGTCAATCAACCAAAGTTGTTAGGTGATCCTAGTAGCGTATAGAACCATGTAACACTCCACTGCCGACACGTGGAATCACGTGCTGTCTCTACTAGAGAACCTGATGAATCTAAAACTCCTTTATCTCCTCTTCGATTCTTCACTGATGGTGTGGCAAACGGATACTTGTTGAAGGAGTTCTGCTCTATTGAAGTTTTATGTCTGCTCTTGTTTTTCAAACCAGGCCTGGCTCTTCTGCCTACTACAGTATTTCGGTGCTAAAATTGGTGGGGTAAATTTTCATAGCTCCTGATACTACCACATCCCCTCTTGTATTCCCCACTGGCAGAGACACAAACAGATCTATATAGAGAGAATTCTGCCACGTTGAAGTTCTATATCTGCTCCTGTTTTTCAGACCGGGTCTAGGTCTTCTACCTACTACACTGTTTTGGTGCTGATACTGGTGGGGTAAATTGTCATAGCGTTTGGAAGTACTACATCCCCTCTTGTATTCCCCACTTGTAGAGCCATAAACAAATCTCTGTAAAGAGAGCTCTGCTATGTTGAAGTTCAAGGTATACTCATATTTTTCAGACCGACATCCTATGTTGCTGGACTAGAATGGAGCTCACGATGGAGGCAGTTGTTGAATGCTACTGGAAGGAGATGTGGAGCTATGAACAACTAACAATATAACTGAACAAGAACAGAGGTTGTCATTTGTTGATTACTGAAGGCGTTGTTGCCGCTATTCACGACTGAAATGAAGGACATGAGGTGCAGCTTCGATGTTATGGCCACTGCTGGTGGAGTGTTGAGGAGAAGAATCAATTTTTTTCTTTATGTGAGATGCAGACTAACAGCGTTTTCCCAGGAGGCATGCATGGATGTTCTCTTTCCATTCTTAAAGCCCAACACTAGTTCAAGTATATCAAGGAGTCTAGCTACTTCACATTTGATGCTCTCAATTTCCTTTAGACAATGACTTCTTTCGGACCCTATTCTTTATTTTTCAACTTTTCTCAGTCTAGTATAGTAGACCTCGGGTGGGGGAACCTACTTTTCATCCCGGTGCATGCTTGCATGATAGATGTATGAGCATGTAATCTATATGATGAACTCGCCCTTTGAGGGGTGACATATGGTCGTAACTCTTGTATGATGAAACAAGAATCTTGATTCTTGCCCAAACTATAAAAAAATTTTGAGTGATGACCATTGTGTCACCCACAAGTCTTGAGTTCAAGATGCTTTAAAAAGGGTTTGCTCTGATGCAAATAAAGATAACACATACAATATAAGGACAAGTTCTATTTATTATGTGAAAATAGGTCGGTTTTCTACTTGGTCTCTATAAAGGGATCTCTCATTGTCCCAGTGATCACCCTCTTGAAGGCAATATGGGGGCTCAGTAGGCACTGAGTTGGCACGTATACCAACCGTTACCAGTCTAAGTACTAAACGAAGAGTTACAGTTTACACAAACTTAAACCTTGACTAAAAGTTGTAAGGTAAGCTGCTAGTCCCCCACCTAACTTGAAGCTTGTGTGTGCTTTCAAAAATTAAAACATGTGATGCATGAAACAATTCTATACAATACATGAACATATATGTACATAAATTAAAGCGTGTAAGAAAATAAATAAAATAAGCTTCTTAACAGAAAACACGCAAACCACACAAAACACAATTATCAGATAAAAACATAGCTTAGGCCACAAGGTCCCCAGTGGAGTCGCCATTCTGTCGCACGTAGGCAACTTCGCGATGAACAATATCCACTCTCATATCCTAGATGTTGGTACCCTGGAAAAATAAGAAGATAATGAATTCTTGTCTTTTATCTCTGGAAAGCAGGAATGGGAGTCGTCACCTAGTATTTGGGTCATTTGGAACCCTAACTGGTTTCAGAGATTAGGTATAGGGACTGGTTGCGTAAAGGAAAGGTATTAGCACCCCAAATACGCCCTACCTAAGGTACGTTGCATTGTTTATTGTCTGATAAAATCTAAGGTCTTGTCGGGTTTTCTAGTTATTGGTCCGTCTATGGTTTAAGAAAAGTCTTTCTCGGTAAGGAGATCTTTATCTTATCAGGTTAAACCTAACTGTTCTAACGTCAATAAAAGAACTACCTTTTTAATATCAAGAATACACCTTATGTATAAACGCGTAATCCTTAATATTAAAAGAAAACAAAATATTTTTTTTTTGTTATTTTTGAAATAATGGCCTAGTTCTTACGACTTTAATAAACTGGTTATTAAAGCCAAAATGCATGCTAAAACCCCCCCTTTTCTTATGAAAATACAATATGATTTTTTTGATTTTATCTTTGAGAAACTCGGCCGTATGCAAGAGAGCAAGACACATTTTTTTTTTATTTTGCAATGTTTTGATGAAAACTGGGTATTTTAATACTGAATTTGTATCTTTACGGTATAAAAATACAAACCAATACTAAGCAAGATTTAGTAAAACAATTTGCAAAAAATCTATGATTTTTTGAAATAATTTTTGAAGAATTTTTATTCGAATGGGCCAGACTCGGCCCAAAAAGAAACTGGGCCGAGATCAGCCCAATAAAATGCAAACTACCACATATTGCCAGCCCAGCCACATGGACTGGGCTGAGTTAACCCAGACGGGTTACTATGCCCATGCAGAGTAACCAACCCCAAATATAATTACCCGGTTACTGTGCTCATGCACAGTAACAAGGTAATTATTTCTTCTTGCTTGCAGAAACGTGCACAGTGCATGTTCTGCATGCAAGAAGATGAAATGGGAAACTAAGACAAGGGGAAGAGAATTACCTGGAATGGAGGCGCTGTCGTTTACGGTGCTGGTGGCTCATGGTGGCGTTGGTGTCGCGATAGCCGGCTGTGGTGGAAGACGTTGATTCTCCTTCTTCTCTCCTCTGCTTCGTTGTGCCGTCTTCTTCCTCTGTTTTTTGTTCCCCTGTCAACGGTGTTCCTGCCTCTCTGTAGTGGCTTCGTGGAGGTGCTGCTGGTGCTGGCGGTGCAGCTGGTGGCGGCGAAGAGGAAGACTGGCGGTGGTCCGCGGAGGACTCTGCTTCAGCTTCTCTGTATTTTCTTCTTTTTCCTCCTGCCTTCTGCTTGTTCTTCTTTCACTCTTCTCTCTCTATTTCTCTCTTAGATTTTCTTTCTTTTCCCTGTTCTCCTATGTTCCCCTCTCTGTCTTTTTTTTTCTTTTGTTCCCCCACTGGTTTTTTAGTTCCTTTTCTCCCCCTTGTATTTTTTAGTTCTTCCCCCTCTCTTTTTTTGCTTTGTTTCCCCCCTCTGGCTTTTATAGCCAAAACTGCATGCGTTTTTTTTTCTGATAATAAAGACGTTCGGGACCATTGTTGTAGTGGTAACGGTGTGCAGAGGGATAGTAGCTATGAAACGTTCCCCATAACTGAAGCAATCTGCGGCTTTTGTTGCTGAAACGGTTCCTCTGTCTGCTGAAACGGGTTCTGAAGAAGACAATGAATAGTGCCTCTGAAATGGCACTGTTTTTCTATTCAAAATGTATATTTTCGATTTGGTCATTGGAGTTTTGTATTTCTGTAATCAAATCCCTGGGTAAATTGTAATCAGATCCTTTGATTGTAGTGTCATTTACAAGACAGTCTTTGGTTTTTAATTTATGCGATTTGACCCTTAATTGATAAATAAATTTTCAATTTCTTCAATTTAGCCCTTGATTTAGTCAATTTCAGCCCCTCTATTTACGCGCCTTTTCCTGTTTGGTCCTTGGTTTAGGATTGTTTCAATCAAGTCACTAATTGGCCATCAAACTTTAATAAATATGCAATTAAGCCTCTGATTTGATTAAATCAACTCTAAAAATTGTAATTTGACCTTAGAGCTTTAATTTCTTCCAATAAAAGTCTAAATTGACTTAAAAATCAATTTTTCTTGCAATCAAACCCTCCATAAATTCAATTAAACCTTAGATAAAATTTAATTGAGTCCATAAATATCTGATTTTGAATATATTTTTTTTAAATTGAATTTTCTTGGTCAACATGGCTCTCATCAATCAACGATATACTGTTAAATTTCAATCTTTTGCATTTTTGAACCTCCTCAACCAATTTTTGGTTTTTTTTTGGCATTCCAGCATCCTTTTCTCACTTCTATTATTTCTTGGATTTCTTCTGAATATATATATATATTATTTTCTTATTTTTGTGTGGGGACCCAAAAAAATAGGTAACAATAGTTACTAGGAAACTCAGGTGTACTGGTCTTTATAAGAGATTTATGGGTAAGAGACTGATTGTGGTTAGGAAAGGTATTAGCACCCCTAATGCACCTTACCTAAGGTAAGCTGCTTCATGATTTGATGTGATTTAAAGGTTTTGAAAGTTGTCTTGTCACTGGCTTATTAAAAAGGAAAGAAAAGTTCTCATCAGTAAATAGATCTTTATCTTATTAGGTAAATAAAATATAATTATTCTAACATTAATATGAAAACAAAAATGAAAGTACAATTTTATTTAATATCGGAAACAAATCTTACATATAAGTACGTGATTCTGAATATTTAAAAAACAAAATATTTTTTGGTATTTTTTTAAAATATTAACCACAATCTCAAAACTTTAATAAACTGGTTATTAAATCCCAAAATTTGTACAAAAACATATTTTAAATTTTCAGGTGAGAATCTTTATATTTTTTAGAATCTTTGACCATATGCAAAATAAAAACATTTAATATTTTTATCTTTTTTATTTTTTTGACTTTTTGATTTTTTAACACTTACAAACAGTGTTTTAAGACCCAGCCCGGCCCGGCGGGTCAACCTGGGACCCGGCCGACCCGGGCCTGTGGCCGGGCCGGGTCTAAGCAAAAAACAGGCTGGGAATTGGCCCGGCCAGACCCGGAGGGTCGACCCGGGACCCGGCCGGCCCGGCCACACCCGGCTGAGACCCGGGTTTGTTTTTTTTATATTCTTATGCCCGAAATGATAAGAGCAGAGAGACGAATCACGAGCATTGCAGAGCAGAGAAGTGAGAAGAAGACCTAATTAATTTCAAGAATTTGTCAAACCCATTTCTTAAAAAGTTGGAGTCGAACCCAGAAAGTTTGGGAGAAG
>Ga0307515_10018379_pt1 | contig 12660 bp, 1 predicted proteins | sample 17_EM_MG_FD_194513 | JGI IMG/M metagenome (GOLD analysis project Ga0307515, IMG submission 194513) | Populus trichocarpa ectomycorrhiza microbial communities from riparian zone in the Pacific Northwest, United States - 17_EM | ecosystem: Host-associated > Plants > Roots > Unclassified | place... | reverse complement strand
TTAGCCTTTTCACGTATATAGCATAGAGTTAATAGGGCATTTTGCTAGAATTGCATTCCTATTTATTAATCTATACTAGGAATATTATTCCTAGGGCTTCCAAGCCCTTTCTAAAAGCCTTATAAGGCCTTTCCAAGCACCTAATTAAGGTCCTTAATTGCTACTATATACAAGAACGAATCCCAAAGTTAATCTAAAAAGCCACTACGCCTTATTATCATTAGGAGTAGGATTAGTATCTATCGGGCTACTAAGTGATGGCTGACGAGAATGGGATCCAGATGCCTTAGTAGGTGTATAAGTAGGCATGAAAATAGGGGCAGGACAATGAGGTGTAGCTAGAGCAGAGACTTTTAAACGCTTAACACCAATATTAGGTTTAAACCAATACTAACGAAGCTCTTACGGTGTAAGCTTATAGTTAATAAAGATACGCTTAAGCCCAGAATAAACAGAGACGTTGGCTAGCTAGCACAGTTTAAAACCACTAAGACCTTGCTACGGTAACTATTAGTTACCTATCCGCTAAGTACCCGAAGGGTAACCTACCTAATACCGCATTATATTATGCTCTTTTAAAACTTAACGCGTATGCGCAAACTCCTTCCTATAGTAGACAGCGACCTTCTTCTTATTACCCCCATCCCTTACCCTATCCTTAGTATACCAACCTTACTCTTACATTAGGTGTTGCTGGCTAGCTTGCTAGGAATTGTAGGCGGTGTAGATGGCTATAGCATAGTCTTAAATTCGACCCAGACGTTTAGCATTAGCGCTCGAATGGGAGAGAGCCCAGGCGATATAGTAGTCAAGGACATTAAAGGAACGTCGCCACTCAGGCCTAGGCTATTAAAGTTAGTAATAGAAATCTATTAAGGGTAGAAAAGCTCACCTTAACGCAACTGCCGCTCTTAGTACGCATGCATTAATTACAAGGACTAAAGGTATTAGATCTAACGCAGTGCGTCTTATTATAAGCCTCTAGAATCCTATTATTAGATTTCTAGTCTTTTAAAGACGTGTAGGCAAAATTATTCAGGTAGGACCAGCACTAGTTGCGGGTTAGCAGGGGTTAGGGTTCCATATACAAAGGCAAGGCCAGAATACGCTATGGAATTTACTTAAAAGAGCAGTTAGTAGGAGAATAAAGAGGCATATTAAATTAATGATGAAAAAGAAGAAAATCTTAATAATATATTAAAGATACGTCCAAATTAGACGAAGGTTAATAATAGGAAGTAAGGTGTTAAGGAAAAGGATTAAGCTTAAACATACGGATCGTTGGTACCCCCCAACGAAAATTTTAACCCGAGTTTATAATTAACAAGCCGATTAATTAACCCAAAACTTTAATTTAGAGCCGTATTGTATAGAGCTTAATTAACATATACTAGTAGGTATGGATTTATTTCGTAAATCCTATACCTCCGCCGTGCTTTATAGTAGGGGATAAGCTTTAGGCAGAGCCTTGTGTAGAGCTTTAATAGAGCCTTATGTAGAGCTTTAGTAGAGCCTTATGCGGATCTTTATACGGGTCTTTATGCAGAGCCTTACGCAGAGCCACGTACAGCTATTTATTCTGGCGATTAATTACAGAGATATTTGTAGGGACGACTGTATAGGCAATTATATAGGTATTTAATTAATTATTCGTACGGGCGTTCATATAGGCAATTAATTAATTAATTAATTATATAGACGTTTATAGAGCTATGCGTAAAGCCGTATATAGAGCCATTTATAGAGCCGTTTATAGAGACGTTCATACGGGCGTTTAGTTAATTAATCAATTAATCGTATAGGCGTTTATATAGGCAATTGATCGATTAATCGACTAATTATATAGGCGTTCGTACGGGCGATTATGCAGACGTTTATAGAGCCGTTTATAGAGCCGTTTATATAGACAATTATAGAGCCTTCCTAGTATATCAGTGCTGCATATTAGTAGAGCTTTAGAGCTCCGTATTAAGCTTTAAGTAGAGTTTTAAGTAGTGCTTTAAGCTCAAGGGGGAGACCCCCTTGGACCCCCCCCTACGCACTACGTGCTCCATTTACTACGTAGGCAGAGCTCTTGCAGAGGCTTTAGTAGAGCGTTTAGTAGAGCTTTTGCAGAGCTTTATATGGAGGTTCGTATAGAGCTTTTATAGAGCTTCGGTAGAGCTTCGTGCAGAGCTTCGGTAGAGCTTCGTGTAGAGCTTTAGTAGACCTTCGTATAGACCTTCAGTAGACCTTTATATAGACCTTTAGTAGACCTTTATGCAGAGTCTTATACAGAGCCACATGCAGGCGTTCGCACGGGCGATTAACTGCAGAGACGTTTATAGAGACAATTATATAGGCAATTGCATGGACGTTTAATTGATCGGTTATATGGGCGTTTGATTGATCGATTATATGGGCGTTTAATTAATTGGTTGATTGTATGGGCGTTCATATAGGCGATTATACAGACGTTCGCAGAGCCGTTTATAGAGATGTTCGTGTAGACAATTATAGAGCCTTCCTAGTATATCAGTGCTACGTGTTAGTAGAGCTTTAGAGCTCCGTATTAAGCTTTAAGTCAAGCTTCAAGTAGAGCTTTAAGTAGAGTTTTAAGCTTAAGGGGGAGACCCCCTTAGACCCCCCCCTGCGCACTATGTGCTCCATTTACTACGTAGGCAGAGCTCTTATAGAGGCTTTAGTAGAGCGTTTAGTAGAGCTTTTGCAGAGCTTTATATAGAGCTTCGTGTAGAGCTTCTATCGAGCTATATATAGGCGTGCAGACGTTCGTACGGGCGATTAATCGTAGAGACGTTTATAGAGACGATTATATAGGCAATTATATAGACGTTTAATTGATTGTTCGTATAGGCGTTCGTACGGGCGTTCGTACGGGCGATTATGTAGACGTTTATAGAGCCGTTCGTAGAGCCGTTTGTAGAGTCAATCGTACGGCGATTAATCGTATGGACGTTCGTACGGCCAATTTTAGAACCTTCCTAGTATATTAGTACTGCGTGTTAGCAGAGCTTTAGAGCTCCGTATTAAGCTTTAAGTAGAGCTCCGAGTAGAACTTTAAGCTTAAGGGGGAGACCCCCTTAGACCCCCCTGCGCACTGCGTGCTCCATTTACTACGTAGGCAGAGCTCTTGCAGAGGCTTTGGTAGAGGCTTTAGTAGAGCTTTTAGTAGAGCTTTTGCAGAGCTTCGTACGGAGGTTTGTGTAGAGCTTTTGTAGAGCTTTATACGGAGGTTCATGCAGAGCTTTTATAGAGCTTTAGTAGAGCTCCATGCAGAGCTTTAATAGAGCCTTATATAGAGCTTTAATAGAGCTTATATTTAGGCTTGTTTTTAAAGGCCTTATAAACGACTTTGTATATAGCTTTAAGCAGAGCTTTGCATAGGCGTTCGTGCAGGCGTTCGTGTAGACGTTCGTGTAGGCGTTCGTACAGACGTTCGTACAAACAATTGTATAGGCAATTGTAGACGTTCGTAGAGACGTTTATAGATACTCGTAGAGATGTTTATAAACACTCGTAGAGACGTTTATACGGGCGTCTGATCGATTAATCGTATGGACGTTTAATTAATCAATCATATGGGTGTTCGTACAGGCGATCGTGTAGACGTTTGTAGAGCCGTTTGTAGAGCCATTTATACGGACGATTATACAGCCAATTATAGAGCCGTCGTAGAGGTGTTTATAGAGACGTTCGTCAAGACGATTATAAGACTTCCTAGTATATTAGTGCTACGTGTTAGTAGAGCTTTAGAGCTCCGTATAGGGCTTCAAGTAAAGCTTCGAGCAGAGCTTCGAGCAGAGCTTCAAGGGGGAGATCCCCTTAGACCCCCCTACGCACTGCGATGCTCCATTTACTACGTGGCCAGTACACTAAGTGGGCAGAGGTGCTACAAAGCCTTTAGTAGAGCTTTTGGTAGAGCTTTTACAGAGCTTCGTACGGAGCTTCGTGCAGAGCTTTTGCAGGGCTTTAGTAGAGCTCAATGCAGAGCTTTTACAGAGCTTTAGTTAAATTCAATGTTTTGAAGTTCGTCACGTGTATTTTGCAGATAGATACCGCCCACACTTTTTTTCTAACCAATTAGAAGCCGGCTCTCTAACCAATCAGAAGCTGGCTTAGCGGGACTTTAAATTCCAGGACCCCCCAACCCAAATATATAGACCACTCGTACCTCGGGTCAATAAGCAAAGTATCTTTATACTTCACCGTCTAATACCCTTCTGGTAAATAGCCGCAACCTTACCAATATAACTCCGTTACAATAGCGCTATTTAGAAGGAAGGAAACACGCGTATAAGTTATTTAACTATTACTTCCTTATAAAAACTGACTACGCGGCTAAGGGAAGGCAATTAAAACGTCAAATCAAAGACGTATATAGGTTAAATTAGACCTAAAACGATACTATAGTATTAAAGAACAACGTTATAGACGTTCTTAACAATCGCACAATAGCTATAATTGCTATCGCGAAATGTCTCTGTTTACTAGGTAGTAGAGCTACGCTAAATATACGGCATAGGACCACTAGATTTAAAACCATATACACCAAATCTTAAGAGATAAGTCTCTTTAACTAACTAATTAATACCTTAACCGCATTTAATAGCCTAAGGGCAAATATAGGAGTAATGCGTTAGTGACGCAGGGAATTATAAGAAAAGGATTATAAGAAAAGATTATAGACCACATCTTAGCAGTTAAAGACGACGGCAAGCCAAGGCTCCGTACGTTAAATCCTATACCAAAGGTTCTACGGAACTATACTAGAACACCAAATTACCTATAATACTTGTAATTAATTACAGACTGGCATAAAGGCTTAGAAGCAGAGTTGTATAAAAATCCCTATATTAGCCCAGGTAGTCACCGGCATGCTTCCGGTAGGCTTCCAATGGGTCTCCTAGTAATCCTTACGTTTTTTCTCTAGTTATGTTTTTTCCTTATTAAGGTTTTTTAGGAGTTTAAAGTAGGGGTTAGATAAATAGATAATATACAGCGGCATGCCGATACCTCTCCAATATCTCTCCGAACCTCTTCTAGGACGAGCCCTTATAATTTCCCTACCGCAAGGTAATAGCGATTAGGGGCCAACCATAAGAAGGGGGGGGGCAATATAAGGGATATTATTGCGGACACCTTAGGTTGCCCTCAGGACAACCCCCGAACGCCCCTTAGATAGTCGCCGGTCACGTACTAGAGGCACGTGCCCGTAGTATATAGTCTCCACAATCCCAGAGGCCTTACCTCCTTAAGGATTCGTCTCTCTTACCAATCTATCCTATTCCAATCGTGTCCTTATAGCCCCCTGTCTATAAGATCCCCTTATAACTTATAAGCTTACTATAAGCGAGTTCTTAACTTTAATTTAACGTATATGCAAATAATAATAAGATACTCTTAACATAGAAGCAACTAGATAGAAAAACAATACCAAGCTAAGGAAATCCTAATTAGCGCCTTAATTCTTAGCGCTAGAAAACATAAATGTAATTATAAAAATCTTTTCTTATAAGAAATTTCTTATTTCTTTAGCTTCTTAGAGGCTCTATCTATAGTGCAATCTACCTTTCTTTTACGTGTCCCTCCCGTTAATAGATCTTCTAAATAATTATCTAGCGCCTTTTCTGGTTGGTCTCTTTGCTTATATAGTTTACCCCTCTAAGCTATCTCTATTATAATATCTTTAAGCGGTTTATATATCCTAGTATAACAATAGAGGTAACGTAGGTTCTTAGTATAGTATAATATAAGTCTCTTATGCGGTATACCCGCGGGTAAAACCCAGGTAGAATACTAGTATACTATTATAATAGGACTATATTTGGATATAACTAATCTATATCTAGGGTTTTAAAGACGCTTTAAGTCCTCTATTATATAGTAAGTTAGTAACTATAATAAGAGATAATTTAGTTATCTGTCTGAAATTATAGTATCGGAAATTATTAATACTTTAGTTAGGGGAGGTATATCTATAAAAAAGTTTATAGGATTAGCTAAACTATTCTCTACTTAATTATTAGTATTGCTAAATAATATATAGGTGTTTTATAAACATACCTAGAGGCACTAGCAAACCTTTAATATAAACCTCTTTTAGTTAAGATAAGTCTATCTTAGTCTTGCTATAGCTCTCTATTAGCTTAGGTAAGACTATCTTAGTTTTACTACGGCCTTTTAGGCTCTTAAGGTAATTGGCGTATATTTCTATATTCTCTTATATATCGCCCTCTGTATTATTATTAATTTTATAAAAGTTAACCTCCTTAGTTATATAAGCAGGTATAGAGGGCATCTACTACTATCCTAGTTAATCTTCTTGCTTATACAGTTTACTCTTCTTAGCTATCTTAATTATAATATCTTTAAGCGGTTTATGTATCTTAGCATAATAGTAGAGGTAATAAGGATTCTTAGTATAGTATAATAAAAGTTTCTTTTACAGTATAGCCACCGCTAAAACCTAGGTAGGATACTAGTATATTACTATAATAGGACCGTATAAAGATATAATTCCTCTATAACTGGGGTTTTGGAGATATATTATGTCCTTTATTATATAATAAGTAGGTAACTAGAATATAAGATACTTTACTTATCCGCTTAAGATCTTAGCATTGGAAATTATTAACACTTTAGATAGATATATAGGGACTAAACCATTCTCTGCTTAATTATTAGTATTGTTAAATAATATAGCTATCTTATAAATATACCTCTAGGTACCGGCGAAATATATTTAAAACCTACGACTATATTTATTTACTAGGATAAGCCTTTAATATAGTTCTCTTTTAGTTAAGGTAAGTCTATCTTAGCCTCGCCATAGTCCTCTATTAGCTTAAGTAAGTCTATTTTAGTTTTACCATAGCCTTTTAATCCCCTAAAATAATTAAGATATATTTTTTATACACTTCCCTAAACTATATCCTCTTATATATCGCCCTTTATATTATTATCGTTTTTATAAAAATTAGCCTTATTAGGTATTTAAGTAGGCGTATAAGGTATCTGTTTCTATATAGGGTCGGAAAGCTATAATTATTTCTCCTCCCCGCTACCAAATGCCGTATCTTTATTATTAATGCAATTTTAGAATAATTTAAGGTTTCTAGTAGGTTAATAATTAGGTATATTATCTTTAGGGCAATAGTATATTATAAGGTTTTTATAAGCACTAATTAAGGACCTATAGGTTATATTAGTAATATATCTAAGCTTAGTTAAGGTAATATATATAATATCTAGTATTCTTATAAGGATGGTAAGGGATATATAGTTAAGAGGTTAGATTTAAAGGTAAGTTAAATTAATGGCATATAAGAACTAGGAGTATAACGTTTATATTTTATTTCTCTCCTAAGGCGGAGTTAGAATAGAAGGTAGAAAAAAAAGGCGGAGTACGCTAGCCGCCCCTTTCCACTTTATGTGGTGTCTATAGTACAATATTTAGTAGCTATAATTACTCTTAGCTTACATATTGTCTGCGCCTAAAACTATAGGTGCCTAGAGTAATCTACAAGTAAGGCATTATTAGGGGTAGCTATTAGCTAAGCTGCTGTTAAACTTAAATAGCTAACAATCCCTAATGGACGCCGTATGCCTTAATAGGGTTTAGAAGTGTTTATATAAAGTTATAAACTAAAATTAGAAGTTAAAAATAACCCCTAATAACGCCTCTCTTAGCAGGAATAGCACTATATAATCTACTTTTAACGCCTATCCTTCTTGGGGCAAAATACTGCCTAAGCAGTAGACTTATCCTAGCCAGTTAATCTTATATATTAACCCCCCATCTATAGCAAAGGAGCTATTAGTGCCTCTAGGGTGGTTTAATTACTATTCTAGCTAAGCCCTTTATAAGCGCTCCGCCTTATATAGGCAGTAATTAACTCCTATTAATCTGCCTTGTATTAGGGGAGATCTTTTACTTAAAGCGCTAAGTAGCCGGTATTTAGAGGTCTATAGGCTTATTTTATATCCTAATAACATTAACTATAATTTCTCCTTAAGTGGTATTTGTAACCCTAAGTACCTATAAGCGCAGCGTCCCTAAATTGTTAGCTAGTAAGTAGGCGTTTATAGATAGAGAAACTGGCTTTAGAGATAACGGTAACGTAGAGGCGTTAGCTAGTTGGGAAAGTAACTTTAGTAATAAGGATTAAGAATAGGACGCAGAGATATTATATAATAAAGAAAATGGTTTTAGCACTAAAGATTAAGAAATAGGGGTAGATAGTAATAAAGAGATATTAAGTGATGAGGCTATATAGGCGACGGTTGGATATAGTGGCCTTAGCTTTATAGTCTTAAATCTATAAGTATAGAATATAAATATAAAGAAGATTTCTAATAAAAGCTAGTTAAAGGATAAAAACTTTAGCCTCTTTTTGTTTAGCCTATCGCGAAACAAAATAATATTTTACTATTTCTACTAAAGTCTCTGCCCGCTTGATTTATAGCAAGCTATAAAGTATTCGCGATAATCTATACTTTTACTTAGATGAATTTATTTACTACCTTAAAAGCAATAATAGAAGGTAAATCTATGCTAATGACCTAGGATTTTTTAATTTTTTTTATATACCTAAGACGCATGCCATACTAGCAACTATTAGTCGTGTTTAAGACTATAGTACTTATAGATTTATATCTTAAGGATATAAATATATTCTTTTATAGTATATAGCGGTTATTTATCTATTCTAGTATAGTAGGGAGGGGTAGTTAGGTTACGCAAGAGGGCTTAGACTTATAGCTACGTTTATAGGGCTATTTATATAAGAACTTCTCTAAGTGTATATAAGGGGTCTTTATATAGGAACTTCTTTAATATTTCTAGATCTAGGACTTATATATTTCTTTTTTTTATAGTTCTAGTATTTTCCTAACATTTACTTCCTATTTATATACTAGGCGTTAATAGAGGGCGCTAAGTTAGATCACCCTACTTATACAATTACTCTACTTATATAATCGCCTAGCTCGTACAATTACCTAATTTGTATAATTTCCTAGCTTATATAATTGCCTAGCTTGTATAATTACCTAGCTTGTATAATTACCTAGCTTGTATAATTACCTAGTTCGCACAATTACCTAGCTTATATAATTACCTAGCTCGTAGGATTACCCAGCTTCTATAAGTACTATACTTGCACGGTTACCTAGCTCGCATAATTACTTAGCTCGTAGAATCGGCCAGCTCCTATAAGCATCTAGCTCGCATAATTACCTAGTTTGTATAATCGCCTAGCTTATATAATTACCTAGCTTATATAATTGCCTAGCTCCTACGAGCACTATACTTGCATAATTACCTAGCTTATAGGATTACCTAGCTCCCATAAGCATTTAGCTTATATAATTAAAGCCAAAGTTATTAAACCTATTAATACCCTATTTATACGCTAGGCATTAATTAGAGGGCGCTAGGTTAGACTACTCTACTTATACGATTACCTAGCTTATAGGATCCCCTAGCTCCTATAAGCCCCTAGCTTCTACAATCTCCTAGCTTATAAAACTAAAGCTATAGCTACTAAATCCGTTAAGATCCTAGCTATATATTTAGAGGACGCTACGCCTAACTACCTAGCTCGCTATTTTTATAGAATTCCTTAATTAATTAATGGTGCCTGTTTGGAAAATATCCCTTAATAACTTTCTATAACAGAAATTTCTTATTACGTAATTCTATAAGGAGATTCACTTTCTTAACTGCCTATACTGGCTCTTTAGCGCGAAGGATATAGCTATAATGGCGCTAATATGCACCCGGTGTTCTCCCCAATAGGGCTTTTATAATATTATCTTATAATAAAACTATAAGTAATACCTAGTGACCTAGCTCTATAAGGATTTGGTTTTTATAAGGCGTCTATTTTTAAGACTAGAACTCCTATAAGGCTTTTTTTATAATAAAAATCTTTAAAAATATTAGTAAAGCTATTAGAAGTTATATCTAAGAAAAGAAACTAACTAGCAATATACGCTAAAACTCTATATCTAGGTTATAGGGTTATAAGAGATCCCACGTGTTATTTAACCTAGTAAATGTAAGTAATATATAGCCTTGGTAGGATAAGGTATAAGATATATAGGATTAGGTATATCTCCGAAATTTAAGCTAGTAAATGTGGCACTTATCTAGCAATATTTATAAACAGAAACCTATTTTGCCTTAAAAAGTATATAATAGCTTTCTCTTTATTTATCTATTTACTACTTACTCCGGCATTAAAAAAAGTCTATAATATTTCTACTTACAACCTAATATTAGTCTATTAAGCTTAGACGAAATACTACCCTAACCATTACTATCCTTAAAGGTTGTATTTATTAACTTAAATTGTTCTTTAACTAACTAAGACTTATATATAAATGCTAAGGGCTTATTATTTGTATAAGGGCTAATTAAGTTACACTTTATAAAGTATTAGTAGAGTCTTACTAGGGAAAGGCTAATGGTGTAAACTAACAGTTTAGGTAGTTTTTAGAGAGCTAAGTTAATTAATATTAAGCGGGTAATCGGCGCTAGTAGCTCTAGATTAACTATTATTAGTAAAACCCTCGCTAGACGCTAGACTAGTCGCTCTTAACTTATTAGAAATATCTATAAAGTAAACTTTATTATCTAGATTAATAGATTTTATTAATATTAAAAATAATAGTAATAGATCGTATTGCTAAAGTAATTAATTAAAGTATATCTTGTATTAAAACTGTAAGAGGTATAGTAGGAGCGTTAGCAGTAATTAGGAGGACATTTGGCGGAACATATCTATTTAATAGCACTAGGCGGCTGATAAATACAATAATATCACTAATACAACTCCCCCTTAATGCACGAGCGCTGTAATTTTAAGAATTTTAGACGTATATATGTAAATTTATATTATAGTGCAAGCGGATTTATTTAAAGACTAAAGGATTAATTTTAATTATATGCCGAAATCTCAACTTTAAGCTAGATATAAAAAAACTACTATTAAAGGTCCGTAATATTAACAAGTAAATATAGCTTCTATAAGAGAGCACTATCTATACCTTTCTCTTTAATATAGTCCTATAAGTCTTAGAGAATTGCCTAGATTATAGTCTGCAATTTAATTAGAATAGATACTATATAGGAGATATTAAACATACTTAGACTTATAATGCGTTAGAGCGATTATATATTAACTTAGAGAAAGCAGATATATAGATAATATCCTATACTTTTCGCTCTTTAGTTCTTCTATAAAAAATACTAAAGAAATCCTATAGAGGCTTAGGGAATAAATAAATAATTCTATAAGAGAGTATATCTATAGTCCTCTTATAAGTTGGAGTCTTATTTATCGGAGTTTTATCTAGGCAAGTGCTAAGAATTTTACTTAATATTATATTATTAAGTGTTTATGGGACTTATTGGTATTATATATATATAGAATCTACTAGTCCCCTAAATGCCCTTTACTAGTTACTTAGGCCTGTAGTAATTTAATTAAATAATAAACTGGTGCTAAGACACTTAGAATCGTCTAACTTAGAAGGTATTGTTTCCTTACTTTATAAGCTCTCTATAGGCCAACTAATCCTAGTAATAAAAGACGCCTTTTTTAGATCCACCTTAATAGATTATAGGGTATTCGCTCGTTAATAAAGCTTAGTAATTAATGCACCGTATCTAAAATCTTAATTCTAACTATAAGCGGCTGTTAAAGTACTAATAATTAATATAAGAGGTAGCTAAATATAACGCTTTAAAAAACTAATAGTTGGCGTAATCTAGCGAGTTACGGCTTTAATAAGTAAGCTAATAGTTAAATAAGCATCTATATTAAAGAGTAAAAAGCGGCTATAAATAGTTAGCGGAAATAGGATAAGCTAGGGAATGGTTTAAAAGGAGCGGTAAAAATAGTAAAGTAGGGTAGTAATAAATAAAAGATGTAGAAGACGTGTTAAGGTAACCGGCAGAGCGGGTAATAAAGGTAATTATATATCCCTAGTGTAATAGGGCGGAAATCAGCTCTATATATTAGGTATTTCTGTATTCTTTCCTTTAGATAGCATCCTTAGATCTATTAAGGCGTCTTACTCTTTAGCTCCTTAAGGAAAAAATCGTTATAAATTATATATCCTACACGTTAGTTAGAAAAGGAATCCTCTAATAATATTAAGGCTTATAGCCTTCTGCGACGGAATGAGCTATATTACTAAATATTTTATATTATACGCCTAATTAAGTTTACGACTTATATCGCCTCCTATTTTAGCTAAAAGAGATATCTAATTTTAACTGCGCATTATAAGCAAAAGCGAGGTTAATAATTGCTACTATATTAGCGTAGCTCTGATGAGGGCCTTATGCTAATTATATTACTTTAATTAAGTGCGTAATACTTAATTAAAGTAATATAATTAGCGTAAGGCTCTTCTAAGTTTTAGGGGCGCTAGTGACCTACTAGGGAATTAAAAGTAGAGGGGAACAGCACTTAACTACTCTTTTATCTTAATATAAATTATATAACTTACAACCCACTATTATAAACTTTAATATTGCAGTAGCCCTAGATCTTATCCGCAATGCTTTTAATAAGCAGCTTTAACCTTATCTCCCTAATATTATATATACTATTTAAAGGCTCCAGAAGCTTCCTATTAACACCTTTT
>Ga0307515_10018378_pt1 | contig 12660 bp, 2 predicted proteins | sample 17_EM_MG_FD_194513 | JGI IMG/M metagenome (GOLD analysis project Ga0307515, IMG submission 194513) | Populus trichocarpa ectomycorrhiza microbial communities from riparian zone in the Pacific Northwest, United States - 17_EM | ecosystem: Host-associated > Plants > Roots > Unclassified | place... | reverse complement strand
AACTTGTAATTCAGGTCATAAAATTAATTAGATTCAATAATATTTTTTAATTTAGTTAAATGATAAAAAAATATGTAAAAATCAATTCAAAATCAAATAAATTTTGAAGAATAAAATTTAAAAACAAAATAGCATGCAAAGTCAAGCATACCTGTGAAAACAAAATGAAATTAAATGTTCATTAAATATTAGAATATATTACACAAATAGCCATTAGGCAAAGTTTTGTATTTTGAAATAAAATGGATATAAATTTTTTTATAATTCCTTAAAATTATTAAATGATAATAATTAAATTAATTAAATGATACTTTAATCAGTTTTATGCTCATGCATTTCATGTGGTGAATATATTGATTACTACATCTCAACATTATTTTTGAAAGAAAATGTCATTTTCTTTAGTTATTAATTTGATTAGCAACATATTCACATTTTCTTATAAAAATATCACTAGAATAAAAATTTATAATTTTTAAGAAAATAAAAAATTAAATAATTAAAACACTTGAAAAACATATATAAAGCCAAAAAAAATTAATGCATTGATGAAATAAAATGTCCAAGCACGCTTTTAAAAAGCGAAGCTAGTGTGTGTGGGCCTCCCAAGTTTTTTTGAAAAAAAATATGTAAATTTATTGTTTGTCACCCAGAATCCAAGCACTATAGAGGTAGTCGTACATGTTTTTTGGGTCAAAAATTTTATTTTTCAAATTATTTTTATTTAAAAACAGCTTAGAAATACCATAATTTAAAAAAAAAACAGCTTAGAACCACCTAAATCCTAATAACCCTAGAAAAAATTAAAAAAAACTAAAAAAATCACAATCAACCAAATAAAAAAAATCTAAACCATAACCGATCTTTTTTTTTATGGAAGTTTAGAAATAAAAACAACCACCATTAAAAAAAATTTATTAAATAGAAATCATTGATATTAAGAACAATAATTTTCATAATGAAAAATAGTCAAACCAATAATTTTTTCTCTTTTAATATTTCCAGGTAACTTTCTCTATATTTGTTTTCTAACTTAAAGATTGAAATGCAAAGAAAGTAAACTTTTGAATTAAAATTGAAATTTAAAAAACTAGGGACTATAGAGAAGAAAGAGAAAGGAAAGTGTGAGGGATAAAAATAACTTTTTTCGAGATAAACCATGTTTTTTTTTCTTTTTTACTCGTTGGTCCCCCTTTTGAATTTTGTCTACCCTTAACAAATTTTGACACTTGTCATCAAATTAGACGTATAAAGTTACAATTAAAAAAGATTGAGGATAAAAAGTGAAAGAAAAATCAGTCATTGTTTACTGCTACTGTGTTTTACCTGGTCATTTCAGTATATTCCAGTAATTTATAAATAAAAGCAAATAATTGGAAATTAGAAGGGAAAAAAAAACAGTCGTTCAGCTGGGCTGTCATCTGTGTACTGTACACAAATATGGAGACATTTTACGGGGAAGAATATTGGATCGTGGTAGACACGATTTTTCGGGGGCATGGACATATCAGTAGAACGAAGATCACGTGCCTTAAACGGCACGTGCTGCCTGCCACAAATGAAATCCCAAATTATACACAGCTGAGCTGTCTATAGGATTTTTCACCCTATTTAACAAGTCCCAACGCACATCCCCAGGAAAAAAGACCTCCTTCCACGACTCTCATGTCAGCCGTCGCCACCTGTCTCCGCCACCGCTTTCCCCAATTACATTACTTTGAATTATCGAATACATGCCAAGATTCTGTATTTAATCGGAAAGATGAAATCAAATCATGAATGTACGTAAGTATAATTTACATTGAACAATTATTAAAAAGGAAAATATTATTCAAGAGATCGAGTACACGACAACAAGTTGTAATATTTAAGCTTAGTTGTGCGTGTAGAAGTAAAATAATTCAATAAAAGATTATACCAAGAAGAATCTTTCTTCTTTTTTACCCCCATAATATTGCCATTAATATAAAAGGCATGGCCCTTTTACTATAGATGTGTTTATTGTTACTCATCTCATATTTTATTGTAGATTATAATAATAAGTTTTTTTAAAAAAATTAATTTGATTCTTGAACTTTTTATTTACATAATTAAGCTATTTTAAATTTAAATTGAAACTCAATTACATAGTTTTTGGAGGGTGAAGGTTGAATTGAAAGACATAGAATTGAAATGAGAAAAACAGGTAATATAGGTCGTGGCTTTGAAATTTTTTTAAGAATTTTATTTTTGTCCCCTAGTTTTTTAGTTATTAGGTGACTGACCCCTATAATTTTAAAAACATACGTTTTGGTACCAAACTTTATTTTTTTTCTTTTTAGTCATTTTGTGACTGGAGGACAGAGAAGAGATCGTTATATTTTAGCTTAGAAAAAAAAAGTTGTTGTTGGAAAATATTTAGGCAATCAAAACAATCTATTTTTAAATCAAAAAATTACATATGGTGAGGGGGATTAATATTAGGTGTTTTTTACCTTGAAAACACCTATAAAAACATATGTGAGCTCAGGAAGTTTTTTAGATTTGGGTTTATTTTAGGACGGTTTTTTTGTGTTTTTTGAGGTTATAGATTGGTTTTACAAGGCTTCTATGGTGTTTTTTAAATGTTTTTGGTCAAAAAATGGGTTTAAAATGGGTTTCTGTGTAATAAAGAAAGAACCTTGTTTTTTCGACTACACTAGTTGCCTGATTTTGAAATTAACAAACAACGCATTGTCTTTTTGATTTTGACAAAGAATGGGGCGGGTGATGCGTTGTTTGCCCTATTCACTTCAAAAAAAAAAAAAAAGAGGCATGTGCACGTGGGTCTAGACTTGTAGGCCCACGCGTGGGGCCCTTCTTTGTGGGCCAAGCGTTGGGCCTGTCTTACCTAGCCCATAGCACATGGCCTCACTCTTTTTTAGTTTTTTTAAATTACTACTTTTGTATATGTATTTTTCAAAATAATTTTTGTTTTTATGTTTTGATTAATATCAATTCTCAGTGATTGTTTTTGTTGATTTAGTCTTTTTAAAATAACAATTATTTTTTAATTATATAGAGCGTTTTTAATTTTCTTATGAGGTTGGTATGGTTCATTTATAATTTTTTTTATATTTTATATAGATTAAATTTATTATTAAAATAAAAATATTTATTTTTTTACAAAATTTTTAATTTATGCAGCCTTGCATGAAATTTTTTCTTTTTATTTTATTCAATAAATTTTATGTGTGTATCGATTTCTGTTATGGATTGATTTTCATAAATAAATTCATTAAATACAACGTATTGCGATATTAAATATGTTGGCCTATACTCATCTCTTAATTTTTTCAGTTTCTCTTCTGGTTATTGTTAATGATTTTTTTATTTACATAAATGATTATTGGTCTATTTGATTAGATACTTGTATGAGTTTTTTAGTTTATTCTTTGAATTTTTTTAGAAAACAGGTTGTATACCTAGAATTTTTTTAAAAGAAAAATTTACGACACATGATAGCGCGCGGGTCAAATAGTTATATATATGTAAAAAAAGTTAGATTTGATATATTTGTTTCTGCATTTTAAAAGTGTTTTTGAAAAAATTTAAAATTATTTTATTTTTTGCTTTAAATTAATATTTTTTAGCGTTTTTAAATTATTTTGATGTGTTGATATTAAAAATAATTTTTAATAAATAAAAAAATATTATTTAATATACTTTCAAATAAAAAAAATACTTTAAAAAATTACTATTCTCACCCTTGAAACAATTATTTACAATGTAGAAGCAGGAAATTTGTGTCGGTGAGAGAGAAGCTTGACATTGTCGTCGCATAAAGACAACCATACGTATGCTTTGGACTCGCATATGATCATAGCATCTTAAAAGAAGGGGAAAAGGTTGGCAGTGCACCCCTCCTTTTGCCAGCAGGTCTTGCTTTCCCTTTGGATTCATGCACTCAATCTTACGCCAAACATTTTCTTCCCCAATGCACTAGCCTTTTTCATGTTGTTTTTAGACCCAAACTCGACTCAGTCCGATACAAGATTTGGTTTAATTCAGAAAATTAAAAAAAATGTTAAAAATGCTTCTTTTTTTTCTTTTCTTGGCACACACTCAGAAGCAACACACTAACCTACGATTTATAAAATTCTAATTAGGTTTAGCATAAAGCCATAAAGTTAGGTTCAAAAAAACTGAGTCTCGCAATATACCAAACCTATATTTACTTGAATTCAGCTCATAACCATATTTAAAGGTGTTGAGCTTGAAAGTGAGATAAACACATATTATTTGAGCTTAATATTTCGCTAAGCCTATAGAAATAGATATAAATGTAAACCTTACCCACCTATCAATAAATTCCAACCTTGTTTTGAGCTTTCTAAAAGGATTTAAAGTCAAAATTCATTTCTCATCAAAGTGTCATAAATATCATCCATCAAGAAGGCATATATATTCCCTTACCAATATGAGAAAATTCAAACGAGTGAGTTCAGACTTACATATAGGTTTATTTTTACATTTCAAAAATGTTTTTGAAAAAAATTAAATTTTATTTTATTTTTTTCTTTGCTTTAAATTAATTTTTTTTAAATGTTTTCAGATCATTTTGATGTGCTGATGTCAAAAATAATTTTTTTTAAAATAAAAAAATATTATTTTAATACATTTACAAGTAAAAAGTAATTTGAAAAACAATTACAACCATAATTTCAATCTCGTCCTAGCATAGTTTACTTGTTTGCTAACCATTGAAGGAAATTGGCAGCCACATTCATTTCATGCCCTAAAATGACCGCACAAATGTAGAACTATTTTCCCAAAAAACATTAGTGATTGAGACATTTTCAACCTAACAGCTGGTTAATTTTGCATAATGACCACCCTGGATAGTGCTAGGGCGCCCCCTTAAGTTACCAGCTATTTGTTGCCGCAGGCAGCTTAGGACACCATGCAATTGCAAGCAAAGAGATAAATGAATAGGCTTCATATTCCGTTTTTTTCTGGCTAGCTTTCATTGCAGCACAAACTAGCTATACTGGAGAACACATCAATGCTCTCCAATATATTATCCTGATGTTTTTTAATGGTTATAATATTGTGTTGATGTAAAAAATAAAATAAAAAAATATTATAATATATTTTCAAGGAAAAAAATCTTTTAAAAATATTAAAAATCACGCTATCAAAGACATCAAAGTTGGTAAAAGAATAAAGTAAACTTGTTTTGGGTTAAAAGTGGTGTACAAACATGTGATTTTAGAGCTACTTTATTGTAGTTTATTCATTAGGTAAACTACTCAACGTTTGACTACCACCGGCAATTTTATAGCTGTTGTTGTTGTTTTATATGGTACCATACTATATGGTTAAATAAATGGGAAAAAAACACCGATAATAAATTGACATTTATTCCATAGAAAGACCAATTTCACCTATCGGATTGGGTTTGAAGAATTTTGCGGTAGTTTTCAGTTTTCACACCACTTAGCAGTCAAGGCCCTTTCAGTTTTCACACCACTTTCACCTATCAGATAAACGTTTAGATGCCAAATTGCAGGTCGTGACTGTCACACAGTCCAGAATCGTTTTTCGATGAGGTAGTAGGTATTAGTTCAAGAATGTGTCAAAGCAAAATCATAGTTTAGTGCAGGCCCGTTCCTTCACATTAATGACCAGTTAAAACACTTGAATTTTCGAATTTAGCGGTATACATTGTTTACTTTGGCAGATGACTAATGCTTTAACACATTGTAGCTTTCAACACCACATGAATTTTTCTTTTGCCTTTAGCTTCCGGACAAACTAGCTGAATTACACCTAACAGGACAGCTTTGACACAGATTTAATGGCAGCGTCTCTATTTGCATGTGAGACCAATGAGTTTGAGGGTTTTAAACCTCGGTTACAGTGCTCTTCACTTAGATCCTTTGACAAAAAAAGTGAAAGAATAAGTACTCCTCGAAGAAAGAAAGGAAAAGCAGCAAAAAGGAGAGAGAGGTGATCGTCCTTAACACCCAAATCATTTAACCCCACCGATTTTACTCTCTTTCTCTTCCCTTTTCCATTAGTATACAGAGAGACCCAACAAAATTGTACACTAGTGAGAAAAAGCTTAGTAGTAGCAACCAACCCCCACCACCTTTTATCGTCTCTTAGAAGACAATCTTCTTCCTTTCTCTCTCTGTCTTCTCTTTCTCTTTGCAAAAGCTAAAGGGATCCCAATGTATCTATCTAACATCACCAACAAGTGATATTTCTTGAGCTTAAAGACTCATAATCATTATTATCTATCATGACCCAGTTGCACATGGTTACCTTTGCGAAGGGTAGATAGGATAAAAAGGGTCCAAAATGGATGTGGGTAGGAGAAGAGCTGGGGTTAAAACTAGTGTAGTAGCAGGTTCTGTGTGGGAGAACAGAATGAAACTTGATGAAGTTAAAGGTGGAATTAAGGTATTTAATGGAGAAGAGAATGTTGAAGAGAGTAGAAGTAGTAATGGAGATGTTGGAAAAAAGATGGTAAAGAGAGGACAGACTGGTACAAGTGCTAGTGTGGCTATGAGTGGCAAGAGAAAGACTTGGAAATCTGAGAGCTTAGATGGTCCAATTCAGATTGCAAAGGGAAAAAATACTGAACAGCTCTGTAAAGAATTGAGTGTTTCGGTTGATGGAATCAAGAAAAATCCAGTTCAGGCAAGAAGGGGAAGATCTGAAGGGAGTAATAAGGAGCTTAGCTTGTCAGTTGATGGTATTGATAAAAGCTCAATTCAGGTCAAGAAAGGAAGTAAAGAGCTTGATGGGATTGTAAGAAGTCCAATTCAGGTCAAGAAAGGAAGATCTGAACCAAATAAGGAGGTTGGTGTTTCTGTTGATGGAAATGAGAAAAGCCCGAGGCAGATAAGGAAGCAAAGATCTGATATAAAAGAGGTTGTTGAATATGATGTAGAATTGAGGAAAGTAAAATCTGATTCTGTTAAGGTTGCAGAGCAGTCTGAAATAGGTAAAGATCCTGTACTTGACGGTGGGGTTGAAAGGAATTCAGTTCAGTTAAGGATGGCGAAGTCAGAAGCTGACAAGGTACTGGATGAATCTGTTAATGGAATTGAGAAGAGCCCACCTGAAATTGAGGAGACTGGATCTGAGGAAACTTGTAAAGAGTCTGGTGTGTGCCAGGAAAAGGTCATTTCTATCAGTGAAACCACTGAGTCAGTAGAGAAACCACCTCCCAAGCTTTTGGTAGATAATCCTCCTCCTCTTGATGATGACGATGATATTGTTATTGATGGTGATGAAGATATTGAGGGAGATGAAGATGAGGAAGAAATCGAAGAAGAAATTGAGATTCAGATTGAAAAGAAAAGCTTAGATATTAAGGAGATTAACATAGCAGAAGAGAAGCCTAAGAAGGTGGAAAAAAATGTAGCGGAACAAAAGCCCAAGAAGGTGGAAACAAATGTAGCAGAACAAAAGCCCAAGAAGGTGGAGATTTGTATACCAGAACAGAAGCCTAAGAAAGTAGTGAGTGAGGTGAAAAAAGTTCAGCAATTTAACAACAGAACAGCACCAGCTTCTTCGATTGTGAATAAACAACCTCCTCCTGTAATAAAGAGAGCAACTCTTTATCAAAATCTTGCAAAGGCTGCTCCTAATCCATGTAAGTATGCTTTACTGATTCATTAAGTTATTGCGTTTGTTGGGATTGCTTCATTTTTTTTTCTGGTATGATCTGATTGTTTTACCATGTCTTCTGCCAGCAATTCCAGTTGCTAATGAATACCAGAATTTCAAAGAAACTCGTAGACATAGCAAGCTTCAAAATCTAGGTGAGTTTTCATTTCTTGGGAAAGTTAGTTTCTTTTTATTATTTTCTTAATCAATTTGTTTATTGAAATTCTCTCAATTTTGGCAATCTTTGAGAATTTTCAGTGGATCTAGTAATGTGGAGAGACGTATCAAGATCTACATTAGCCTTTGGAATGGGTACATTTATCATAATCTCATCCTCCTATACTAAAGACCTCAATGTCAGGTGCAAATAAAACACGAACACTGAATTCAATGTTGGCCTTTGTTTACTGTATTTCCTCTGCTTTAAAACAGAGACCTATATACTAAACTCTGCTTGATCATTTCTTTTGCAGTTTCATTTCTGTGATGTCCTATCTGGGACTTGTTTATCTTGCTACCATTTTTCTGTATAGATCGCTTATTTGCAGGTAGTCAACAAATTAAGATTAAAAAGAACAGCCGATTAGATAGTCCCGAGCATTGGTTTTATTTATATTTCTTTTTTTCCTTGAAATTCAGGGGAGTCATAGATATAGATGATGATGGAAGCTATGTGCTGGGTGAGGGTGAGGCAATTTGGTTGTTAAAGTTGGTTCTGCCATACTTGAATGAGTGCTTGTTGAAAATTAGAGCCCTTTTTTCTGGTGATCCTGCAACTACAATGAAGGTAAGTTCCCTCATTTGAGTTTAATTAGCTGGATCTTGTTTGGACCTCGAGAAACATTCAAATAGTTATGAATAATGAGTCTGTGAACTATGGCAGATGGCTGTGTTGCTCTTTGTTTTTGCCAGGTGTGGCAGCTCCATCACCATTTGGAAGATGGCAAGATTGGGTAGGTTTCCTTTCATTTGTCTAATTTCAGAAATTTAAAAATTATAAGAGAATAAACAGCTTTTTTAAAGAATCCGTGGGGCTGCGTTTGCACTATAATTACTATAATTTCAACAATTTTTATTTTTATTTAAAATTAATTTTTTATATTTTTAAAATGTTTTGATATGGGAATATTACAAATATTTTTTTATAAATAAAATAATTATTTTAATATATTTAAAAAATAACCGTACACTCTTCGTTAGCATTTTTTTGGGATTCGGAAGATACTTTTGGGATTGGGACGATAGTTTTGACATAATTATCAATTCCATTTCTACAAGCGTAAAGCTGTCTTTTCAATATTTTTAAGTGGTTGGTGGCAGGGATAGGTTAAAATAAAATTGAGGATATAGTTAATTCGGTGTGATCTGATGAAAAATTTAAGTTATATATAATTTATTTTATTCTATTAAAATATGTTAGTCTTTTAAAAAAAATACATCATCTTAACTTGTTTTAAAAAATTTAAGGATAATTGAGTTAATATGTCATATATATGATTCGGATCTTGTGCTGGGTGGCCACCGGGTTAGGTTTAAAAAGTATTTAGGTATAATTTTTATTTTTATTTTTAAAAGCTTTTTAAAAGTGTATTTGGCTTTAAAAAGGTATTAAATTGATATTTTTTATATTTTTTATAATTTTAATGAATTTATATAAAAAAATTAAAAAAAATCTGAAAAAATATTATTTTAATATATTTTAAAATAAAAAACTATTTAAAAACCAAAAGGGTTCCTTCGGTAGCACATGCTAAAGGAAATATACATTAATTTCTACAGTCTGCTCTAATTATTGAAGCTTCTTGTTGGCAGCAAAACACGAGGAGAACTGCTAAATTCCCTGCATGTTGTTTCACTTTTTTTCGCTTACTGAAACTATGCTCGTGCAGGCTTTTTTGGAGTCTTCACTGTACCAAAAGTCTGCTCTTCCTACTCCACACAGTTAACTGCTTATGGTAAATCCTTGAATTATTACCTCACTAGATCACTCCACACTTGCACCGGTCATAGTTTACCCTACTTGGGTTGACCTTGTAGAGTTGTAGTGACTGGCAGATCTTCGTTTTTATCCTGTAACGGCTCTATTGATTGATGCTGTCTCCTCCATTGGAGGATCTCGAGAAAGGAAATGAAGAGCGTCTTAGAATCCATTTCTGACCATCTCCATCATAATATCATTTATCTCTAGTACTGGATGCTAATTTGGCCAGCCATAAGGTACAGAGGAGATTAAAGTGTAGGGCCATCCTCATAATATCATCTCCCCTTTCTTGTAGGGCCATCAGAGAGCATGGCTCCTCTGTCATCACTTACGTTTTTTTATTCGACAGAATGAGATTGTCGTAAATTATTCCAGCTATGGATCTTGATTTTCTTAAAAATAAAACCCAATTGAAGGTAAATTCTGGATTCGACGATTTCGTGATGCTTGGGAATCATGCTCGCACAAGAAAGCCGTGGCCTTGTGCATCTTCACCCTCGTATGGAACCTGTCTTCAATGGTTGCGCGCATCTGGGCAGGTAAAAGCAACCCTCTCTCTCTCATCTTCTTTTCCTTTTTTTATTGGCCACGATGTAAGAAATTAAACTACACTTTGTTGCCATGCAATGCTGATGCACTGTTTTTGCAGTGTTCATGATGTTCGTGGCCGTCCGATATTATCAACAGACGATGGAGAGAGATGATTGGGTGGTGGAGGAGGAGGTGGACACAGAAGCTGATGGAACGTGGCATGGAGACATTGCAGGACAAAGACAAGGGAGTGGTCCCACTTCGGTGGAAGTGAATAAAGTGAAAAAGGGATCCTAAGAAGATTGGTTGTAATATTGTATTAATCGATGTGGTGTGATACGAAAATAATAATAATAATAATTATTATTATTATTAGTATTTTTATTTTGATATAGCTCAATATTTTACTGTAAATATGTTGCTTTTGGACATGACTAACAAGCCTTAATGGCAAGTTAGCAAATAATTATCTTTCGTGGTTCATTTCAGATTTGTCATAAATTATATAAAATATCCAATAAATAATGATTAATTTCATATTTATTGTTCAATAAAATACTATAATTTTTAAATACACATAATTTATTGAGCATAGATTAATTTCGTTGGAAGTGTATAAAAAGGAATGAATAAGCTTTTTCTCGAGGTTTTCACTAACAACATCACTAATAAAAAGCTTGAAAAAATTTCATGTCGTGAATAATTACAAGTTTGGTGGTGGGTGTTACTTGAAAAACAATTCTCTGATACTAAAGTTAATTTAGAGTTTTTTTCAGTAGTAGTTTTTTGAATTGTTGAGATAAAAATATATCTCTCTCTTGTGCTGAAACATAGAATATATACTTAGCGTGCTTAAAAAAATTATACATTAACAAGTAAGCAACTTAGCAATTATGTATCCGATAAAAAAAAATTAATGAAACAGGTTTGGGTACTAAAAGCTTTAATTTATATAAATCCCGTTTATTTTTATGTTTTAAAATAATTTTTTTAAAAATTAAAATTTTTATTTAATTTTTTAAAAATCAACTACTACAACACTTCTGAATACCCTCTTAGTCGGACTAAACCTCCATTGCATAGTTTAAGAAAAGTTAAGCATTTAATATATATCATATACAATAAAAATTTTTGTTCATTGCTAATAATAATGATTTTTGTTTATTGTTAATCTGTTTCTTTTATATGAAAAAATATAACCACAAGCATACAAAACAAGCAATAATTAAAACGGCAACTAAACATTCGTGACCTTCTAAATTAAAATGAAAAATAAATAAATAAATTATGACAGTATTTTAACAGTGTAATGGACGTGGGCCTTGCCTTCACGTCTTTAGATAAGCAGGAAGATGGCCCCCCAAGCACTATAAAAAAAAAAAATTAAACCCTCCTCAGCCCTTTTGTCTTTGTTTTCATTCCCCTCCGGCAGAAAAGCAAACCTCTAAAAAATATCAGCATGAGTGTATTTCTTTATATTTTAGTAGTTTTTGTGGTTATTATTTTAAAATAATAAATTTAAAAAAGTTATTAATCATCATGTTTTTTTAAACTTAAGTTTTTATCGCAATTTAAAATAAAAAATATGTTTAAATAATGAAAATAAAATAACTTATAAGATTATAATCAACCTAAAAACATATTCAATCCCAATGCACTATAATGTCAAATAGAGTTTGAATCCCTCCATTCCAACAAACAAAATAAAACCCAAACATGTATGAGTTTATCAAAAACCACCTCAAAAATTTGCCCGGTCAAAGCTATTGCGGTGACCCAAGACCCAGGTGAAACCCGACATTTACCTTTTCTTTTTGTGTAAATATATACAGCCAAGATAAAAAATCTAGGGGAGACCTAGCTATTGATATTTTTTTAGCTATATTATATCTAGGCCCACGCTACGCCGAGGGATCATATTATTTTTTTTTTATAAAAATAATGTTCAAGTGTTGTGAGCATGTTTTTTTATAAAAAAAATCAACGATTCAGGTTATAGACCCGAGTGAGTCAAATGAGTTAGTTTTATTTTAATTAGATGATAAAAAAAACAATGATATCAAAATGATAAAAAAAAAAGATCACTATAACTTTGTAAAAAAACACTTTTCTAGAAGAAAAAAATAGTGTAATTCAATTTTCAGCTAGTTAAATACTGAATGATGAAATTGGATTAAAAAAAAATAATAATAACCTGAGTCAACTCAAGTTAGCATAACATACATGTAACTTTTCAAAAAGATTAAAAAGTTCTCAGATACAACTTTTTTTTTTTTGTCTTTTAAAGATAAATCAATTATTTTTATGATGCAGAAAGACAAAAAAAAAAAAAAAAAAAACTCTCAGTGTAAATTTTAGAAAATTTCACTTTTAAAATAATTTAATATTTTTATTGTGAAAATAAATAAAAAATATATCCGATCAATCTTATAATAACTTATGAACAGTGTAAGAGAACTAAACCTTTACACCAAGTCGTTGTTTTTTTTATTTAAAGGACAAAAAAA
>Ga0307515_10018377_pt1 | contig 12660 bp, 12 predicted proteins | sample 17_EM_MG_FD_194513 | JGI IMG/M metagenome (GOLD analysis project Ga0307515, IMG submission 194513) | Populus trichocarpa ectomycorrhiza microbial communities from riparian zone in the Pacific Northwest, United States - 17_EM | ecosystem: Host-associated > Plants > Roots > Unclassified | place... | reverse complement strand
TTAAGATCACAAAGGCTGAAGTTCTTGCTCGGGACCAACGGCACCAACAGGCACATACGTTCCAAGCGCTTTTTGACGTCTCCAGACCAACCATAGGCCAATACTTAATAAACTAACGACCAGGGTAACAACAACTCCAACAGTCACGGCCACAAAATGTTGCTGCCACCATGTCCTACAGCACACCAAAAGAATCAAATGTGAAAGCAGCAAAATGCATCACAGTTTGGAAGAAGGCAGATATCCTAGTATAACAGCTAAAAACAAAACAAGGGCAAACACAACGCCAAAGCCAAACAGCCAAACAAACACACTCAAGAACCAAGGATTAAGGAAAACACAATATACAGCACTGTTTGAGATGGTCAAAGAAATGTGAAATCAGAAGCAAATATCAAGTTTGGCAATGGAGTTCAGAGAGGGGAAGAAAACACATACCTGTTCTTTTGAGGCTCAAACTTCCATTTGACTAACTCATAGCTTCCAAATCTCTCAGGAAAGTGTAATCGATGCTCACTTAATTGCTGAATTATTTTCTGCACACAGGAAACAAGTATTGGTTATGATACTTCAGTTAGTAAGTGAAAACTTAGCCAGTTGCATATGCAACAACTACAACAGCACAATGGTATGATTACCATTGCTGTGGTATTGGAAATGTAATCAGCAGATTCAGCAGGAAGGATGGCCCATTTAACAAGATAATTATTTCCTGTCGACGTGAAATTCAACATGTGAACCTGAAAATCAAGCAATTGCAAGGGTATCAGATTAAATTTATGCTTAACCTCAATCAGCTAATGTTGAACAATATTTGAGATATTGTTGCATGTCAACAAATTGAATGCACCAAATGTTATTAACTACGATGATCTGCTATGTTAGATTAATTTGAATGGTAACAATTCATGAGCTATAAACCCGGCCCATAAGGTTAAGAACCTGTTGCTCTAGAGAAAGCCATGTCAAGCCAAAGTAACTCAATTGTACCTGTAAATTATCAACTTCCAACTCATGGGCAATGAACTCTGCCACTTCTGTGAAGTTGGGCTTTGTGTTTGAGTTGTTGGCACTGATCAACATATCAAACGATATAATTCCAATTCGAATTTCACCTAAATATCACATGGAACAACGCAACATCATTGGATAGATTTTGAAGTACAAACATGCACCAAAAGAATGTTAAGAGCAGAAGTTGGAAAAAGACGATCATCATAACCATATCAGTTACATATTTAGGGCACCTGAAAGTAAGAATCAAACGAATGAAAACAATAAAAGTCAATAATTGGCTCAAAATCACTGGGTGCCCCTCTACATTTATTTTTTGGTGCTCTACAACATTTTGGTCCATAACAACCCTTTTACTAGCAATTTTAGTGGGTTTTAAGCCTTCCATCCATCTCCATTAGTGATAGAATAGATGTTTGATTAACAATGTTAGTTGATTCAAATGAATGGTATTTGATCATGCCACATGTACGATTGTTTATGATTGTGATAAGCATAAATTATAAATAAAAAAATAAAAAAAAATTATAAGATATTCCAAATAAAAATCTTGAAATAAATTTATTTTATTAAATTAAAGATTGATGCTAGAAAAAAATGCAAAGGAAATCCAGCACGAAATAAACCTCAATTTTCCACACTTGTGCGTGCAACCGCCAACTACTGATGCAAAATCACTAAGCTGCTGCAATCTATTTTTCTACTGTCACATAAGACACTTTTGAGGCTACACCCTTATACTTGTACATTCCATCCCAATCAAATTGTTTTATGAGGCCCTTGAGTATTTTTGAGATTCTTCTACTTAAAAATCCTATCCCAGTTCTCATTTTTGTTCAATTCATTAGCATCTCACAAAAAACCCAAATCCCACCCCACCACCATTGTTCAGCTTAAGCACCCCCACGAAATTAAGTAGTCAAGAACCCAAGTTGTTCCTATTTATTCTACATCAATTTCCAAAGCTTGCAAAAGCAAACCAATTTATGAACCATCAAATCAAGCACTCAAGAATTCTTATATAAAACCCAAATCATGAATGAAAAAAATCACAACATTGTCATGAATAAACAGCTTACATGTAAGCTCTTTACAAGCTAAATTTGCAAACCATAGAAAATTATCAAAAATCCAAATCAAATTTGCACTCCTATTTTATGATGCATGCTTGGCATGAGGCCGTGTAAATGATTAAATCAAAGTACCTGGATGGAAAAATGGCATACTGCTTGGAGCTTGCGCAGGAGGCATTTCTTGACTTCTATTACTGCTAGGGGAAAGTACAGGTGCTGAAGCAGGCACACCAGGAACTTGCAAACTCTTCCATAGTTCAGAACAGTTAGTTTTCCAGAAGCCAATTTTATCATTCTCTCGATCGTAAGTCACTAGTGTGTTACGGACAACAATTCCTGCCACGAATGATAAAAGATATGAGAGATCTGTCAAATGTATCTGCATATTATAGATCGTCAACTATTGAATTCAACTCTAACAACTGTCAATGTCAGAGACATGCACGCTAGAAGATGTATTATACCTCCTAAAAGAGTAGTCAGATCATTTCCATTCTGGAAAATACCCAGGCAATATGCACCGCTGACCTTTGTGTGCTTTAGCCCATGCCATGAGAAAAGGAAGGAGAGAAACAAATAAGAGAGGAGAGAGAGAGAGAGAGACAGAAAAAGAGGGACAGGAAATATATTGCTGTGTAAATAAAAGAAATAAATTGAAACCACAATAGAGCAGATGATGCAGGAAAACAAGAAAAGAAACAGAAGGAGACGTCCTGAACCATGCTGAAGTAATTTTGCTAGAATCCCAAGCTTATTTTGTTCTCAAGAAAAAAATTAAGAAGAATAACAACAGCCAAAATTACCCGGAAGAGATAATTCTCTGGAGACAGTGACAGCTTTTGACCACTGCCAAACACCATATTGACTTCTGGAAAAACTTTTGACAGATGAGAGACCTCCCTAAATCACAATTCAACCAAAAAGAAACGAACAAAGAATAAAATAAGCACTCAACAGATCTTACAGCCAGGACAAGTTATAAAGAAAATGATGCTAGACATCAAAATTGTGTTCTTATTATAGGTAACACCTTCCAGCACCAGAAAAGCAAATATCATGGTAATTTGGATCAGGGCCCGGGATCTGCTTGAGATGATGGATTTCCTTCATAATCTGCATTTCAGTACAAAGTTAACCTTGAAATAACAGTCCAGTTTAACAATATATTCTCCCATAGCTGAAAAAAATGAAACCAATCTTTATACCAAACAGTAGCAAGACGTTTTTTTTCCAATCAAAGCACAAGAAATAAGAACTACAGGAAACAGGTTATGGGAATAAATAGTAAAGAAATTAAGCCAAAAGAAGTTGAGATTTAGCGCCAAACTCAAACATAATCTCACACTTAATAGACAACTTCTGCAATCGGCCGCAATTAACCTAGATAGAGCCAAGCAATTCTGTCAAAAACCCAATCTTATTGGATGGAGATTAATTCTCAAAATTGAGATGCATCATCCAAATTGTTAACCTTATCCTCTGTATACTTAATTTATGGAGTTTGCTATAAAATCAATTGGCAATTGCAAGGAAGTAACAAAATAAGTACACAGCTAAAGTTGAGTATGGAGAATATTAAACATGGATTCCAAATCTAGTTAACAAGGTAAACCCTCTCCTAACTAGAAAGGAATTAATAAAATAACCTCACTAGCATTCAAAAGAATATTTCACCTAACCTACAGTAAGGCTGTAGAATATGGATGCTTTGATGTTTGACTATGAGATAGCCACATAGGATAAAAAGTTCTTGGTTAATGCAAGCCTTAATCATGAGTTCACATAGAAGCAAAATTAAGCATGGAGAACATTGGTATTCCAGGAGCATACCCATAACATGATGAGTGACGGTTTGAGTAATTATTCGTGTGATTAGGCTTAAAAAATACCGTTATATAATGGTTTATTCGCAAATTCAACTAACAGCACAATAAATTTTCAGGTGAAACTTCATTTGGTATGATAAACAGTGACATTGATAGTTATAATTGAAAGAAAGTTGGTAAGCAGAAAGAAGAACAATAAAACAGTCACAGCAGAGCTACAACTCGACTTTTAGACCAACCATGGTAGAAGAGATTGAAATTAGAGCCATGATATCTTACAGCATCTTTTAACGCATGAAATGCTGCTTCTGGAAAGTAAGCGTATGTAGTTCCACTGTCCAAAACTGTTCCATGCTTTTCATCAAAGACTTTTGGTTTTAATTTCAATGGCTTCCCAGCTACATGTAGTTCTTTCAGCTCAATATTGTAATATGGACTGTCATCATCCAAAAACTACATTAAATGTGTGAGATGTACTAAGATGAATACCAAGAAAATCAATCGACGATAACCATGTTGATAAAGTATCCTACCTGCGATAAGGGTTGGAATGGGAAAAAACCATGTTGGGGGGAGGAGAAATCTGACCAAGTACCATCGCACCCCCACCCACATCCATCCCACCATAACACAACGAAAACGAATCACCAATAACACCCTTGTCAACAAGTTGATCAACAACACTGAGCCGACCACGACCCAAACCCATTATCCCATCAGCACGTTGGCTGTAAAGATCACCAGTTTCCACATTTTCACAACCGAAAACAGCACGTTGAGGTTTAAGCTCGCTTTCATTTCCAAATGAAACAACATCCTCAGCAATCACACCACTGCTCGAGCTCATCTCTGCATAGCGTCTCTCATAAGTACACTGCTTTCCCTCATCATCACAATTACAACTTGGGTTGCACTTTACAGGCCGATAAGTACTAGACAAATCCGGTTGAAACCTCGGATCCTATATAAAACCAGCAAAAAAACAGCTCTCAAACCACCACGTTCGATTTAGTTTTAAAAATTCAAACCCCCATTTCAAATTAAGCATTATTTAAAAAAAAAATCCTTTCATTTATAAAGTAAAAACATTGCACCAATTAATCAACATGTAAACTGATGAACTGTACACCAACAAAAGATACGGTCAACAAGTACAGGATGAAGTGTAGATACAGCAGAACCTTAGAAAAGCAGGAAAACAAAGCCAAACCTGATGCTTGCCGCATTGTTCACAGCTAGAGCACGGAACATATGTCACAGTACTTCCTGTATCCACAATAAGAGCAAATTCCTGTGGAGGCGTCCCAATAAACAGCCGCGTTGTATAATAACTGCAAAAAAAATTCATCAACGACGAAATTCAATTGTACAACAATACACAAGAAACAAAAGCAAAAAAGAAAATACAGTGTGTATACCCGTTAGAGAGGAGATCGTCAAAGAGGCGCATGCGAGCGTTAGGGAGCTCGGAATTCTGGAGATGGCGCCGGCTGTAGTGGCCGTCGAAGGGCATCCGGTGAGCGGAGATGTTAGGGGTTGAGAGGAGGAGAGGAAGTATCGTGGGATGGTGGCGATTGTTGAAATCGGAAGTTGAAGAAACGATGGCGTAGAGATTTAATAAAATTAAGGAGTAAGAGATCATGATAGAGGAGGAGGAGGAGGAGGAGTAAGCCATGAGGGTCAACGGGGTTGGGGAAGAGGGAGAGAGCAGAGATACAATACAAGTAATACACACTAGTCCTCTCCTCTCCTCTCTCGCCAAAGAAATGGAAAGCTATGTCAGACCGATTCGAGATTAATGGGTGTTTGGGGTTGTGTTTGTTGTGTTAAATTTATATATTTTTTTAGTAGTTTATAGTTTTATATGCACATAATAAATATAATAAATTATCTGATATATTTTCAAATAAAAAGTTATTTGAATACTTTTAAAAGTTTGTTTGTTTTTATAAATTATAAAAAAATATTAAATTAATATTTTTTATATAACTTTTTTATGATTTTAATACATGGGGATAAAAATTAAAAAGATATAAGAAAATATCATTTTAATATATTTTTATTTAAAAAATATTTAAAAAAAATTATATATTACATTACTAAACACATCATTAACTAAAAAAAATAGAATTATTAGATTAATTATTTTTTAAAAAAATAAATTTAATTGGGTTTGGATTAGAATTCATAGAGTTATTAAAAATTTGATTTGATCGAATTAATTTTTTAAAATCTTAAATTTTTCGAAGCAATTGCTTAGACTTTTTTTTTAATAATTATGATTGTTTCTATTTTTGCTATTTCTATATTGATTTATTTAATGGAAATGTAACGAACCAATTAACTATCCACACCTCACAGTTGACCAAATAATTAAGTATTCATTAGGGTTTTTTCCATTTTGTTTTTGCTTTGCAATCTCTTCGAACTCTTTGATTACTTCATGTTTTTAACAAAAATATAAGTTCTTATAATTTGATTAAAAAAATTTAAAAAAAAATTAAAGATATTCTCCTTCGATTACTGTAAGCTTACAAAATTGGTTTACTAGATTTATTTCCCTACTCTACTCGTAGTTGAAGATAGGATAATCGTGCTTCTGTAAAACTCGGAGAAATAAAACGACAACCATCCATAATTACAACTAGACGAAGCATATAATTAATACGATCACCAATAACTAATAGTTATTCTTATATTTATAAAGTTATTTGAATATTTTCTATTCAAATATTTTGAGAATATTTAGAAGAGATGAAGACATTGAGAATATTTTTTATTTTTTTTATAGAAATTTTTTTTAAAGTTATTTAAATTAATATTTATTCTTATATTTATATTTTTATATATTAACAATAACTAATCAAACAAGGGAAATCACCATTCTTCTCCTCACATGTTATTATTAGTTAGAATAACATGTTTTTTTGTTTATTTTTATATTTTAACATGAATTATTGAGAATTAAATTTTATTATTTATTCTATGCATGTTTATGATGATTTTTTAAAAAATATACTAGTATTATATTGATATTTAATTTTATAAGCATTTAATTTTTATTATACTATCAAATAAAAAATAATTTTAGAAAAAATATAATTATTGAGAATTAGATTTCATAATTTATTTTAATTTATTTTTTATAGGGTTATCGTGGTCTTAGAAAAATATCATGGTATTAAGTTGGTGCTCGATTTTGCAAGTATCTATTTTTTATAACATGATTTAAAAAAAACAAAGTTATTAAACTCAATAGGGTTCATAATCTAGGTCGCGAGTTTAACAGGTAAATTTAGGTTGATCCGGGTTTATCAAATGTGTTGTCATATTAATATCTTCTAAGAAAAAATATCATTTTAAAAATATTTTTAAAGTCAAACCACGTTTTTACTAGCCATCCAAGTTTTCTTTAACTTGTCAAGCCGACTGAGTTATGCTGGGATAATTTTTATACAATTTAATTTGAAACTCGAACTAAACAAGTAGTATAATCGAAAGGTTTCAAGTTCGACCCAAGTTAAGGGCCCATTTGTTTTTGCAGTAAAAACCGTGTTTTGTAATTTTTTAGAAAAAATTGCTTGGAATTAATTTTTGTGTGTGTATTTGGATCATTTTGATATAATGATGTCAAAAATAATTTTAAAAAACAAAAAATATATATTATTTTTATGTATTTTTGTATAAAAAATACTTTAAAAAGATAACCACTATTATATTTTAAAACACTTACAAAGTTTAATGGCATTAAAAAAAAATTGTTAATCTTGTGCATTAATTTTTTACATATATAAAAAAAAAATTAAGTATCCCTTTGAATGTCAATATCATTATAATGTGATGACCAAGGTGCATGAACTTACGAGAGAATAGAAAGTTCGAATTAACGATCTTACCTGCCAATCTATCGTATGACTATGAGCTGTGCGAAGGGACATCTGAATTTGGAGACACGTTTGCTTTTACTCTTCCCTTGTCAGTGGTCAACTCGAGGTTGGTTCAATTGTAATTATGCTTGTTTGCCTCGTTAAAAAGGCTAGCTTTCGAGTTGTGCTATCACTAAAATTTTGTGTCTGGGAATAAAGAGTTGATGGGTTCTCATCGCAATATTGTCGAAGCAAATCCAAACACTCCTTGAAGAAATTGGAGGCTGTGTCTGCCATGTCTACAGGAAGGCCAATATTTCATGGAGTTAAAAATAGGATTTTGTATTTTACTCCACTCTAGCTCCTTTTATCAGGGAGTTGCTAGTGAAGGGTTCTAGAGGAATAGATCATGTAGAACTGTAGAAAGGCTTGCTGGGTTCTGGGCCTTGAGGCACCCACGGTAACAAAACAAAAACAAAAGATTATTGTTGAGTTGCAGATGAAACTGCGTTTTATCTTAATTGAAAGTAGTTAATCAACATCACTTAATTTCTTTATTAAAACTTTAATTAAACTGTTTTTTTTAACCTGAAAAAACTACATCTACAGGAGCTTCTGCAGTAATAAACAGACTCTAAACATGGAAGTAGTAAAACGGCGGGACAATCACAAAATATACAGTTTAACCTTCTAATTTCTTGGAGATTGCTGCCGGTAATTCAAGCTAGCTAGTTCCTACTCAGTTACAGAGTCACCACAACTTCCAAATTCCTTCGTTCTAATGCTACAACAGTACGTACCAGAAAACAGGTGACACCTAAACAACAACAACAACAAACAACAGACACTCGCACAGCCATTCACCATGATGAAGCGTACGAGGTCAGTTACGAGCACAACTGAACAACAGTAACAATGGGGTAAAACTCGAAAAAATAAAGCCCAGTACCCAGATCTGTAGGAAAATTTTGGTTAGAACAACTCCCTCAGTTTACACATGCCTACAGTTGTAGCGGCCTCATGTTCTTGTTCAACCAAACAAGCACCTTTTGCCCATAGATATTGCTGCGCATCTTTTGGGCGTTCCTTTGTATTAGAGCTACTAAATATCTTTGGACTTGTCCCTGCTCTTGCAAAAAAACGGCAACAAATGATCAGAGCCTGTTTGAGGACAACATCTTTGGGATTAAACTACACTTGGGACAATACTAGAAAATTACTAAAAACCTATACAAGCCATGCATGAAGTTGGTGCTAGCAAACACACTTGTCTGGCAGAGATACTCACTGGCAAGCTTGGTGAATGCCTGCCTATTAACTAGCAATGTTATCGAGAAAGTGGAAATTCAAGAAATGCAAATCCAAAATCAGCATCCAGGATGCAGAGACCGTTTTTAAGTTCAGTACTAGTCCATCCCACTAAACAAAGAACCGTACACAATTTCTGATAAAAGATGCGAAGGACTCAATTCCTAGTGGAAACATACGCCTCTAATGTCGAGAATTCATTAACACATATTCAGACCAATTCAAGAAGTTTGAGTTTGGGAAGTCCAGATTGCCGATCATGTCAAAGTGGCACTGTAAAGATTAATTAAAGAACAGGAAAGGCATATAGAAACAACTTGATACTGATAATCACAGTTAGATATGTCTAAGAATGAAGTGATGCTTGCTATCAGTGCATTACATGGTTTGCAGTTACCTAACAAACATGTAAATGTATATCTTGGAGTGCAAATGATCTAACCTGAGATATTGATAGTGCCTTCTGGATAACAAAGTTTCCAAAAGGATCCACAAGGAGCATAGAAACAAGTGGATTTCTTAGCAACTCCAAGATAATTTGTGTGGATTGTTCCTCTCTCGTTGTCAACAGGCAGCTTTCCACAACGTTACTTCCATACTTATTACACGAAAGAGCCATGTAACTCCCTTTAAACTGTGCTAGGAGATTTTCTGTGATTTCCGGCGACTTCAATTTCAGAATATGTTGCACTACATAGTTTCTACAGGAAATCATGGAAAATTAGAAGAACCATATGAAGTTAATATTACACTCGCATATGAAGTAAAGCGTAAAGCATTGATGAGGTTTAGTAAAACAAACCCATAATGATCTTCTGCCAGGAGTAGTGCGTTTGCTATTATCTCAGCCAATAGTCGATCTCTGGCTTCTCCCTCAGAATATTCAACACATCGCTGCAGCACACAGCATCCGCTCTTGTTGGTTGCAATCCCAAAGCAGTTCTCTGCCACCTGTTTCAGAATATACTGGAAAAATAATCCACCATCAGGTACTCATGACGCCAGAATATGATTCGGTTTCAAGCAATACTTTTATTGCAGAATAGCATCACATCCGAACTTGTTGAAGATAACAAGTGCATCAGGAAAGAGGATTTATATATCAAAGCAGTTTTTGGTGATGAAATGCCAATATCTCCCTATTTCACATGATATGCAAGTCTTGTATTATGCAAGTAAATTGAGATAGAATGCCTTGTAAAAGAAAGAGGTAGACAGAAACAAGTGAGGAAAAGAATGAATAGAGTGTAAGAAAGGAAGAAAAGAGAAACATCAGGCAACAGACGTGGAATAGCGTATGGTACATATGAAACACTGCTGATTCAAGTCAAAATATTTTAGAAAGCTGCGAATAAAACTGCAGCAAGATCAAGAGATATTTCCATTATTGCAGCCTTTAAAATACTAAAAGTTTTCGCAAGCTTGTTGGAGTTCACAAGTTTTACACCTAATTCAGTTGATTGAGATGCATTGTTTCTAGCTAAATTCTCCCCTCAAATTGCACACCAATGGTTAGGCAGAGAAAAAAGTTTCACATTGATCCTAAGTAAGTGCCTGTAGAAAGGAGGAGCCTTGCAAAGTCACAGAGATGCAAGCCCAAAACAAACCATTGGACTGATAACACGTTTGGAGTCCGATATTCCAAGGAATGAAGAGAGCACGGAATAAGCAAATAAATAAATTGATCCGAAACCCTTATGCAATGATGAAGATTAAAAAAATAAGTGCACAAAAAATCAGAAACAATCAGAACAGAAGCCATAAAGCCATCATAGATCCCAGCCAGCTGAATCAAATGCAAGCGTAGGATATACTTATACTAAACTTATCCAAAGGGAACCCAACAAAAGCCAAAGCCATGGAAGGCGAAAACCAACAGAGAAGTAGCCAATTATTCTTCATCAAGAAAAGTGACTAAGTTATAGAGTGGGAGAGAAAAATGCAGCCCTTTTCCTCTCCCCTAAAAGATAAAAGATTCCAGTAGAAACTGTTAAATATTCAGGATTATAGGCGATAGCATAGATGCATATACAGAAACAAGAATGTTGCAGTAATGATTGTACCTCTACGTACGAATGTTCAGGTAGATGGCAAAAACTAGAATATATATAGTTATCACCCAGTAAGTATCAATTAAGTCGAAATTAACAGACAAAAAAGTTTAATTAATAAGATAGAAATAAGGATATAAAAGAACTTGATCCATTAAGAAAATCATTTGACAGAGACAAAATGTGAAAACAAGTACAATAATCACCATATTGAAGCGAAGTGATGAAGCAAATCATCTAGCAATACAAATAGCAGCATGTCACAAGAAATGAGAACACAGATTACACTCCATCAGAAAAGAACACAGGATTACAACAAACTTTATTGGAATTTAGCTTTTTGGGGGGTCAATGAACAGAAAGATCACCTTATTGTCTTCAGTGGAAAAATGCTTGACAAAATGCTGGATCACATGATGACCATTGGAATCCGTAATCAATGCAACAGCACCTTGGCTTAGAGCTGATACAACTATAGAAACTTGCTGTGGGTTCGTGATACAATTCAACAACTTTTGTACAACCCGAGTTCTGTTGCCAGAAGAAAAAATAAATCAATTCAACAGTTAATAAAGCAAAAGGAAACAAATAGAAATGAGTAGGATAACAGCCAAATGTATGTACATACCCATGCACATCAAGACAAATCCTCACAAGTTGAAAATCAGTTCGAGTTAACATTCGCAAAATCCCAGTCCTCTGTTCCTCGCTAAGCACCTCTACAAGCTTTTGTACAACATAATTCCCAAAAGGGTCCACTATCAACCCACCCACATAGCCTATGACCTCGTAAAACAACATATCAATTTGTTCTCTTGTTGCACTCTCAATGAGTTTTTGCAAGAATTTACATCCGTACGGATCCTTAGCCAATGCCACAACCTTACCACTCAAATCTTCCCAGGACAAGTAATCTTGTAACCTAAGTGGCCTCCTGATCAAAGAATTCTGGTTTTTAGACACCAAACCATTATTGATCGACCTATAATTCGATTCTCTTTGCACTAATCCTCTCCGGTCGTTAAAGTCTGGATTTTGATACGCGCCGCAATAAACAGAACTGTTAGTCCTCAAATCAGAATTAGACCCGGCTATGATTGGATTACGAAGAAAATCTTGAATCCTCGTGGCCCCAAAAGTATTTATATCATTGTTTTGCGTTGTCGAGAAACCAGCCTGGTAAACGCCACTAAGGGCAAAACCATCAAAAGAGTTCAAATTCACAACAGACCCATCAAAGATTTTGCTACTAAAACGTGGATATAAATCTTGGGTATCATTAGATACACCAAGTCTTGAAAACAAAGATTCAAGAGGGGAAGGGTTGTGTGTAGAAGTTTCAGGGCTCGCACGGCTTTGATCCGTCGAACGGGAATTGGGAGTCTCTGAGGAAAAAGGCCCCGTTCCAGCAAGAAATCTGAGGCGCTGTTGTTGGTGGTGACGGTCCATATTTCAGGAAAAAAAAAATGAGAGAAGGGTGGGGTGCGCGATGGTTATGGCCTTATGGGGGGGGGGGGTTATA
>Ga0307515_10018376_pt1 | contig 12661 bp, 3 predicted proteins | sample 17_EM_MG_FD_194513 | JGI IMG/M metagenome (GOLD analysis project Ga0307515, IMG submission 194513) | Populus trichocarpa ectomycorrhiza microbial communities from riparian zone in the Pacific Northwest, United States - 17_EM | ecosystem: Host-associated > Plants > Roots > Unclassified | place... | reverse complement strand
ATAATTCTCTTGTTATTCCTTTCTCTTCTTTACGTAACGTCTTGTTCTTAGCGAGAGCTATATACCCTTAGATTTAGATAGAATTTATATCGTTCCTTTAAATCTTCCCCCAAAGTCTCTTCGCGCCCTTATAGTTTAATAATTTACAGTTTTATACTTAGCTCTATAGAACGCACGCCCTTTTAGTATATAGGTAGATATATGTTTAAAATTTAGCTACCCTTTCTCTTTCTTTACATTTATTCTTGTTAATAGTTAGTAGCGGTATGTTACTTAACTACACTATCTATTGGCTAGTAATATATATACATTCCAATAAATTTGCGTTATGTAGCTTTAGTATAATATAAATATATGGAATACTTATATTATTAGGGGGTATATAGATATATATAAGCGACCTCAAATCTAAACGTATACTAGGATACTGTTTTATCCGCTATAAATAATAGGGTATAGCGCTAAGCAGGCTATTTTACTATAGGTTTGGTTAGTAAGCATCCTAAAAGGATATTTCCCCTCTAAATACTCCGGCCAAGAGCTTAAATACTATTAGATATTTTGCTAAAAATAATAGGGCTATATAATAGGAAAGGCCACTAGAAATAAATTACTCTTAGGGTAATACTCCTAGGCTATAAGTTGCTCCTAGGCGCTACGGCCATACACTTTTTATAGGCAGTATATTTCTTTAGCCGCATAATTTTTATAGGCTGCTATTACTAGCACTTAGCTCCTAGTTATCTAGGTAGAGCTTTTAAGAGGGCTTAATATTTAAGAGATTTAATCTTAGGAGGGCTCTTAGTCCAGAAGGGCTAATTTTAGGAGAGATGTAATCTTAAAAGAAATAACTATTCTATTATAGGGTACTGTAAAACTTTTAAAAATATATTCTTTAGGAACCCAAGGCTCCTAAAAGACTAATTCTCCTAAAAGCCTTAGGTTTTTAAAAGCTTAATCCTAGGTCTAGAACTACTAAAAGACTATTACTAGGACTTAGCTACTTAGACTTAAAGGCTCTTTAGAGAATTAATCCTAGGAGCTTAAGGCTTTAGGAGACTAAAAATAGAGCACCTAATTTTATTATAAGGTTAAAAACATTCTAAATAGGACCCTCTTAGAGACCACCAAAAATAACTACTATTAAAAATTACACCCCCCCAAAATCAAACCCTCTTCTCTACCGCTTTCTTCTCCTAGCCCTTACTATATATAAGCTTAGATTGACTACGGAGAACCTTATAAAAGTCTGCGATTAAACCGCCTGCTCCTAGTATAAATACTACACCAATCGACCCTTAGACGCCCGCGTTAATACTAGTAAATATATCTGCTAAGCGGATATTAAGGCCTCCTATTAAGTGCGAATTAGAATTGTCTACCTTTGTAAATCCTAAACCCTCTGGAGAGGGTATATCTATACACCCTTAGCTGCTAATATAAGCAGCCGCGTAGGAGGGCTAAGTAAAAACTAGACTAGCTTAGGAAAAGGGCCAATTAATCATCCGTTAGTAATTCACCGTAATAGGACTAGTTCCCTTTTCTAACCCCCATCCCTATAAAGGGAAATGCCCCGCGTTCTGAATAAAAATTAGGGTACTTAAGCTCTTAGGAACTCGAATTCTATACGCATATTAATATTTAGTATTAATCGGCCCCTTACAATTAAATAGTTTACTACCTTTAACTATAGGTTTGCAAAGGGACGAGGCAGGACTTAAGATGTTAATCGGTCCAAGTAGCTTTAGCATAGTGGGTTTTTCGTTACGCTAGGGGAGGTTACTAATTTTAGCGCTAAATAAGAACTTATAGTACATATAAGGTTCCTAATAGGACCAGCATCTATTTATAAAGAGGGACAGAAACAGATCACATTTAAAGAGGACCTTAAATTGGTTCCTAAGGGGGGCTCTCTTAGGGACTAGAAATATATATATCCGTATACATACTTAGTCGGAAAGTCTTATCCAACTTTAACTTATCCCTATACAATAATTGGGCACCCGACGCTCAACCAAATTTAGTTTAGCGGAAAGAGGAACCTTTAGCTATATAATAATTTGCTTAGTAATTAACCTTAATTATCCCTAGAAGGATAAAGCGATAATAAGGACTGTATTAATAACACTATATTAACAACAAAGACTGCATTGACAGTAAAGACTATATTAGCCTAGCGTTGAATTGAATTGAAAATGACTTAGATTAAATTGAAAATGACTTAGATTAAATTAAAAATGACTTAGATTAAATTAAAAATAACTTAGATTAAATTGAAAATAACTTAGAGATTAAGTCTCTAGGAATTAATAGTTATATATTAGTCGACACTTATTTCTATAAATTAAGAATTAAGATACTCATTAATCTGACCACGCTGCAAAAGCTTATAAGCTATTATACTAAGCTAGTAAGTAATTAATTAGCCATAAGAAAGGAAAGCTCTTTATAATAGAGACTATCTATCTTAAACTCTCTTCCTCCATATAATTTACTTACGGCCGTTGCTGGCCAGTTATATAAAAGTACATTAGTATCTCCATTTTAATTTCTTTAATAACCCGGCCTTCCAGCTACGCCACTCTATTAATTCTTATTTAAGCCGTTAAACTTTGCTTTCTTAGTCTGTATATATTGTCTTTAGTATATAAACTTCCGCTTTAAGCTTATCGATCTAGCTTTCCAATAACTTACTACTACTACCACTACTTCGCAATTGTGTGAATATCTTATCTAATAGATTAAGAACGAAATCGCCTCCCTCAACAAGCAGGGTCTGGAGCTCTCCCTTTATAAGATTCGTGTAGTTAAGAGTAATAAATTGTGATATAAGTTTCCTAGCTAGCTCTTCTTGCGATTTATGGACTGTCGTATTGTTATATATATGGTGGATAAGTTATGCAATATCTGAGATTGCGTAAGCTTACGTGCAGTCTATTAATATAAGGACTTGGTTAAGACGCTGCAATGCGAAGCACTTAAGCTTAGATATAAGGTGGCAGTGTGTAAATGCGTACATCTTTGCGTGCGCTAGGAGTGTTATACTAAAGTAGCTGTTACTTTCGAATTCCGTTTAGATAAATAATCCTATAGCGGTAGGACGTCGCTCTAACAGCAGTCTAAACACGCATCTACTTATTAGGGTGAGAGGCTATAGCTTTAAGAAATCTGCGGTTGCTTCCTAGAGATCTAGAGCTTAAGTAATTAGCTATAGTAGTGTATTTAGTTAGTAGAAACCCTTACCAGTATCTAGTTTATCCGTTATAGCTATAGGTTCTTCTATAGCTCCTTAGTTAGATTTACCTAATATACTAGTACCATAAAACTATAAATAAATTACCTTTAGTTGGTTTAGGTGCTCCTATCTTTTCTTCCTTATTATATATTATGTTATTAGGCTCTAGATCTAAAACGGGATAGTCCTAAGTATATAGAAAGATTAGGAAGCGTTTAATTATTTTATAATTAAATTCTATCTAGTTAATCACTCCTTCCTTAGATTCTTTCCAGCCTCCATTTACTAAGGCATTTAATAATAATAACCTATAAGATAGCAGAGCGCCAGAATTAACGTAGTATTCTTTCTTACTATAGCCAGCAATGACCTTAACTAGGGATATTATAAAGAAGCTTTGCTTCGTGTTAGCTCGCTAAGTAAATAGAAAATAGGTTGCTAACCTACTAAGCTTATCCAGCTAATATTCTAAAGACATTTTAATAAAGTAGCTGCGAAGGTTAATTCCAGGTTATGCGACGGACTAATACGGTAATATTACTTTACACCATCGTATTTACGGCCCGAAAATCCTTAGGCCCCTTCCATTTTGCTTTAGCATACGCGTAAAAAATATAAGCATTAAACACGTGTTTTAGATTTAACGCTTTACTAGATATATAAGGTAGGGTAATAAGTCACTTGGGTAGAAAGTTTAAACAACTGCACTTAAGGGGGAAGCTAGTTTCGCTAGCGACTATACCTAAACGACCTTAAAACTCTACGCCCTTATTAACCATTATCCGAAGCCGGCTAAGCATGATAGCTATAAGACTGCGCTACTTATTAGCTCTAAATTCCGCAATATTAACAATATTATTAACTAACCCGCCAGTGCTGGTGCCTTTAATTATGTCGAAGTAGTTATAAGGCTTTGGCGGTAATTCCGAGTTAGCGGTCTCTATTAGCTGCTTTAAGATCTAAAGGGTTAACAGGCCTCGGACGCCGCCGCCGTCAAGTGTAAGTAGGCGGAGTTTATGCCCGGGCATAGTTGGAGAATAGATAGGCAGTAAGGCTTAGTAAAAATATATAGCAGTATAATTACAAACTCACATAGCTGTAGGGCTGCTTTTATGTTATAGAAAGTACAGTAGTCCATATTTAGCTTAAAAAGGCTAAGAATGCGGTTCCAATTCTTTATTTGCCACTTACTAAAGTATAACCCTTTAGAACTCTATTAGCATCCCCTAATAAATTACGGAAGAAAATATACTATATCCTATTAGTAGGAAGTAAATAGCAGCCTAAAGAAGATAAAAAGCTTATAGAGCTTACTGAGTAACATTAATATCCTAGCCTAGAAAATAATAGAAGTCGCGCTCTCTTCTAAAAGAGATAGTATAGCTGCTATTACGGAAACGGTCTATTCTTAGCTCGGGTCTTAATTAAAGTAATAAACTAAAGCTAATACTAGTAGAATAGAATAGCGTCTAAGCTACTTCTTAATGGCGACTACTAAACTATATATAAACTTAATAAGACGGAATAGCCTTTATAGACGTGTCTTAGATAGATTAGCTAAGTAAATTAGTTATTAGGCAATTATATATTAAACTTAATCCATTTCTACGTGTCGGAATGTATGGACAGAGGTTATGTGTCTTTAATTAGTTATCCTTATAGTGACTAATTAACCCCCTACTTAGGCACCGCGATCCTTACGATCCTTTGCTTTTAAGAAGAATATACAATAATAATTATTATACTATCTACGAACCGTAGCTACGTGATATTACCTTGTGTAACCAACACTGATTAGTAGTTAACTTTACTGTTATACTACAGAACAGCTAGGTATTCTACTAAGAAGAGATAAGCTACTGTACTAGTGCTACTTGTGCTAGAGGAAGCTGTCTTTTAAGGTTAGAACTGGTCCTAAACCTTAAATAGAACTCTTCCACGAATCTAAGGATCTAAAGGCTAGAACTAGTCCTAAGCCTTTCCTAGATTATAGATTCTTGCGTCCATTATATAGAATAACACGCTTTATAAGTTTTTATAATTTAAGGCTAGAACTAGTCCTAAGCCCTATAATTACAAATATACGTTATAAACGCGTACTAAACAATAAACGCATATTAAACGACAATCCCTATACTAATAATACTTCCCTTTCTCTAAAAACATGGCTATTTTAAACGACTGGAGAGACTCCTTACCACTAGGGGTAGCTATGTACGCAAAACTTATCAATGAAGATTAGGATGAATTTACTATTAATATAATAACGTGTACTGTAAAATAAGTTAATAGCTTTCTCCTATACCGTATTATATTCTACTAAAGTAGATACTACGCCAATTTACAGCTATAGGAATATTTTAGGGAGGATTTTGTAGGATGGACCGCCGACACCTAGGCACTTAGTAATATTAATATTATTTAGGACTTCCGTAACTTCCTTCAGAAGAAAGGAGTATTTGTCCCTATAGATAGGGGTGCTATTAGAGATAATATTTAGGAGTAAGTCCTTAATGTAGAAGAAGAGCACGAATGAACTCTATAAGAGATTGAGCACTAATTACGTATAAGTTCTTATGGTCCATAACCTCCGCAATAACCTCCGCAGTAATCTCCGCAAGAACCTCCGTAAGAACCACCGTAAGAACTACCGCAATAGCCTCCGCAGCAACCACAACCTCCGTAGTAATCTCCGCAGCAACCTCCGTAATAACCTCCGCAGGAACCTCCGCAGCAACCGTAGTAGCTACACATATATATACTACCTAAACTAGCCGTGCCTAGTGTGGAGTAAGGACCTAGATAAGGACCTGGATATAGTAAGGAGGTGGCTATAATTATAGAGATCTATATAGATAATAAGTTGTTTATAGCTTGCTAGGGAGTTTCTACCTATAAAATTACCGTCTTAAATCCTAGAGAAGACTTGTCTTAGTTAATTAATAAGTTATAGTCTTTAATTGTTATATGGGAGAAGGAATACCCTAGTTAAGGAGTGTATACTACCTTCTTTACGGATCGCCGCTACTACAATTAAGATTAAGGCTGAAACCATAACTGAAATAACTAAAATCGCGACCGAAACGTCCGAAACTTTAGCCATAATTAAGCACCCTACGGACGATATAATAAAGGGGTGGGTTAAACAAACGGACTTGTTATGGAACCACCCGACGCTCGCACCGTACTGCTACCTAAATGACAACTATCGCGCTGATACGCCTGCGATCTACTAACCAAATGATTGTGCCTATACGCCTACGATTAACTGACTAACTGATAGACAAGCTCTATGCCCGACTACTATTACTACTGCCGCTGGTACCGTACTACTACTTAAATAGACTTTTGCTGCTTTTACCTATAGCTAAACTAACACTTTACTGCCTTTCTGCAGCGCTATAAGCATAAAGAAAGAACTGTTAGCGTTGGAATATATGGATAAAGGTTATGTGGTTACGTGCGCCCCTAAACGCCTATAACCTACGAGTGAGACAACTGCCGTGCTAATACGCCTACGGATAGACAAGAATTCGTGCCGATAAGCCTACGACCTAAATATGACTAGGTAGAGCTTTGCTCCCTAGAATACAACCCCATCGCTGGTACTGTACTGCTAGTGTTAGAATATATGGAAAGAAGTTATATAGTTACGTGTCGTCGTTATATCTCTAATTAGTTATTCTTATGGTGACTTATTAGCCGCCTACTTAGGCACTATAGTCCTCTGCTTTCTATACTGATAGCTATTTTACGTATAAAGAAAGAACTGCTAGTGTTGGAATGTATAGACAGAGGTTATATGTCTTTAATTAGTCATCCTTGTGGTGACTAATTAACCCCCTACTTAGGCACCGCGATCCTTACGATCCTTTGCTTTTAAGAAGAATATACAACAACTATTATTATACTATCTACGAACCGTAGCTACGTGATATTACCTTGTGTAACCAACACTACGCGCTATTAATTTCATTATATATGCTTATAAAATTTATTAATCTGCGATCTTAGGAGAATATATTTAGGATAGAATTAGAGTATAGGACTTTTAAGAGACATATATCCTTAGGAGAAAGCTCTTAGGATAAAATAGGTCCTTAAAGACTACTCCGTAAGAGAAACAACATCCTAGGTACGTAGGCATCCTAAGGCAATCCTCCTAGGAAAATTAGCATCCTAGGGAAATCGTCCTAGTACCTGCTTTACCTAAGTCCTCTTATATAGGAAATTAAGTTAAAGCCTTAAAAGCAGCCAAAGTGTTAATATATAGCGAGAAGAGGCTAAAGATATGTTTCCTTTATCTAGGTAACAAAAGCCTATTAATTAAACAGCGTATATATTCGTTTTATACCCTAGGTAATCTTATAATAGGGGCGTTAGAATAGTACGTAAGATAAATAGTAGATAAGATAGACGTAGGGTAAACTAGTACGTAGGGTGGACTAGTAGGTAAGATAGATTACGCTATATAAATTTAGAAATAAACTTACTTAAAGCCCGATATAAAAGAAATTTTCTAAGTAAGACTACTTATCATAATTAATCCTTAGTATTAAAACTAGAATTGCACCATTTATAGAGTAAATCTATATTCTAAATAGTTGTAGCGCTCTATAAGACTATACCGTATACATTATCGGCATGCTATTATAGGTGCATTTTATACGCCAAAACAACCTAACAGAGGTTGCATTAAATCTTTTCCCCTTCCCTAATATTCGCAAGGTGCTTTCGCTTAAAGTATTTACTAAGATTATCTAGGGTATAAAACAAATATATACGCTATTTAGTTAATAGGCTTTTATTACCTAGACAAAGGAAACATATCTTTGGCCTCTTCTCGCTATATACTAACACTTTAGCTACTTCTAAGGCTTTAACTTAAGAGTTAATCTTGGCCTTATTTATTATCCTAACTAGTGTTATATAACCACTGGATTATTTATAAAGTTTAGAAGCGGTAGGGTATATTCTACCTTCCTTAACCTTGTAGTATTATATAACCGTATAAATGGCCTTATTATATTAACGAATCTCCTCTTTAAATATGGTACCTAGTAAGCTAACAACCACATTAACTAATTCCTTTTATTCTAATAGCATGCCCTTATAGGGATCCGTTATCACCCTAGCCTCTACCTTAATTTAAACGCCGGTAAGCTGCAGTTTAATATTATATACTAGTTACTCCTATTCTTAGGTCTCTTTAATATCTTTAAAAAGTATATACTGCTAGCGTTGCCTTTCCTTATTAATTTCGCCATTAAGCGCCTTATACTTTGGATGTTTTATAGCTTTACCTTTAAGACGGTATTTAAGTTACTCTCTTTGCTTAAGTAGAGAATGGATAGTAGAATAATCGTTAACTAATAAAGATTATTCTATTATAAGCTACCGCGGTTATTAAGGATTAATTAAACAGCTTATAGTATAAGCGGCCTGCATTAATATATCTTAAGGCTAGAGGCCTTAGATAATTACCTATATGTTTACTATAATATATCGCGATAGGTAGTGCCTTAAAAACGTTTATATATCGGCATACTACATTATTAGGTTTTGTATAGCCTTACTAATATTACCTATATTTCTCTTTAGTACTTTTAATAAAAAGGCTAATCGCAACAGAGCTTACTATTTTCGTTAAATACCTTTCTAGCACTATATCTAAGTGAATATAGGTAAAAGACCTAAGTAAAGCCAGTAATCTCTCTAAGCCCTTTAGTTTAGGGTATAAGGGTAGAATATAGAAGAGGTTCGTTAGGAGAAATTGTCTAGCTATTTAAAGTTCTTACTAATCAGCGGAATACGGGAATATCGTCTAGTTTCCGATTTAGCTGTAATAGTAGCTTATTACAACCTAGCTTAATATAGAGCTTACTTAGCTCCTTAGAAGATATAAGGTTATATACTATAAACGCCTAATTAGTAAAAAGGAGACTAAGAAGGAAGATATAAGGGCTAAAGCTAAGGAATAGATTGTAGATAATTTTAGGGATAGGGAAGGTATTTCTAGTTAGCAGGTAAGCATTAGTACTTATTTTATAACGTTATAAATAGTAGCAACTAAAAGAAAAGGATAGAACTTTAAGAACCCACATATCTTTTATACTAAGGTACTCCTTTATAAATTTAAATATAAATTCTAGTAAAATATAGTAGGGCCCACCCTTTAAGTCCTGGAGTAGCGTAACCCTAATATGCCAATAGCAGAGATTAAGGAGGGCTTAGGGCCAATTTATAGTAAAACTACCCAGTTATAGATATAGCTAGAGTAGTATCCTATAGCGTCTATAGGAGTACCTCTTTTTAGCCATTATTAGGTTTATCTATAGCACTTTTATAAGGTCCTCTATATATATATAGGGCTTCCCTAGCCCCGTCTTCTTTAAGCTATACTTCTTAGCCAGCTTTCTAAGCACCTAACCCCTAAAATTAGTTACGTCCGAAGCCTAGGGTATATAATATTTAAAGTAGTTAGGATGCGCTTACCTTATATATATTCCTATTTAACTAACCATCGAGCTTTATACTAGTTGCTCTTTTATATATAAGGCGGTAGACCTTCTAGTATATCCTAAGGGAGCTTAATACCTTAGTCCCGCGGTACCTCCTTTTTCCTTTTCCTTAGCGTTAATTAAGCAGCTAGTTAAAAAAGCTATAGAGACTGTAAAGAGAGACAGTTATATAGGCCTTTTAAGGGTCCTTTCCTAAGTACGCCCAGAACCTATACTATACGTTAGCGCTATTAGGGTAGTATAATACGGTAGGGAAACAGAAAGAGATAGGCTGCTTATTAGCACCACTACTCTTTAATACGGTTAAATAAACGGGTACTACTAGGTTTATAATCCTCCTTCGCATATTCTACTTCGTTAAACGTATTAAGCTATTTAAGGTAGTACTTAGGCGGGTAGTCTTTATTAGCAAGGAGCCATGCCTAATCATTATCGTCACTATAGGTATTAACGTCGGTTAAGTCTATACTAGAACTAGCTTTATTAGTTTTTAAATCTACATATTCGCTCTCCTTAGAAAAAGAGTATTTATCTAATAGGTATCGTCGTATATTATATTGTTGTCAGCAAATATATTAAATAAAGGAGGGTTAGTGCAATGCTGCTATTAATAAATACTTAAAGATAAGCAAGGTGGACGGTAAGCAGAATAGGTAGATCTAGCGGGAGAAGAGAAGATAGGTAGCTACTTATGGTTAATAAGCGAGGGTGAAGCCATCTTAAGTATACTGGCTAGCTAAATTTAGAGGGGCCTATTTTGGTGCCTAATAGTAATAGGAGCGAAGACAGTACGCTAAAGTCTAAAGGTATATAAGTATGCGGCGTACCTAGGCGTACCTTAGCGTTAAAAAAGGCTAAGGGTGCCTTGCTCTATTACTAACATTATTTACACCTAGGCTAGGCCAATACAGGCAATCCGGACAACCTTAGCGCTCGGGCCACCAGCCGTAGGTTTTGGGGTGTTTTCGGGCAAATTGGCCTCAGAAAACGGCGTTATAAACCGCTAAAAACGGTAGCCAAGTCGCCGTGTGATTGTTTAAGGTAGTTATAAATTACTTAAATACATTACTCGGTGTTCTTTTTATATTAGTCTATAGAGAATTCGCGTACTATACTTACTTTACTTAGGCTCTATATATATATAGCGTGTATCTAACCTATACTTACCTATATATACTATCCCCTCTAGGAATTAGAGCATCCTCTCCTTTTAAATTAAAGTAGTAATTTAATTCTTAATATTAAAACTACTATATACTGCACGTAGTATCTACGTCCTATACTTCCTATATAAAGTATAATATTCTAATAATAGAATAAATTAATCTATACTATAGTAAGTAATTTTATTTATATATACTATATATATACGGGGCATACGTATAGTAAGGCTTAGGACTTCTACCTACCTTATTACTTTAACTATATTATTAGCAAGGTTAATTAATAGCTTTATTAGGTATAGTAAATAATATATATAAGAATTCCGCGTAATAAGGCAAATATAAGGATACTATATATTTAGCTTACTACTATACCTTAGCCTTATAGGTGGTTAAACCCTATATAGGGTTAATATATACTTAGCGTATATAAGATGTAATATTACATACCATAATATTTTTATTTTAATATTAAATGTCTAATATAGGTATATTCTTATTTTAGTTCTTAAATTTTATATTTTATAAGTAAATAAAAGTATTAAATATTTACTTAGGCGGTTATTAATAATAAAGGCTAGGCAGTATACTATGGATTAGTATTACTACTTCTAAAACAACTAATAAACTCAATCTGTATATAATAAGCATATATTACGCATACGCTAGCTATACGCGTACTCTATATCGAAAAATATTATTAATTTGCTTTTACTATATATACGTTCTTATATCCTAAGATAGATATACTACTACTATAATTATAGAATACTATAGTAGTAGCTGTATATTATAAGTATATATTTAATATATATAAACAATGCTTACTTCTCTATACTTTACTTAAGCTTTTTATTAATCTCTACCGCCTAATATAGACAACTGCTACGCTTTTAGAGGTTATTAATTAATTTAAGCTTAACCCTATTATATGCGGGGTATATATAGAGGATATTCTTATAGGCGTACTCGCAGTGTCTAATACCGCTATATTTAAATGCTTAATAAAATACTTTTTTACTCTCTTATTATTTTCTTTAAGAAGCTATAGTTATATAATTCTAGGGTTACTAGTTTTATAGAATAAGAATTAAATCTACTAGAGGTATAAATATAGTATATGCCTAGTATATATATTACTTACCTTTAATATATACTGCTTAATAACCTTATATACTATTTCTTTATTTACATCTATAGATAGTAGAGGTATTACTTTATAGATAAAGTATGCAATTCCTTCTTTTCTAGTTGCTAGATATTCTAGCATTATAATATAGTCTACTACCTCTTAAATAATAATTTAATACCTACTATAGGAGCTAATAAGTGCTCTATAGTCTTAAAGTATACTCTAGCTATCCTAAGTATATATATAGCCTATATATAGCCTATATATAGAGCTATATAAAGTCTTACTTTAGAGAGACCTATATAAAATAGAAGCTGCTATTATATACTATCTTAACCCTTAACCTCCTTATCCCCCTTATCTATATCTTTAATACTCTTTTTACTAATTATATTATCTTTAAAGCCATTATCTTTATATTTAATATTAGGTACAATTTAGGGTATTTACATATACTTAGTATATACGTAGTATATAGTTATAAATATTAACTAGTAGGCTGTTTAACCACCCTACTATATTCTTGTTTGCTTTAGTATAGTTTTTACTTATTATTAGTATAGTAAGGGACGTATAAATACGCGTATATATATAGGTATTGTTAGTCATA
>Ga0307515_10018375_pt1 | contig 12661 bp, 6 predicted proteins | sample 17_EM_MG_FD_194513 | JGI IMG/M metagenome (GOLD analysis project Ga0307515, IMG submission 194513) | Populus trichocarpa ectomycorrhiza microbial communities from riparian zone in the Pacific Northwest, United States - 17_EM | ecosystem: Host-associated > Plants > Roots > Unclassified | place... | reverse complement strand
CAGAGATGAAGATGCCGTGTCTGAACCCCACGTTCTCACGTGGATAGAAGTAGGATAGGTACAGAGGCACGCCTGGACCGAACATAGCCTCTGCAACTCCCAGGAAGAAGCGACATGTCATTAGCCCGCCCCAATTGGATGTCGTTGCTTGGATGGTAGCTACGAATCCCCAAAAGAAGACCACGACGGCGGCCCAGCGGTGAGGAGAGAAGTGCTTCCAGCCGATGATGGTCCATTGAAAGAGGATGTCTGTCGCATATCTCTCAGCTCCAGAATAGAAAAAGTAAAGGGGATAAATGGTCACTGAGAGATTTACAGGCAATGTAGAAGAGAGTACCCAGCCAGTTATACCGATTGCCAGTCAGATTGATATCTTTTGTCATCCCAGCTAGTTTCGCATTGCCAAGATTTGATCTATCGAGGACAGAAAGAGAATAGAGGACAAAGACGAGAGGCAATAGATGCCAATCCAGCTTGCGAATGACGGCTGACTCCTCAGCAGCGGAAGGAGGGACGAAGCCACGACCAGAATCATCAAGGGCGACTTTTTCGAGATATTCAGTCGGATTTTCGTCGTTGGAGACCTTTTCTGCGGCCATGGTGACGTTTGGTAGTCCGCGGCGCAAGGCGATAAATGAAAGGAAAAACGGGGGCAGAACCGGGAAGGCATTATTATACACGGTGCGACAGTATCCTGGATGTAAGGGTGATATAGCCAGGTTTCTTTCCTGCCCAATAACGGTACGGCTCGTTCCGGATTATTTCTGCCTCATTCCGGAACAGATCGTCCTCAAGAGGAACAAATTGTGTATCGCTTTTGGCGGCTTAATTCCGGATTAATTGCCCCATTCTGGAATAGATTGATATTATATCGAACTTTTAAAGCTATATAAAGCCTTTCAATGAAGCTTTTTATTAGATTTTAGCCATTTCTATAAGTTGATCCAGGAACTATCAATGCAAGGGATAGTATAGTTAACGGTTATAAATAAGGATTAATATATAATCTTATTAATTTTTAACGTGGAATGAGTATTAAAAAATATAAAATCTTTGATTTTCCAACAAGATTGTGTAAGGCTCTAGGGATTAAACCCCTCTAAACTACTATAATACTATTAGATTCTATCTGGACTAGGTGTAATTTATAAGTGTATTTAAAGGCCTTTCTACGTTGTGGATACAGTTTATAATTAGTAGAAACTAATTGGGTAGGGGGTGGTCGATCGCGTTCCCTAACACCAAAATCTGCGAATCGCGCAAAGCTTTAAACCCACTAAGATCTGTTGAAAGCCAGTCTCTCCGACGTTCTGCCGGCCATAGACTGATTGCCTAATTGGGTTTAGTGTGGTTGCGATTTAGATTTCTCCTGCCTGCGCCAGCCTTACCCGCTCTGTTGTCCTCTCCTTCGACTTCCGCAGCCTTTGTGGTGCGCTAGATTGATCACCTTCCTTACCTTCCATTGCCGATTGAGGTTGTGTAGAGCTTTGGGGCTTCGTTCCCTGTGAGCGAGCTTTGCGATCTAGATTAGCAAGCCAGGAAACAAGGTCGTCATATTTATGCTAGGGGACTCACTTTATAGAGTTCTTCCTGGTTTCTTCTAGATACTTTATAAAGGGAGGCTTTACTATAACTAAGAAGGTAGGAATAGCTCGGGCGGCGTTATAGAACCCGGATGTAGTAGAAGGTAAGGTAGTCGCATTAGATGCGCCGACAATCGCTGTTACTGGTGTTAGATTTAACCCGGCAATTAAGTTAGATATATATTCAGAACTCACAGAGAAGGCCCGCATATTATTTGGGATATAATTAAGTTGTAGATAAGGTAGTAGCTAAGGAACGATCAATAAGAATTTTTTATAGAAATTAAAGTTCGAAGCATCTCGGCTAAGCCTAATTAGGCGAACTCTAAGCAAAATTAACACCATAAGGGGCTTACGAGAGCTCCCTAAAAATGCCCTGCACTTGATTGCGAAATATTATTTGACCACTAAATATACACTTATTAAGTAGATCTTTTGGGACGTCGTGTAGGCCTCGCAGGCGCAACTTAGGGCTATATGAAGGGCTTCACGATTAGCGGTATAGATGCAGTGTTGGTGAGCCTTAACTGAGCTGTACCACCCTGATCTTCGAAATATCTGTCCCGGAATTAAGCCGCAAAAGCCGATGCACGACTCGTTCCTCTCCATCGCCGACCTGCTCACCTTCCCGCTGTCGGTATCCATCGCTAATCCCACCTCGATCCAGTCCGCCTTGACCGGGTACCACTTGGGCCCGATAAGTCTTGCACCTGGTATATACGTTTCGAGCCATTCCGCTGTCGTCTGCCGGAATGCGGCTTCTTTGTCCTTATTAACCGAGAATTTGATGACGCTTACGCTGTCGTCCTTTTGCCACACGCGGAAGTCCTTGATCGCTGCCCCTGTAAGTCTCTCGACTCCGTTCACACCCTGCTGGATGATACTTCTGGCCGCCTCGGTTTTCCTGTCACCATGGACCAGTGGGGTTGTCAGCGGCGCCGGCACCCAAACACACAGTGGGAGACCGCCCAATGAGTCTACCAAATCGTAAGTATTTTTCATGCGACATTTAAGGATATCGTAGTTCACGCGATAAATACACGAGGCTTAGTAGGCATTAGAAATTTGGCCCTTTTGTAATACGGCAATAGCTAAAAGGAGCCTTCCTTCCCTTTCTTGAGCAGTATTAAGGCGTTTTTGAGGCATGGCGTTGATGCAGAGAGAGCGTGTTGAATGTTTGATGATGGCTTGACATGTGCACACTATTCGGTGACCTTTACGGTTCGGTGATCAATTACGGTTATACCGTCTACTTGGGAGGATATCTTGGCTTATTCGTGCGATGTTTATTACGGAGGAGCTCGTTTTTCTTGAGTTATAAGCCGAGCTTTTGCCGCTAAGACTTGGACGCGTCCATAACCCCTTTAAACTTGATTAGATATTTTAAAATCTGCTTAAACTTTTCTATCGTACTAGTAATACTTTATTTTAGAGGTTTTATAAACGTGTTATTGTGAATATTTAAGCGAAGAGACTTGCCAGTAACGGGTTAGCCACCCAGACGAGACAGTGCACGGACCTCCTACCAAAATCAAAATCAAAATATCAAAATATACTCCTTTACTACACTTCCACTATGTCCTCTACCACCCCCAAATCGCTATCACTTAGCAAGGAAAATTGTATACAAATTGTTCTTTAATTATTAGAAGCCAATCCTAATCTATCTAGCTATAAACTTGCTAAAATATATAACCTATTGCCTTCTTCTCTTTACTACTATTATAATGGCCGCTAATTAAGTAAGGAGTATTACTAAAAGCTTTAAAAGCTCTTAGTTATTAAGAAGTTTTCTTTAGTTAAATAGATTAATATAATAGAAGCTTAGGGTTAGCTACCTTAAATTTAATACCTTAAATCTATAGCTAAAAGTATCCTTACTATAAAGAAGTATCCTCTAGAGCTTAGTTAATACTAGTATAAAAACTTCCTTACCTAATACCTAAAGCTTTAAGCTTAATTTACCTAAGGCCTTAATTAAAAGTAAAAGGATTTTAAGGATCTAAATATTATTAGGGAATAGTTTAACTTCTATAAAGTTACTATTACTAAGTATATAATTCCCCTAAGCGATTAATATAATATAAATAAAAAAGGAATTATAATAGGGGTAGGCGATAAGGTTAAGGTGCTTATTCCTTAATTAAAGGCTTAAGCCTTTATTATAGAGCTAGGCAATTATAATTAGGTATCTATTATTAAGTATATATTAGAAAGTTAATATTAATTACCTCCTTACCTTATATTTTAGGGAAAATAAGTATAATAATCTTAGATATTACCCAAACTTAATTATAAAACAGTAATTTAAGTAAGTAATTTAGGGTAGATAAATTTGGATATTATAGTTGTTCGTACTAACTTAATAGCACGAGTGAGTCAGATCCAGGGGCACGAAATACGTGTAGTATTGTATGCTCGTTTGGATAATAGTAACTGTCGATTATATAAAGCAGACTACGTAGTCTATATACTGATGCGTCTCCCCCCTAATTAGTCAGTGCTTCAGAAGTGCACCAGACGCGTAAGCGGGTGGTTGGTGCACCAAACGCGTAAACGCGTACTCGGCGTACCGAACGCGTAAGCACGCGATTAGTACGACAGGTGCTGTAATTATACACTAGCGGTACTTAGAAAATGAAACTACTTATATATAGCCTCCGTAATTGTCTTAATAGAACCATAAAACATATAAGAAAATACATAGGAAATCCCTCCTAAGGTGCCTTCTGGGTTGCCTTCTAAATGGTGCTCTAAGCTGGCCGTAAGTCCTGCTTACGGTCCGTAAAATAAACTGTGCGGCCTTTTAACGGGCCGTAAATGCACCATATGGCCTTCCGACGGGCTATAACTAAACCGTAAATGCTCTGTTAGTCTCGCTCTACCCATTCTATAACCTTTAGGTTAAGCTTATTTATATTAATTAGGGTTTTAAGAGCTTAACACGGCTTTACCTTAGTTATAGCATCTACTAGGTTATCTCCGCTATTAATCTATTTAACCTCCGTAATCTCACGTTATTTATAGGCCTAATGTAAGCACATTAGGTCGACTATAAGCCTCTTCTCTTATATCGTACCTAGTTTAACTAGGCAGTTATAAAGGGACTTTAAATTAGTGTATAAAACTAGGGGTAACTGCTCTAGTTATAGAATCTTCTAGACCGTTAATTTAATTGCGGCTGCTATATTAAAGCCATAAGCTAGTATATATAGTTTAGAAGCTAGTACACTACGGGTTACTTATTTGCACTTAATTAAAGACCAGTATAGTATATTTGCGTCCTAATTACGGTCCGTAAGTATAATTACGAAGCCGATTTATAATAATAGGTCTCTATTATTAGCAAAAAAGGCGTCTATAAATGCTAGTAAGCTAAGGGAACTTAGGTCTAGTGGTATAAAAGTAAGTCCCCTTACTATATTATTAATTTGCTACTAAATACGCTTATTAAGCTGCTTAATATTTTCTTTTTATAGATCTGCTACCTAGGCCGCAAAGGACAAATTATAGGTAGATTTAGGTTAGCAGACTGTGGCAATATAGGCGCCTCTTACACGCTGTGCAACATATTAGTCCTTTATATTTACGGTCTTACGGGTCTCTCCGTAGAAGCTAATAAGGTCTATAGGCTTTGCTATAACGGGCTTTAGGTTTTAAGCTTAGCGTTCCTAAGTCAGCTTAATTAGGTTACCCTTTTATATAATTAGGCCTCCATTAAACTTAATCGGATTCTACTTAGTTAACTACTTTTACGGCTTTACCAAGAACTTAGCCTTTTATAGTTTAGTTTCTTTAGCATCTATAAAGGTCTAGTCTGCTAGGAATAGGGTATTATCTATTTAAAGTCTAATAATACTAAGGCCGTTTAATAGGCTGTATAGGAGGCAGAGGTTGTAGGTCAACTGTTCCATTTTAAGTTTACTAACGTAGTGCTAGTAGTATATCTTAAACTAATGGTTTCCGGCTTCTAGTACTCCGTAAAGAGGTTTTACAACCTATAAAATTGTTCCTAGTTATAAATTAAGCTTGTGGGGTGGCCGTATAAAGATATCCCTACTTAGGTAGGTATTAGACTGTATATAGGCTTGCGAGATATCCCGTAGGTAAAGGGCTACGGGTTTGCTTTGCTGTAGTTCGGGCATAAGTGCAAGTATAATCCGTTAACTAACTCGTTAAATTATAGGCGATTGCGTAAGGACTAAGTCCTTTCCTTAGTCGTTATAGGCTTATATAACAAGTCTTAATTTTTTAAAGGCTTTGTTAGTACTAGGGTGTTTAATCTTATTAATAAAGCGTAAGTTAAATATACGGACGCCTTACGGAACGTCTCTCTCCGTTACGGCTGTAAAAACACCCTTTTTAAGTAGTTTATTAATCTCCTTATATCGTAAGTCCGTAAAAGGGGTTTCCTGTACTAAAACTAATATATCTATAGGCGGAGATTGCCTTACGGATATTCCTATAGAGGTTAGGTAATTTTCTATTACGGAGTTCTTAGTTACGGGGTGCTTTTAGGGGCGTCCTTAACTACGCTTTATGGTAGGTTTAGTAGGTTTAGTAGGTTTTTAGGGGACTTCTATAGTAGGCAGGGGTGCTTCTATTTTATCTAGTTTGACATTATAGGTGTTTTCGGGCCGAAAGTAGGGTTTTACGGATATGCTTCTAAAGCTAGTTAGCCTACTAGGAAGTTATACGCAGCACGTCTCGTTTTCTACAGCTAGTAAATAATAGGGTCTATTCCAGCTACCGCTTTTACGCTATATAAGGACTTTAGAGTTAAGCGGGAGGTTGTATACTAAGGTCGTATTAGGTCCGTTACGGTAGTATAGGGCGTTATTAACAGTTTGTTTAGCCCGTAGCTTAACTATCTTAGCCATTACCTTCCGTATTATAGCTACTTATTCTATAATAGACGGGGTAGGAGGGCCTAGGTTACTTATCCTTAGGTAGGCTTTGTAAACTAAGAGGGTAGGTACTAGTCCGTTAGGGCTAGCGGTGTTATTAACGGCTTTTACGGCCATCTATAGAGCCAGTTCCTTTTAGATGTCCTTATATTCGTCTATAATAATCTAGTAAGCTCTCTATAAGGCTAGGTAAGCTTACTTAATAAGCCTAATAGACTAATATGCCTTAACTGGGACAGCTTTTGTTAATATAGCTATGGCCGTAGTATACTGTTGGAATTCCTTACTAATAAAGTTCTTACTAGCGTCGTGGGTGATATACTTAGGGGGTCTAATGTATGTGTTAATCCAGTAGATCCGTAAAATATCCTAAGTGTATTTTATAGATATATTTTATAACTAACGGGTGGCTTAATAGCGGGTTGCCTTGTCAATTATATATAATACTAGGCTGCCGTTAATATATATAATGTCCACGTATACTAAGTAGTTGAAGTTAAGGTCCTTATAAAGGGTAAACTTAAATCGGCCTAGGGAACGTCCGTATTTCTAGTAAAAAGAGCAGTATTTGGTTAGGTGGTTAATTACCTTCCTATTAACGTTGTCGTATCTAGAGCGTTTAAGGACTCTATATAGCTTTTCGGCTAATAGGTGGCTGAAGCGGCGGTATAGGCGGTAGATCTTAGTACTAGTAAGGTAGTATGGGTTATAGTCAAAAGATTCCTAAATATAGGTCTATAAAGTTTCTCCCTATATAAGGAACGGGTGTCCGAATTGTTATATAATTAGTAGGGTAATATACTTACTTTCTAGGGCAGTTGCGGGGCCAATTATAGTGTCCGTAATATTATTATAGTAGACCTATAGCCTATTTATGTCCGCAAGATAGAGTAGAAAAGGGGTATCCGCTTTTACTACGTGGAAGTTAACTAGGCTAATTAGGGTCTTAACTGCAACTAATCTAATTAATGTGGTTGAGCCGATGCCGAATTGGACGTTTACGGCCCTATTTTACGTAGTATTAATGTTTATATTGTTATTTACGGTGGTCTTATATATAAGGTATTATCTATAACCTATAGTAAACTTCTTAGAGGCACCTATATTGATTATAACGCTATAGAATTCTTTAGGGGTATAGTGTTCCGTAGTGATATATGTAAATAGGTCCTGCTTATAATCTATAACGTTTATAATAGGGGTGCTTGTAGAATAGTTTTTGGGCGTAACTAAGTATATAAAGGAACGGTCGGCTAATACGGTTGTAATATTAAAGGCTTAGCTGTCCGTAAAAGGTCTAAAAGTAGTTAGGAATGTCTCTAAGGTCTCTTATTCCTAAGTGTTTAAGTTAAAGTTAATTATAAGGGCTTCTATTGACTTATTAGGGGGCTTTTTTACTTCCTCTCCTTTGTATTCCAAAATGAACTAGTTAATATGGCTATTAAGTCTCTTCTTGGACTTATTATATTCTTCCTAGGTATGCCTTATAGACTAATATCCTTTCTTACCGCATATAAAGCACTTCTGGCTAGTTTATCTATGGGGGTATGTTTTTATACAAGGGTTGCTGTGGGGGTTATAGGTAGGACTTAGTTAGTACGGGTGCTACTAATAGTAGCGGCGGTCCGTAAAGTAGACGTCTAAGTCTATTTACGGATATTAAATATCCGTAATAAAGGCTTGCGTACTACTTAGTGGGTTTAAGACTTCGTACATTATAATAGAGGAGCGTAGATTATTAATGAGGCTAGCTAAGGTATCTGTAGGCTTATAGCAGGCGTACTTATAAAGCTCTACTTTCTGGCAGGCCGTAATAAGTTTATTATATAGGAAGTCGTCCGTTTAAAGCTTAATATTAAGACTGTGCTATAGGTGGCGGAGGTCTTTAATAAGGATTTACAGGCACTCTATAGTCGATTTTTTAGTATTCTTATCTATTATGGTCCGTAGCTTAGTTATATTCCATTAGGTAAGGATATTACGCTTATATTCTAGTCCTTTAAAGTAGTTATATATAGCTTCGCATAGCTTATTAAAAGGAACACTAAGGGGGTTACTCTTAAGGTTAGTGTAGTAGTGGTTAAGTGCTAGGCCGCGCAGCATGGTAGAGTAGGCTTGGCTAAACTCTTATTTAGGAATATTAGCCTTCTAGTAAAGATCCGTAAAGATGGTTAGTTTAAAGTTAAAGTTATCATTTTCGCCGCTATACTTAGATTTGTCGGTATAGAGCTTAGCTAGGTTAGCTAGCTCCTTACTATAGGTCTTTAGTTAAGTAGGTTACAGATCTATAACTTACGGATTTATAGTTTGCGGATATATAGCTTATAGATCTGTGACTTAAATAACGGGGGTAATTTAGTCCGTATTTTGGTTTGTAGGGGTATTACGGTCCGTAACTTAAGTACTAGGTATGCTTTAGCCCGTAAGATTAATTCTAAAACTGCTTAGTTGTATAGGACGAATTTGGTTAAGTAGGTTAGGTATAAGGCTAGCGATTATATTAAGTTTGGAAGAAGTAAAGAGTTCCTTAGTTTCTTAGAACTAGTCTAGGATTTCCTCTTTAGTCTATTCCGTTTAGTCCTTCTTGTATATTATATTATATAAGGACTATATAATAGTAACTCGTTTATTCCTTTTAACCTATATACCTTAGTTATATAAGAGGGTCCGTAGGTTATGGATAGTAGTAGGGTTATATGCTTTAAAGATAGCTTCCATAAAGTCCGTGAAGTCTTCCTAGTATTGCTTCTATAGGTTAACGTTTATAAGCTTAAAATATTTATATTTAAGAACTTTAAATTTAATATAGTTATTAATGTTAGGTATGGACGTAAGGTTAGCTCTCTACCTCCACTTTTCCTAGCCTTTATTGACTTGCTTTTTTAGGTCTGCCATACTATATAGTATAGTGTAATACGTAGTGGGTAAAAGAGGTCTTATAGTGGTCCGTAAAGGCGGTTAATGTCTATAGCGGTTTATAGAAGGGTAAGGGTGTCTGTAAGGGGTCTTAATAGGTCTATAGTAGTTTATAAAGGGGTAGAAGGTCTCCGTAACGGTCCATAAAGGTAATTAATGAGTCTGTAACGGTTTGCAGAAGGGTAAAAGGTTCTATATAGATCTATATTTACGTCTATTATACTTTTAGTAAACTGTACTAAGACTTAAATAAGTATACAGAGTTAGTAATAGTCCGTAATCCCTAACTTCTAACCTTTTAGTAGGTCGTACTAGGAGTCTAAACGGGTGGTTGCTGTTAAGTATCGCTTAGGGGAGGTGTTAAGTAATTGCTAATCTGTGCGCGCTCACTAATTAGTGTTTGTACTAACTTAATAGCACGAGTAAGTTAGATCCAGGGGCACGAAATATATGTAGTATTGTATGCTCGTTTAAATAATAGTGACTGTTAATTGTATAAAGCAGACTACGTAGTCTATATACTGATGCGCCTCCCCCCTAATTAGTTAGTGCTTTAGAAGTGTACCAGACGCGTAAGCGGGTGGTTAGTGCACCAAACGCGTAAACGCGTACTCGGCGTACCGAACGCGTAAGCACGCGGTTGGTACGATAGGTGCTGTAATTATACAATAGTTAATTAGTTAAAATACTTTGATTAATATATAAAGCTATAACTCTAAGGAATCTATTACTTATTAATTCTTAATAGATATAAGAGCTACGTATTAATATAGTTCGCTAAGTATTATAAGACTTATAAGATTATCCCTCTCTATCTACCGCCTTATTTAATATACCTACTTTAACCCCTAAATATTAGTATATTTAGTCCTTTAGTAAGAGCTTATAAAAAGTATCTTTCTAACTTTACCTTTTATAAAGCTGTTAATATTACTAAGCCTAAGTTCCTTAAGTATTACTAAGCTATATAATATAAAGCTATATTACCTACTAATATAGTAAGTGTATAGCGAGTAATAGGCCTTCTACTATTTAATCCTTTAGTTATTTTATAGAAGATTTAGCTAACAGCTTAGCTAATAACTTAGCCTCTTTATATATCATAAAACCCCACCATAGGGGCCTTTATAGGAGAGCCCCGTGCTCTTATATATACCTTACGTACAGCTTATGTCAGCTACGCGTAGGTATATCACCTCCTTACGCCCTCGACCCTTACGATTGATCGCGTAACGTCTTGTAGACTCCTCAAATACATACGCTTTATAGCCATTGCCCTCGTCCCATGACATTACGTTACGCCTTTTTTACCACTAATGCTTAGCCTACGACCAATTCTACGTCTTTATAATACTGTAGGCGCTACCAGAAGCAGCATATCTATAAATTACCTTACTTTATACTTCTAAGGAACCTATAATAGTAAGATAATATTCCTTACTAGCTACTATATTAAACCTAAAGAATAATCTAATACCTATACTTAACCTACGACGCCAATTAATCTTAGGAGAATTCGATTTATTAGCTCTAGCCTTAACCCCTAAAGAGATAGACACTAATAATATCTTATCTTTTATTAACTATATAACTACAGATAAGCAAATAAAAGGGCTCCTACCTATTAAAATTAAAATATGAGACGCTAAGACATTTATAAAAATGGTAGTATAAGACCCTAATAAATACTACCGCCTTTTATAGAACTACTACCTAAAGCTTATATAAGCCGAGATACGTACTACCTAAGATTGTGATATTATCTAAGACCTATAAGCTTATAAGGTACTCGCTAATAACATATATTAAAAAACTAAAAATAACCTTTACGTGTCTAAACGCGACATCTAATAGTTAAAGAAGGCTAAGATTATACTAATTGCTATAGTTACTAAAAGAGAAGGCATAATTAAATACCTATAATCTTAGCTTAACGAGCACATTTATAATAATGCTAGATACCTCTTTACTATATATAACGCCACCTAAGTCTTTATACCCCTAGTAACTTTACCTACTTAACGCTTAATAAAGGGCTAGCGCTAAGCAGCTTTACCTAACAGGAACCCCTACTAAAGTAGTAATAATAAAAGCTATAATAATCGGACCTAAACTACTACTATAGGGTCTAATATATGCTACCCTAATCCCCTAGTCTTTTAGGGAGACTATAAGGAATATAGCTACTAGAAGATGTAAATCTATAAGAAACTAACTTAAAGCGCCTACCTTTTTCCTACGGAAGACACTAAGATTAGCTATATTATTAGGTGAATAAATAGTATACTATTTAATAGACTCTTCGCCTAATAGGAGACTAATAGCCCCTAGAAGTGGTAGTCCTACTAAGAAGTCCTTAATAATCTTAACCTAATATACCGCGACTATAACCTACTAGCCATTAACTAAGCTAAACTACGTGCCCTAAAGATAAGCCCTACTAAATTATTTAACAAATTCTATATTAAATTTTAGGAATATACCAGAGCCCTCGCCTAAGACAATATTAAAGACTAAAAGGACCTCCTTAAAAAAGTTACTTATTACCTTAGTTACGCAGCCGCCAGCTATAACTATAACGATATTTATAATATAGTAGCAGCTCTACAGAAGATTAAACAACGACTAAATTAGATTGCTACTACTAATCCTTACCTAAAGACCTCTTTATAGAAGCCCTCCGGGCCTACTACCTTAAGTACTACCAGAACTAATATTAATTTCTTTATACTAACCTTCTTATAAAAACTCCTAGATGGAAAGCGCAAGCTACTCTAGAAACTAAGACGCTGCTATAAATGCTATTAAAAAGGCTATTATTATAATAACCTAAACTGCCTAATAGCTAGGTTCGGTAGCCGCCGCCTAATACCTAACTTAATACCCTACATCGGCAAAATATGGTACCCTACCAATGGCCTCAATGGCTGGTGGTTGACGCAATTGGCGCGCAGTTGAGGGCATTTGGCAACTCGGCCGACTAGCCTATGTCGTGTTTTTTTGACACGCAGCCTGCGCGCAACCTGCCAGTAATCTACGTATTTGGCAACCACAATTATATTTACCTCTTTTATACTAATAGCATATTTTAAATAAACAAAAGCTACTTTAAAGCTATTTATAAGGCTAGCAAAATAAATAATATTATTTTAGATAATTTAATATAATATAGCGATGGTTCTCTTCTACCTATCTACCTACCTGTCTGCATTGCCTACCGTCTGCATCGCCTACCTATTTGTATCTGCCTACCTG
>Ga0307515_10018374_pt1 | contig 12662 bp, 8 predicted proteins | sample 17_EM_MG_FD_194513 | JGI IMG/M metagenome (GOLD analysis project Ga0307515, IMG submission 194513) | Populus trichocarpa ectomycorrhiza microbial communities from riparian zone in the Pacific Northwest, United States - 17_EM | ecosystem: Host-associated > Plants > Roots > Unclassified | place... | reverse complement strand
TGTGTAGGAGGGGGCGACGTGTAGCGTGCCATGGCCACAACTACTTATTTGAATTTGTATTTGAGAAATCGAAAGTCAATAATGATGGTAGGTGGCTAACTTTTTTTTTTTTAATCTTTTATTGGGTAATCATGAGTTAATTTACGTGTATTTTAATTAATTTCAAAAAAAATAAGTGACTAATCGAACGATGCTGTAATCAATCTTTTCAAGTTTATAGTTTCTTTTAGTTTTAGTTTTAATTGACGTGAAAATTAATTGAAGAATATATCTTTTTTTAAATAAAAAATTAATCATTATATATTTATTCATGATATTTATCTTCTCTCATGTGAAACATGATTGTTTATATAAAAATTTAGCAATGACATTTTATTTGCAAATCATGTTTTTTTTCTTTTTATATATATATAAGGCTGATTTATTTGGACTACATTTTATTCTAGATCCAATTAAATATATGCCATTGATACTGAGACTACTAGGTTTATGAAAAAAATTATGTATCCTTGTGGCTTAATCTTGAAATTAATTATATCCCCATTTGTAATTAATTTTAATTTCTCAAGGGCTAGAATTTATTTGTTTTTTACTTCTTTTTTTGGTTCCAATCAGCCTATATATCCATGAAATATATATGTCGGCCCTAAATTAAAAATAATTCGGGCTATAGGCCAGTATTTTAAGAGCAGCCCACCCTTTGAGCAACCATTGTCCACCATGGTGGTGACAGATATAATAATCCATCCCGTATTTTAAGGAGCAACAAGTTTTTTCCATTCACTTCCATTGACCACACTGTTTTCTTTTTATTTATTAGAAGCAACTAGTTTACTGCTCACACTAAGCTGCACGTAGGATTTTTTTTTTCACATGAAAAAATATGTTTTATTCGTATGAAATTATTTGATATTATTATTAAATCTAACTTAACAGGTATGTTAATTTTAAATTTTTTAAATTTGACTTTTTATTTAGCATGTATTTAAAATTAATTCACGTGAAAGTTATCTTAATCCAATTGACTTGATAGGTTCAAAAACAACCTAACTGATCATTAAAATGTGTGGATTGACTTTTACAAAAATTCAAGATAACTTCTTTTTTATTTTAAGATTGAGATGGAGATATATTGGATCGTTTTGGTTTTCGCGGCTTAACCTGCTAAACTCATAACCCGAATCATGAATTTCATTGGGTTTAACAATTTTTTTAAAACTATTTCTTACTTAATGATATAAAAACTAAAATAGATACTTGCGAAATTAAACATCAATCAAATACTAGGATATTTGTTTGAAACTACGATAACTTTATAAAAAGTTAACCAAAATAAATTATGGAAATCAATTCAAAATCAACCAAATATTGAAGGATGAAAAAAAAGTAAAAAACAATTCAATAAGAAGAAGAAAAATCGAAGATGGAATTTAAAAAAAGAAAAAGAAAAGAAAGACCAACCGAATGAGTCAACATTGAAACCTCTCGACCCGACTCCTTGTCTAGCCTGATTTTAAAATTGACCCAAATGGGAGTTGCCCCAATGTGACCCTGTCAACTTGACGGGTTCAAAGAAAACTCAGATGACTAATAAAAAGTGTGGCTTGACTTAAGAAAATTCAAGATGACAACTTTTTTAAATATTGAGACACTTGTATATTGAATCGACTTGGGCTTCGCAATTAAACCCACTAGACCTATCATCCAAATCATGGACATCATTGGGCTTAACAACCTTGTTTATTTCTTTTAACTATTTTTCATTTAATGATAAAAAAAAGTAGACACTCGTAGAATACTAACCAAATATCAGAATATTTGATCGAACGTGTGATAAACTCATAAAAAACGAACCAAAATAAATTATTAAAGTCAATTCAAAATCAATAAAACATGATGAAATTGAAACAAAAAATAAAACTAAAAAGGATTCAATTGAAAAAAAATAAAAGAAAAAAATTTAAAAAAGAAGAAAAAAAACAAGAGCAACTCCTTCACTGTTCATATAAACAATAAATTTGCTAGGATTTTATCCCAGTTTTTTTTATTAGAAAGGATAACTAGCTATGTATCTGCGCTTTACTGTGACCAACACAAATTTTTTTATCAGCAAAACTTTTCATACCATGAAGAATGTTTCAAAATGTATATTTTTTGCAAATTAATTAACCTAAACAAAAGTCAACCCAAAGTTTTATAACAATCTAAAGGTCAAAAGATGAGATTCAAGATCCAATATCTAAAAAAGAGAGAAGAGATAAATTGTTCTGGTAAGAGAGATAAATGTGGAAGAAGAAAAAGGAAAAAAAAAAGGGGTTACCGGAAACACATTAAGGCTCTATTTTTTACACATGTTGTACTGTTAGAAAGATCTCGACGAAACGATTCTATCTACACCTTAGAAGACTATCGTACATGGTTGTAATTAACCATAAATTAACCTCAAACAAAACTCCTACCAAATTACAACCTTATTTGGTGGTCTTTCAATGTGTTGTTAGAAGTATCTTGTTGAAATGTTTATAACGATACTAAGTGTGTCGAAAATAGAGTGTCTCCACTAACCTTTTTTGTGGTCTTTCAATACGTGGTTAGAATCATATTGTTGAGATCTTTATAACAATACCAAGCGTGTCGAAAATAGAGTGCCTCCGGTGACCAATTCTTTCTTCTTCTTCTTCTTCTTTTTCTTATTTATTATCTTCTCTCTTCCTCTCTCATGCCATATCAACTAATCTTTTCTTTTATTCTTGACCATTGGATCTTGAATCTTATTTTTTGGTCATTGGATTTTCATAAAATTTTGGGTTAACTTTGTATATGTTAATTAATTTGAATGAGACATGACTCTTGAAACAATCGCTATTTTCAATAATGGATATGACTTATATTATTTTTTTAAAATTTTTATCAAATAGTAAAAGATCGGAGATTTTGATGTATTTTCCGATGATGACAAAATTGAAAAGCCTCCAACGTCAGAGGGTGTAACAACTTCGAAGGATGAGACTATTTAGGGGGTGTTTGAGAGTGTGATATCGATTGCTTTTCAAAATGCTCTTGAAAATATAACAAAATAATGTTTTATTATTTTTTAAAAATTATTTGACATCAGCACATTAAAATGATCTAAAAATATCAAAAAAATATTAATTTAAAGTAAGAAATAAAATAATTTTTTTTAAAAACTTTTAAAATACAAATATAAATAGCCCATATTAAAAGGTGTTGCAGCAGCTTACAGTTCTTTGAATGACATTTTGCCTTCAAGATCGGGGATGAATGAAGGTGTGGTTGTGTCGAAAGTTGTCTCTCTATTTTTATTTATTTATCGTATAATCATTATCGCAGTCCTTAGCTAAAAAGAAAAGAAAAGAAAAGAAAAAAAAAACAGGAGAAAGGCAGTTAGTCAGTAGGTGGGAAAGGAAAGAGTAAAGCTTGACTGAATTAGTGAGGGAAAACGAACTCTTGACTTTGGAGGAATCCAAATTTTTGGCGTTACCACCCTGAAACCCTCCCTCTCCTCCCAATTTACACATTAAAAAACCGCGCGCCTCTTCATTCATTGGCTACGCTCAGAATTCAAACCACCCCAAAAGGCCCCCTCCCTCCATTTATGGAAAACCTAAATAAAAAAAACTACTTTAAAATTTTCACAGGGAGTCCCCTCCCCCTCCCCGTCCCTCCCGCCCCCGCTCTCCCTCCATCCATGAAAGCAGAAAACCAAAATAATATATATGAAAACAGTTTGCCAAAATCAAAACACTGCTATCATTTTCCCACTTCAAAATTTCACCTCCCATTTCCCCTCCAAAGTGCCACCATTATATATACCTCTTCTTGCCCCTCCCATCTCATCACCACCTCTTCCTCCCCCCCCCCCCTCTCTCTCACGCTATCTCTTGCAATGGCTGTCCTCTTTCAGAGCCAGTATGACAACAAGGAGAACGTCCCCCCTTTCTTTCCAAAGCAAGATGCTTTATTAGTTGCTAAATCTAAATCTCCACTCCCTACAAGCAATCAAAGAAGAGTCAGGAGACCGCTTGAGGACATTACCAACCTCTTGAATCAAGAAATCCTTCTGAGGTCAGTTCTTGATGATAGGATCCGTATTTTACATTCACTTCCTTCAGCTTCCAGACTGAAATGTGGAAAGAGGAGAGCTGAAGATGGTGCTGACCCGTCCTGCAAGAAGACCCAGTTGCTGCATCCGAGCAAAAATTTTAGATAGCTCTATTAATTCCACTGTCTAGACAGTCATTCTGCTTGATTGATGGTCCATTGAATCTTGCTTTCGTTTCTTCTTTTTGTGGTAAAGAATTAGATGGGTGAACCCCAATTCCAAAAGCAAAAATATATATACAAATTTGATGTCAATCAATGGAAGCTCCCCAATTTGTTGCATTGGATTTATCAAACCTTTCGTTATTTTGGAGCCGTGTTTGATTCGCTTGGTATTGAGAATACAATAAGAGGAGGATTTGGATTTCAATGCCTAACAGGATTCACCTTCAAATCTTCTTTACTATAGGAAATCTAATATCTAAACAATCCCGTTAATTCCAAAAAAGAAAGTTCTCATGTCTTTCTCATTTATGTGTCAATACCCAAGATGACCTGAGAATTCTTGTTTTCTCTTCCACTTTTATTCTAATTGCCTTTGGAATAGAGGTTCTTGCCAGCTTCGGCTGCCACAATCTTAGAACTGGATGCCGATGAAAGGGAGGTTAAAGTTATAACAAATGACCATAGTTGTGAAATCTGTCTGGCAGGTAGATCCATCGACATGTGAAATTGGGGTTTAGTTTGGGCTGGATTTTAGATTTTCTTAAAAAACTTTGAAATGATATCATTTTAGAGGGTTTTCTTAATAAAAAAAGTTATGATTGACTAGATTAACCCGGTAGATCTTGATGAGTCTTGGGATGGGTTAACCTCTAAATCGGGTTTTTTAATTATGCAAATGACCAACTCCAATCAATTTATCTGGCTGCTTCTGACTTTTACGTGAAATCATATACTGGTTATGAACATATTTGAAGACATTAATTGAGCTATTTCTTTTTTCCTGTTGAATGTTTTTTGCCTGGTTCATATAAGAAAATGCATGAGCGTGTCAGCTAACTCGGAACAAAAGCATAGGCTATTCATAATCTAGGTTGGAATCATAGTTCAGCTTACCTGGGAATGATCTAAATAGTTAGCAAGCTTTGCGCAGAATTCACTGGTAAGTAAGCACGTTAATAGCTACAGAGATTCATACACATCAAACTAAAGCTAGTGTCATAGCAGGGTACTAGTTAATTTGCTTTATGTTACAAGGAAACATTTGGTGACAATCGATTTCATCAGAGTCCAAATGTAAAGCAGTTGATCAGCTTTAATTTCTGTGGGCAGAAAGGAAATTAGGCATTCATAAGATAGGCATGGTGGCGGTGCCGGCCGGCCATGAGTGGGTTCATTCTTAATTCTTGATAGAGTATATTGAACAGAATATACATACTAAAAAATTACCAAGTCATGACCTCCTTCATTTTCTTTCATACCACATGATGCTCAAGTTAGTAGGTGCAATGTTAGAACAAATAGATTGGTAGTTCTGACTGGCACCGGCACATTGTTAGAACCGAACTGGTCGGTAATTCTTTTAGCAATCAGAAAAATTTAAAGGGATCACAACCATATATATATAACCACTAAAAACACAATAGAATGTGATGACTTCCACCCACTTTGATTATTATATGATAAGGGATATCGCTGCTGATCTCTATATATTACACCCTCCTCATTTGTTTCTCTGCAAAACAAGCTCAATAAATTTTCTGAGAGAATAAGAAAAATGGCTAGCTTGAGATGTTATCTGTGCGTACTGCTAATATTGCTGTCATTTGCACAATCCGAGGCCCGCCCCCTTGATCCATCTGTTGTACGAAGGAACCTGATCAGGACAATTCGAGCCCTGGGCGAGAGTGAAGCTGTCGGTGATCAATGTGCCAGTAAACGAGTGAGTCCAGGCGGGCCTGATGCTAAACACCACTAAAAAGCCAGCAGTCGTTCTATGAAAGTTAGGGGAATTGGCTGGCTCATAAAATGGCTACTATGGATAAGATTAATAAGTATGTTATAGAAATAAAGTGACCCTGCTTTTCTTCTGATATGGTGCACATGCTTTTGAGAAAATGTATTCAGATTAATGCTTTTTCAGAGTGTTTTTTTTAATGTATTATTATTATTATTATTATTATCATCTTCTTATCAGCAACAACGTAAAAAAATCATTCGAAAATATTAAAAAAATCAAATTTATGCTTTTACAATTCAAATACATTTTGAAAATCACTTTTAAATAAAATATACCATGTCCCAAACACCGCTTTAAGTGGGTCTGCTCCACTTGGCTTAAATCCATATTTTGTTGCAATGCATAACAGTTCATTCATTCTGGCCGAAGAAAATATTGTGATCACTCTCTAGTCTCTACAAGGCACTCACCATGTTAGAAACTATCTCTTAGATAAGCTGGATAACATTTCATGTTTCAACAACGACAAGCTGGATCACTTCTACTCCATAACACATCGCATAAGTATAAAAGTTTGCAACCTTTATTGTCCCTTTTACGCATGAATTTGCGAGTATAGGATTACGTGAAAGCAAGGACTCTTGCATCTGCTCAGCCCCAGAAGCATCTTTTGCTGTTTTTCTTTCCATTTTCTGAAATGTGGCCGCCATTTGTGTGCTTAGAATCTATATTTCGGTTTATTGGATAGACTTCATCAAGGGATGATTTATTTTTACTGAAGAAGAGAACAGATCAAATAAGAAGAAAAGGTTAAAAGAACCAAACACCTGTGTCCATTGTAAATAAAGATGGATGTAATTCACAGCATTCTATTCTTTACCCCACAGGCAACAAGTTTGCCACACTTTCATCCACTGACAACACAAAAACAATTCATAATGCTTATGCTTCAAGCACCCTCAACACATATTCTTGAAGCCGTAGAGCACACTGCCAATGTTGCTAAAGTCACTTTTCAGAATGATTTTCTTTATACTAAAATGCAGTCAAATTCTCTGTTGCACTTTTTTTTTTAAAAGTGAGCAGAATAAACAATACCAGAGCACTCCGTCTTCGGGACCTTGTGGTGTGTAACGCTTCCAAAGCATTGAGGATTATGTATATGGATTTCCTTGTCTTATTCTCTTGGATTGTTTTGCTCTCTTTTATGTATTCTGCATATATAAGATATACAACCAGCAGAAGTCACTATCTAGAACTAATGCATCCCCAATTAACTAGATAAAGTCAAAGGAATTAAAAAGATTAAATTAATGAAAAAACCCAAAACAAAAATCCTAGCCACAATGTTCTTTTTTAATAAAATTATTCTGTCAATATCTGCCTTAGAAAAAGGCTAACAATAATTTAAATATGTTTATCACCAACCTTAATAAAAAAAATAAAAATAAATCATAATTAGATTGGAAAATTAATAGCCGAAATCCAAAATTAATGAGAAAAATACTAAAACTTAAAAAAAGCATCTTCGTAGAACTAATTTGAAGGCCTTCCCGATCTTAGCTGGTTACAACGAGCCAACATTTATAGAAACTTATGGTAAAACTTGAGTAGGATCTAATTGTTGTATCAAAAGATATGTACGTCTTCATCAAATAGGTCGTTCGACCTGATCAAATGTCTTTTTAAGCTTGGACCTGTCTATATAGTACATAAATGTGTTTGGTAGGCTTTGCAAGTGGTCTAATTGTAACATATCCATTTTTCACTTTATAGGTCCTCCTGAACCTACTGCATCAGTCTCTTTGGGTTGGAAAGAACTCGTCCTCGAGTTTCAATCATCCATTAAACATTTGGACAAATGCTTCACATTGAAAACATTAGAGATCTTCAAAAGACTAGTAGAAGGCTATATGCATTGTTATTGATCTTCTATGATACCTAATATGGATCAATCTTCCTCTTTTTTAAAGCTTGTTATACTTTCAACAAGAACCGATAACAAGTAAGTACTACCCATACTAAGTCACTAACCATAGAAGTGATATTTTTATGATGATTCTCAGCTCGGGTCTTGTATCTAGAATTACTTTTAGAAATCCTTTACTTGACTTGATCATGCACCCTATAAAGATAATCTACCATGTCTTTAGCTTGGACACTTAGAGAATCAAAATGAGGAAAAGGCACCAACTCAAGTACACCATGTGTATTTTTCCCATACACAATCTTAAAAGGGCTCTATTGTGACAAGACAAGGTCCTAATATTTTGGTTTGTTTTCCACTTCGTAAAAGATTCTCTAAATTTTGATTCATCATTTTTATCTATCATTCATTTAAGGATGGTAAGCACTATTAAAATTCAATTTAGTTCTCAACTTATCACACACACTCTTCTAGAAGTTGCTCATAAATCTGGTATCTTGATCAGAGATCATGGACTTAGGAAATCCATGTAAATGAACCACCTTCTTAAAGTAAATATAGGTAATTTAAGAAGCATCCATGGTCTTTTTATAAGAAAAAAAATATGTTATCTTAGAAAACCTACCCACCATCACCAGGATAAATATCATAGTAAAACATTGACATCCACCTCTTCACAAATCCTAACACTTGACTTGATAGGTTAGACCAATAATAATAAGATGATACCAAGGTCAATAGCTTGTCATGCTTGAAGTGGCCATCATATTGTTGTAACTCATAAATAATAAACTCCTGAGGGAATAATTAAGAACATACAATTTCACACCATAAAACATGTAACCATTAACAAGCACACAATCACCTAACTTACCACCAGCAACTAACTCAAAATAAATGTCTAAAGGATGGATTTCCGGGGTATATCTCCTAAAAATTATCAAACCCCATACCCTTAATGCATTTGGTGTCGATGAGAATGACCCACCTTCTTAGTGCATCCAATACTTTGTTTGGAGAACTAGATTGGTGCCTTAAGAAAAAGGTAAAATCTTGAAGATAAGACACCTATTTGGCATGGCATGTTAGTGACTCAACTTCCATCGAACATTGATGTACTTTAAATCCTTATGATTACTAATGAGTATGAACTCATATACTAGGTAGTGTCGCTAATGCATCAATGATTGAACAAGGCATAAAACTTCAATCATATATGAAGTAGTTCTTCTTGGAACTCATATGTTTCTTATTGAAAACACCACAAGACAACCTTCTTAGTTAAGACACCTCCAATCTCCAAATCCAAGGCATTATAATTCACCTAACCGAAAGTTGGCTTTTGTTTTTTCTATCTATTAGAAAGTATGTTCTTTAATGAACTATATAATAGATGCAATCAAGAAATTAAAATTATGGATGGTTCCATGTGTTGTATTTTCAATAGGTTAGATCTCAGAATGAGATCAATCTAGTTGACAAATGTCTTATATGAGAGGTAGCCCCAGAGCAACTCTTTTAGAATTAGGTCTACAAATTCAATCAATACCCCTTGAACCTTTATGGGACTATCGCTAGCCATATTAAACAAACTACTCTACAATATTAAAGTAAAAGCCACCCTTTTATTCTTTAACTCCTCCAAAAACCAAGACATAAACAACAAACTCTTTCTCTTATATGGCTCAACCATAAAACTACCCCTATCTGCTTGGCATCAAGCCATATATTTTGCTTTAATATCAAAGGTGTATATGTTGTATCGCTTGTCATGAACTACACTCCTATCATACTACCAAGACCTCCTTAACAATATATGGCACACATATACAGATGCTACATCACACCAAACATTATCGTCATATGTTTTGCCAATGAAAAATAAACTAAACATTATTTATATATGATTACCTTGCTTTCTTGCTTTAACCAAGTTAGATTATAGGGCTCGGGAAAATTATCTTTTTTAAGCTTCAATTTCTTAATTGCCTCTATCAATACCAGATTCTCATAATTGCCATTTTAGATGATCATGTTACACACCTTTTTTATAATCATGCATCTCATATAAAAGATAGCGCGCAACCAATCTTTACCCAAATAATCCTTGAGAGTGAGAAAACTCTTTTGGATGACTAAGGTTGCACTACAATCAATATATAAAATCTCTCTTACCCTCACCATCATATATAAGCTCTCTAGAGGCTTCATTTTCCTTTTTAGTCTTATCTTCTATTAATATATTCTTGCTCGAACGACTTATCAACTTATAACACTCATTGACATAATGCCCATGCTCCCCATGTAACATCAAATCACATGCCAAAAAACTTGACTTAAGGTTTGCAAAGGAGTGGATTCACTACCAAAAAATTGGAAAAAAGAAATGAAAACGTTGATGAGAATATTATATCACGGTTTACCAATGGAAAATGCGACAAAAAAATTTCTATAGTAATTTCAGATAGAAATAGAAATGGAATAGAAAAAAAATTCATTTGGCATTTTTGACATGTCAAATCACCGATAAAAATACCAATAAAAAATCTATCTGTAATTTTAAGAGATTTTAAAACTCGACTATAGGCTCTTTACAACATATTTTCCTCTTTATCTATCAAAACAAAAACCCAAAACCCTTTCTCTTTCTCTTCCTAAACTTGACAGCCACCTCCACTAATCCAGCCATGACAACCTGCTGGAGCCGATGCAACAACTATCCCAAGGCCTAAGCTTCCCTCCATTAGTTAATTTTTTTTTTGTCAAGGTTCACTCCAAGAACCCATCCATTTCTACTTTAACCAAGGTATGTCTTAAGTTAACTTATTGAAATTTATTTGCAGTATTTATAATTTACTTGTATATTTAAGTTTTTTACTTGTTTTATAATGATAATTTTGTTGTATTAATATAGAACTTTTATTTTAGAGTTTGTTTGAGATTTGAGTAAATGAATTTATTTTGTCACTTGTTAAAGTTAAGTGTGATTTTGTAATTTAGGTGTGTTAGAATTGAAGAAATGATGGGTAATTCAATGGGTTCCATTTTTTTTTTCAATCTAGGGTTTTGATTTTGTGTAGAATTGATAATAATTAAAGGTTATTTTAGGTTAAACAAGTTTAAATTGAAGAAATAATGGATACTTAGTTGGATCTCAATTAATTTTAGTCAATTTACAATTTCTTTTTATAATTTAGATAAAATTAAATTCATTTATAATTGATAATAATTAGGATATTAATTGATATTATTTATTCTTTAATTGAATAAATAATGGGTAGTTAGTTGGGCTGCAATTATTATTTTTAATCAATTTTATGGTTTAGTTGAAAATTTAGAGAAAATTAAATTTGTGTGGAATTGATAACAATTAAGGTTAAATATGTTTTAATTTATGAATGTTTGATAGTTATTGAATTATAAATTATATTTTTCTAAATTGGAGGAATTGAGTTAATTTGGAACTAAAAAAATGATGAGTTATTGAGTTGTTAATTTAAATTATTAGTTGATTTATGTAGGTTAATTGTGATTCATTTTTAATAAATAGTTGAATTTGTTATTGATATGTTTTATTATCATTTTAGTATGAGTAAGATATTTATTGATGCTTTATAATGTATTATATTTATATTTGTTGGATAGTTTTGTTGTACGTTTTTCTAATTTATGTTCATCGTTTCCTTTTAGGTACCATATTTGTTTTTTAAAAGTCCAAGTCCAAGTTTAAAAAGAGCGCTCTTACTTAAGTAGTTATGTTGGTAACTGTGCTGTGAATTTTAAGGGATGATTATCAAGAGGCATTTAATGTAGAAGTTATCGACCAAGACTTAACCATTTAGGATAATAGATTGGGTAACCCTTCATTGATAGAGTCCATTTCAAGAAAATGGATATCATAATGAAAGGGCGATCTCTCAAATTAAGTAATTGTTTTGTCTCATTATATTATTTATTTTTATTGAGTTTAAGTTTAATTTACAATTATATGAAAATGACTTCATTAAATTAATTTTTAGGTTTAGCAATGTTGAAGCTACTCGTTTCATCATATTTATGATGAAGTGATCATTTGCAAAAACCATTGTTTCAGAGAAACCGTTCATTGTAAGTGTTTAAATAATTATTATTGGTTTAAGATTGTTTATTTGTGTCAATAATATGAAATATAATTGAGTTTTCAAACTTGATTTTTTGTTTTGTTTTATAATAGAGATATAACACCAAATTGCTTGAGAAACTTGGAGAAAACACTCTCACTCCTCCTCCTCACGATCCTCAAGTGTAGTTGAAGGCTACTGTAAGTGATGGACCTGATATGAATTGAGTTTATGGTTTGCCTATGGCATCAACCGGAGAACTAAAGGAGGGTCACACTGTTTCAACTTTAGGTACATTACATGTTAACCCAAACTATTTTTTTTACAGGAATTTGATGAGATTATACATAAAAAGATTTGGGAACAAGTGGTTATTGAGTTAGATAAAATGAGTGCACAACTTCTAGAACAAAATACGATGTATTAGGCTCAACTAAGTACAACTATAGGTGTACCTTTTCCTCCCTCTCTTACTAGATCTTCCTGATGTAACCATATTATTCGATAGTTTCACCCACATTTAACTAGTGTTTTGCCTATGTTTTATGTATAAAATGCCTTGATATTCTTTGTTTTATGTTTTGAAGGCACCTTTAGATGAAAGATGCAA
>Ga0307515_10018373_pt1 | contig 12662 bp, 10 predicted proteins | sample 17_EM_MG_FD_194513 | JGI IMG/M metagenome (GOLD analysis project Ga0307515, IMG submission 194513) | Populus trichocarpa ectomycorrhiza microbial communities from riparian zone in the Pacific Northwest, United States - 17_EM | ecosystem: Host-associated > Plants > Roots > Unclassified | place... | reverse complement strand
GCTCCGTCAGCTCCGCCTTGTGCAGGTCCCCGCGCAGCGCGAGCAGTGCCAGGATGTGTCGGGGCTTGATGCCGCCGAAGTCACGTCCCGTCAGGCGCACGCCGCGGGTGCGAACCTCAAGGCGACCGAAGAGCTGGATTTCGTACATGGCGTAAGACCCTCTACGGAAGCGGGTCATGCGACAAGCCCCCGGCTCGGTGGACGGCACCCCGAAAGCGAGGGGTCCTGTCCACCGAAGATACGAGTTATGACGGCCGCTCGGACCCATCCGCGCGGCGGGCGTACCGTGCGATCGACTTGGCTCGGATGTGCTGTTCGACTGTTGGTACGCCTTGGCTTCGCGCGACAGACACATAGACTTCCAGCGCTGGCGGATCAGGAGGCGTGAATGGTGGGCGAGGCGATCACGGTGCTCGTGGTTGATGGGCATCAGACGTTCGCCGAGCTGCTCGGCGTCGCATTGGCCGGGCAGCCGGAGCTTCGCTATGTCGGTCATGCGCGTACCGGCGAGCAAGCAATCCGCCTCGTGCAGGAATTGCGACCCAACGTGGTTTTGCTCGATCCGGACCTTCCGGACGCGGACGGGATCGCGATCGCCGAGTTGCTACGCCACCGCCAGCCGGATACCCGCTTCGTGATACTGACCGCGAACAACGAGTCTGCGCTGGTGGGGCGGGCTACCGCGGCGGGTGCGTCGGGTTTCCTGTCGAAGAACGGCCCGCTCGGCGACGTGCTCAACGCGGTGCACACCGCGCACAGTGGCGGCATGACCGTGTCCACCGACATCCTGGCGCGGCTGCTGCGCAGCACCACTCCGGTGGTGGGTCCGCGGGCCGGCGGGTTGACCGCGCGCGAGCATGAGGTGCTGGTGCTGATGGGCTCGGGGCTCGATCCGCGGGCCATCGCCCGGCGGCTCGGCATCAGCGTGCACACCTGCCGCGGCTATGTGAAGGCTGTGCTCGGGAAACTCGGCGCGCACAGCCAACTGGAAGCGGTCGCCGTGGCCACCCGGCGGGGCCTGCTGGCCCCCGATAGACATAACGGAGAGTAATTCACTCAAGTACTCATCCGCTAAGCCGCGGGATACGTACTTCTCGCCGGAGCGCCCCTGCAGATTGTCGGCGCCGGCGCGAGTGGAGGACATCGCGTGGATCTATCTTACGCCGGTTCGTCCGATGTGTCCGTTGCCGTCGCGGACCTCGTGTCGACGTCGGGTGCCGACTGGGCCAACCGTGACAACGAATCTCGTTTCCGCCGGACCGACGCGGACCCGCTACCCTACCGGCGGCCGCCCGCAATGAACTCGTTCCGTGACAATGCTGATGAGGAAGACATGGCCGACTCCCCGAGCTGGAGTGCCTTCGGTTCGCCCACCACCCCTTCCTCCGCTGCCGCCCACTCGTCGGCGCGGGAACCCGTTGAGCCCGAGTACGGCCCCGCGCCGCCCACCGGCCCCGGGCGCGCCTCCTTCGGCTTCACCGCCGGGCCGATCAGCGGCAACCGGTCCGAGCCGACCTCCGGCGCGCCCTACTCGTCCACGCCGCCCGCACCGACCTCCCCGGCGTCGCCCGCGCCGCACCCGGTGCGCTCGGTCACGGCCGAGTCGGTGCTGGCCAAGGCCCGGCACGCCCAGGCCGAGCGGGCCCAATCGCGGCAAGCCCAATCGCGACAGGAGCCGCCGCGACCGGATCTGCCACGACTGGACGGCCCGACCCGTACCTCCCGGCCGCTGCCGCCCATCGACGAGGACCAGGGCATCGGGGACTTCATCGGCGGCCCCGGCCGCGAGATCCGGCCGCACCGCGCCGTCCGCCACCCGGGCACGTCCACCGAGCACGCGGACCCGTCCGACCCGCCGCGCCGCGGCCGCGGCGTGCTGATCGCCGGCGTCGCGCTGGGTGCGGCCGTCCTGCTCGGCGGCGCCGTCGCGGGCGTCTCCTACTTCTCCGGCTCCGACAAGAGCCTCACCTCGGTGCTCGAACTCGGCGCCGGCGGCAATTCCGAGGGCGGCACGGTCAGCGCACCCATTGACGGCCGCACCGCGGCCTCGTTCGAGCTGCTCACCGCCGTCACCAAGGTCACCGTGCGGAGCGAGGACATCGGCGACGAGCTGTACCGGATGTCGACCGCCGAGGACGCCGGCGTCGTGCCGAAGGCCGTGCTGTCGGAGGACCGGGTGCAGCTGCAACTCGTTCCGGACGGGGACGGCGCCACCGGCGCGGTTGAGGTCGTGCTCTCCTCGAAGGTGATGTGGACGCTGCGCTTCTCCGGCGCCGCGGACGAGCAGATCATCAACCTCACCGGCGGCCAGGTCGGCGGCATCGACCTCGTCGGCGGCTCCCGGGCCACCCAGATCGTCCTGCCCAAGCCCGCCGGCACGGTGGCGTTGCGGATCACCGGCGCGGTCGACGAGCTCTCGCTGGCCGCCCCGGCAGGCAATCCGGTACGGGTGCAGGTGCAGGGCGGCGCGAAGACGGTCACGGCGGGCGCGCGGACCCTGCGCGACCTCAAGCCCGGCTCGACGCTGACCCCGAAGGGCTGGGCCACCAACGACCGTTACGACGTGAACGCGGAAGCCCGGGTGACCCTGCTGTCGGTCGAGACCGTCCAGTAGCGCCGCCCGGGCCCACGCTCAGTCCGTCAGCAACACACCCGGGTTGAGCAGGCCGGCCGGATCCAGCGCGGCCTTGATCCGGCGCATCGCGGCGACCTCGGCCTCGGAGCGCGACAGCGACAGCCAGCGGGCCTTGGCCCGGCCGACGCCGTGCTCGGAGCTGATGCTGCCCTGCTTGGCGGCCACCAGGCGCAGCACGGCGTCGGTGACCTCCTCGGCGTGCTCGCCCGCCTCCAGGACGTTGACGTGCAGGTTGCCCTCGCCCAGGTGGCCGAAGATGATCGGCCGGGCCTGCGGCGCGACCGCGGACACCGTGCCGGGCAGGTCGGCGACGAGGCCGGCCAACTCCCGCAGCGGCACGCTGACGTCGAGCTTCACCGGCACCCCGGCGGCGCTGATCGCCTCGGTGTGCGTCTCCCGGTACGCCCACAGCCTGGCCACCCCGGTGACGTCCGACGCCACCGTCGCGTCCAGCACGGCCGCGGCCTCGCCGAGCACCTCGAGCAACTCGTCCGTGGGGTCGGTGCGGGCGGAGCACTCCAGCACCACGTACGCCGGGTACGCCGTATCGAACGGCGGCGCCAGCTTGCCGTACGCCCGGACGAGATCGAGGCCCGCGGCGAGGAACAGCTCCGCCGCGGACAGCGACGGCAGCCCCGCGCGCGCCGCGGCCAGCAGGTCGAGCGCGCCCGGCACGCCGTCCACCGCGACCAGCGCAACGGCTCGGGCGGGCAACAGCGGCACGAGCCGAAGCCGTACCTTCGTGACGATCGCCAGGGTGCCCTCGCTGCCGGCCAGCAGCTGCGCGAGGTCGTACCCCGTGTTGTCCTTGGCCAGGCCGACCAGCCGGCTCACCACGCTGCCGTCCGCCAGCACGGCCTCGATGCCGGTGACCTGCTCGCGCATGCTGCCGTAGCGCACCACGCGGATGCCGCCCGCGTTGGTGGCCACCAGGCCGCCGACCGTGGCGGCCGACCGCGCGGCCAGATCCACCCCGACGTCGAGGCCGTGCGGGCGGGCGTGCTGCTGAAGCTTCTCCAGCGTGACGCCCGCGCCCACGGTGACCTGCGCCTCAAGGGTGTCCACCGGCTCCAGCCCGGTCAGCCGGCCCAGGCTCAGCAGCACCTCGCCGCCGGCCGGCACGCCGCCGCCGACCAGGCCGGTGTTGCCGCCCTGCACGGTGATGGCGATGCCCGCGTCGGCACAGGCCCGGATCACGGCGGCAACCTCGTCGGTGTCCGCGGGACGGACCACGCACCGCGCCTCGCCGGAGAAGCGCCGCGTCCAGTCGGTCTGATACTGCGCCTTCAGATCCTCGTCGGTGAGCACGTGCCGGTCACCGACGATGCCGCGCAGTACGTCCTCGAGATCGCTCATGAGAGGACTCGGAGCCGCACCGTCTGGCTCATGCCGCGCAGCTTGTCCAGGACGTCGGCGCTGAAGCTGCCGCTGATGTCGGTGATCAGATAGCCGTACTCGCCGCGGGTGCTGAGCAGCTGGCCCTCGACGTTGACGCTGTGCTCGGCCAGGATGCTGTTCACCTGGGCCAGCACGCCCGGCATGTTCAGGTGCACGTGGATGACGCGGCTCATGTTGCGCTCGGTCGGCAGCACGACGCTGGGCAGGTTCACGCTCAGCGTGGTGTTGCCCTCCTTCATGAAGTGCACCAGCTTGTTGGCCACGAAATCGCCGATGTCCGACTGGGCCTCCTCGGTGGACCCGCCGATGTGCGGCGTCAGGATCACGTTCGGCAGCCCGCGCAGCTCCGAGACGAACTCGTCGCCGCGGCCCTTCGGCTCCTTCGGGAAGACGTCGACGGCCGCGCCGGCCAGGTGCCCGCCGGTCAGGGCGTCGCGCAGGGCCACGTGGTCGACCACGATGCCGCGGGAGAGGTTGAGGAAGAGCGCGCCCTCGCGCATCTTGGCGAACTGCTCGGCGCCGAAGAAGCCGGCGTTGCCGGGGCGCCCGTCGACGTGCAGCGTCACCACGTCGGAGGTTTCGAGCAGCTCGTCGAGGCTGGCGCAGCGTCGGGCGTTGCCCAGGGCCAGCCTGTCGGCGGTGTCGAAGAACAACACCCGCATGCCCAGGTTTTCCGCCAGCACCGACAACTGGGTGCCGATGTTGCCGTACCCGACGATGCCGAGCCTGCGGCCGCGGACCTCGTGGCTGCCGGTCGCCGCCTTGTCCCAGATCCCCTCGTGCATGAGGTTGTTCTTCTCGGTCAGCCGGCGGGTCATCGCGATGATCTCCGCGAGGGCGAGCTCGACCACCGAGCGGGTGTTGGAGAACGGCGCGTTGAAGACGGCGACGCCGGCCTGCGAGGCGGCGGGCAGGTCGATCTGGTCGGTGCCGATGCAGAACGCGCCGATCGCGACGAGGCTGTCCGCGGCCTCCACGACCTTCGCGGTCACCTGGGTCTTGGACCGGATGCCGAGCAGCTGCACGCCCCGGATGCGCTCGATCAGCTCGACCTCGTCGAGGGCGCCCGCGACGGACTCGACCTGGTAACCCACTGCGTCAAGCCGGGACACCGCGTCCGGGTGAATGCTCTCCAGCAACAGGACTCGCACCTTGGCTTGGTCGATCATCACTTTCCGTTCCATGTCGGATGGGGGCCACGCCGAGCCCAGCTTGCAGGCGACCCAGCCTAGTGCTCTGGACTTGCTGACCCCCGCTGGTGTGCCGGAGGTCCCATCTGCCGGTCACCCGCCGGCGGCGGCGCTCGTCGCGGTCAGCCCGGCAGGCGTTCGCGCAGCCAGGGCAGGATGGCGTCGGCCTGGGCGCGCTGAAAGGCGCGGACGTTCGGAATGCCCGGAGACGGCTGGCGCGAGCGTTCCAGCAGGTAGCCGGTGAGGCCCGCGGCCACGTCGGCGGCGGACCGCGGGTCGACCCCGGTGAGTAGCCGGTCCGGGTCGCCGCCGTGCACCAGCACGTTGAGCGCGAGCAGTACCGTGTCCAGCCAGGCCGGCCCGACGCAGGCCCACGGCCAGTCGACGACGACGATTGTGCCGTCCGGGCGTACCAGAAGATTGTCGGCGCGGATGTCGCAGTGGGTGAGGGTCTCGCCGGACCGCAGCGCCGCCAGGCCGCGGTCCGCGGCCGCGCGAAGATCGTCCAGGTGGGTGGCCACCCACGGGTCCAGATCGGCCGGCGGATCGGTCGCGATCGCGGCCCAGCCGGCGAAATCGGCCGCCAGCCGGTCGGCGGCGGCCGGCACGCCCGAAACCGGCGACGGCGTGAGCGACCGGGCCAGGTCGCGCAGCGCGGTCACGGTCGCGACCATCTCGTCCTCGACCCAGGGGGTACGCGGATGACGGCCCTCGATGTCCTGCAACACGAGTGCCACCCACTCGCCGTCGTCGAACGTGCCCAGCAGCCGAGGCACGGGCGCGGCGGCGGGCAGTTGCGCGGTCACGTGGGCCTCGGCCCGCGCCAACTCGACCGAGCGGGTGTTCTGCCCGATGCTGACCGCCTTGACGAACGCCCGGCGGTCGTCGGCGGTCACCACCCGATCGGCGGTCCCCGGCGAGAAGCCCCCGGCCTGCGTCTCGGCGCCGACTACCGGGCCGCCGACGATCTCCTCCACCCACGCGCGGACGTGGGTGGGTAGGTCCGCCCAGCCGATGCGGGCCCCAAACGCCTGGATCATCCGCTACCTCCCTCCGGTGGATCCTGGCAGCGGCGCGGCTTTGCGGAAACGGACTTTCTGGCAGAGGGGCCGGACCGGCGGAAAATGTCACACCGGCGCGGCACGATGCAAACCATGAGTGCACCCGCCATTGAGACATCCGGCCTGGTCAAGACGTTCGGTGACAATCGCGCGGTCGACGGGGTCGATCTCGCCGTCCCGCCCGGCACGGTCTACGGCCTGCTCGGGCCCAACGGTGCGGGCAAGACCACCGTCGTCCGCATGCTCGCCACCCTGCTGAGACCCGACGGCGGGCAGGCCCGGGTCTTCGGCCACGACGTGGTCCGCGAGGCGGACGCGGTCCGCGCCCGGGTCAGCCTGACCGGGCAGTACGCCTCGGTCGACGAGGACCTGACCGGCACGGAAAATCTGGTCCTGCTGGCCCGCCTGCTCGGCTACGGCAAGGCCGCCGCCCGCGACCGCGCGGCCCGGCTGCTGGAGGCGTTCGGCCTGACCGACGCGGCGGCCCGCCAGGTGAAGAAGTACTCGGGCGGCATGCGGCGCCGCATCGACATCGCCGCCAGCATCCTCAACACCCCCGACCTGCTCTTCCTCGACGAGCCGACAACCGGCCTCGACCCGCGCAGCCGCAACCAGGTGTGGGACATCATCCGCGTCGTGGTCGCCAACGGCACCACCGTGCTGCTCACCACGCAGTATCTGGACGAGGCCGACCGGCTCGCCAGTCGGATCGCGGTGATCGACCACGGCAAGGTGATCGCCGAGGGCACCCCGGGCTCGCTGAAGGCGTCGATCGGCGCCGGCACGGTGCACGTACGGCTGCGCGACGCGGCCCAGCGCCCAACCGCCGAACGCCTGCTCGCCGCGGCCCTCGGCACAACTGTCCAGCTCGAGGCCGATCCGGTGGCGCTGACCGCGCGGGCCTCCGGCTCCGGCTCGGAGCGGGGCGCCGCCGAGCAGGCCTCGCGGGCCCTGGCCGCGCTCGCCGACGCCGGCATCGTGGTCGACGACTTCTCGCTCGGCCAGCCCAGCCTGGACGAGGTCTTCCTGGCCCTGACCGACCGCCCGGGGGTGGCCGCATGAGCACCGCAGTCAGTTCTACCGAGACCGCAACCGTCTACACCCCGTCCGCCGAGACGCTGGGCGCCGTCCTGACCCGGGGAGACCGGCCGCGCCGGCCCAGCGCCTGGTCGGCATCGCTGACATTCGGCTGGCGAGCGCTGCTGAAAATCAAGCACGTCCCCGAGCAACTCTTCGACGTGACGGCGTTCCCGCTCATCATGACGCTGATGTTCACCTACCTGTTCGGCGGCGCGCTGGCCGGCTCGACGGGGGAATACCTGCAGTTCCTGCTCCCCGGCATCATGGTGACCAGCGTCGTGATGATCACGATGTACACGGGCGTCGGCCTCAACACGGACATCGAAAAGGGCGTCTTCGACCGCTTCCGCACCCTGCCGGTATGGCGCCCGGCGGCCCTGGTCGGCATGATCTTCGGCGACGTGCTCCGCTACATCCTGGCGGCCACAACGATCATGGTGGTGGGCCTGATCCTGGGCTTCCGTCCGGACGGCGGCGTGCCGGGCGTGCTCGCCGGAGTGGGCCTGCTGGTGCTCTTCTCGTTCGCGTTCTCCTGGGTGTGGACGATGTTCGGCCTGTTCCTGCGCTCGGAAAAATCGGTGATGGGGGTCAGCATGCTGGTGCTGTTCCCACTGACCTTCCTGAGCAACGTGTTCGTGGAGCCGGTGACAATGCCGGGCTGGCTGCAGGCCTTCGTGAAGGTCAACCCGATCACCCACCTGGTGGCGGCGGTCCGCTCGATGATGGCCGGCAACTGGGACACGGGCGAAATCATGTGGGTCCTGGCGGCCAGCGCGGCCTTCACCTTGATCTTCGGCGCGCTGACGATGCGCCTCTACAACCGCAAATAACGGACCCGCCGGGCCGTTGCCGTCCCCGTCCAGCCCGGCCGACGCCAGGCCGCCACCCGCCGCCGAGTCCTGGTAGGGCGGCGTTCGCGCCGCTGCTTGCTCACTCACGGAGCACTTCGCTGCAGATCATGCACATTGCCTGACCAGAGAGGGTCTTGCGGGTGGACCAGACGGGTGTGGGATGACTCTGCGCATTGCGCCACAATCCATCGCCACGCAGGGCGGATGAGCAGCCCGCCTGCGAACGGCAGACTGAGCGGATCTTGCGAGGTTCAAGACGCTCAGCGCCGCACACCGCCGGCTCGACGGCGCCGCGGCGGCCGTGCCTGCGCCCGGGCACGCTCGACCAGGGCACCGAAGGGACTCCCTCGCGCGCTAGCTCCACAATCCACCGCCGCACAGAGCTAGACGAGCGGCCCCCGACCACTCACCACCCACGCCCACAACACCAGCGAACGGCGAATCTTGCGAGACTCCGCGCCCGCGATGGCACCCGGGAGGTGCTCGACGAGATTGGCGCCACCCCGAACCTCGACACCCTATAGAGAATATTCTCCCGGTCCATCACGGTTTGCGGAAGCGATAACCGCCGACTCGATCACCTTCCGTGACCAGTTGGGCCGCCCCGCGGCAGATCTTGTGCAGGTAGGGTGCCGCTCCGCACCCCAAGTCTCCAACGTCTACTGGCGAGGGGGATTCGGCGATACATGAACGCGTCATTTTGCGACAGGCCCTGGCAGGGAGGTGCCGGACGGGTGGGTTGCCGGGTCGGACCAGTACTGCTCCGAGTAGCCCGATCCGGGCCTGCTCGCGTTGCGGCGACGCCGAGTCCGCGACCCTCCGTGTCGGCGACCTTGAGGTCGACGCGGGGTGGGTGAGCAAGCCGGTGTCGGGGTCGAACAGGTCGGGTCTAGCGGCCGGCGGCGACGGCGGTCATGAAGTCCAGGATCAGCGCGAGGTCCTTGTCGTTGTAGCGCTGCAGCAGGGCGATCAGGCCTTCCGCCTGGCCGGCGTAGTGCGGGGTTACCCGTGCCGCGATCTGGTCCTCGTCGAGCGACACGATCACCTTGCGCCGGTCGTGCGGGTCGCGCTCGCGTCGGACGAAGCCGGCGCCCTCGAGGCGGTCGAGCACGCCGGTGACCGTGCCCGTCTTCAGGCCGGTCAGTTCCGCCAGTCGGCCCGGCGTCAGCGGGCCGTGCACGTCCAGCAGCGTCATGAACTGCGCGTCGCTCGGGCCGAGTTTTAGCTGCTCCGACACCTGATGGCTGTAGAGCACGGCCGCGGCGATCACGCGCCGGGTGGCCTCGACGATCTCCTGCTCCTGCTGGGTGCGTGAACCTCTCGTGGACACAAGTATCTCGCATTCGCTAGTATCTCGTGATGACGAGATAACTGGTGGCACGAGGGATTTTCTCACGGTGAGGAGTGGCGGGCATGGCTGAGGTGCGAAAGGCATTGATCATCGGCGGCGGCATTGCCGGGCCGGTCGTGGCGGTCGCGTTGCGGCGGGCGGGCATCGAGGCGATCGTCTACGAGGCGTACGGCAGGCAGGCCGACGGCGTCGGCGGCGAGCTCATGCTGGCCCCGAACGGCATGGCGGCGCTCGACGCCCTCGGCATGGCGCGCGAGGTGGCGGCGGCCGGCGTGCCCACGCCGCGGATGGTGATGGAAACCGGCGCGGGCCGGCGGCTGGGGAAGTTCGAAGACCTACCCGGGCTCCCGACGAGCCGCACATTCGCGCGGGCGAGGCTGTACCGCGCGCTTCTCGACTCTGCCGACGCTGCGGGCGTCCAGACCGAGTACGGCAAGCGGCTGGTCGGCTTCGCGGCCGACGAAGACTCGGTCACCGCGACCTTTGCCGACGGCAGCACGGTCCGGGGCGACATCCTGATCGGCGCCGACGGCATCCGCTCAACCGTCCGCACGCTGCTCGACCCGGCCGCGCCGCGGCCGCGCTACGTCGGGCTCGTCGGCCTCGGCGGCTGGGCGCGGGACACCGGCCTGCCCGGCACCGACGGCGCGCTGCACCTGGCGTTCGGAAAGAAGGCCTTCTTCGGCTACCGCGTCGGTGCCGATGGGGAGGCCGGCTGGTTCGCGAACGTGCCGTCCGCCGAGCCGATGACCGCGGCGCAGGCCCGGGCAATCCCGGAGGCCGAATGGCTGCGGCGGCTGCGGGAGTTGTTCGCGCCGGACTCGCTGCCCGCGCTGCGCCTGCTCGACCGGGTCGGACCCGGCGAACTGGTCAACGTGGGTGGGCTGCACGACATGCCCCCGGTGCCGACGTGGCATCGCGGCCGAGTGGTGCTGGTCGGCGACGCGGCGCATGCGACGTCGCCGAGCTCGGGCCAGGGGGCGTCGCTGTCCATCGAGAGCGCGGTCGAGTTGGCCCGGTGCCTGCGCGACCTGCCGGTGACGCAGGCATTCGCCGCCTATGAGGGGCTGCGTCGGGCCAGGGTGGAAAGGGTCATCGCGCAGACCGCCAGGGTCAACAACGACAAGGCGCCGGGGCCGGTCGGCCGGGTGCTCCGGGATCTGCTGTTCCCGATCGCCATGCGCACGTTCTACAACCAGGAACGGATGATGGGCTGGGTCCACCGCTACGCGATCGACTGGGGTGTGCCGGTCTCCGCGCCTGCGCCGGTGGCCGCCGGCCGCTGAGCCTGCCGGGTGCCTCGCGGGTCCTCGCGCGCCTTTCGTGCCGGCGAATGTCGGGTATGTGCGCCTGATCCCCCGCTTGGCGCGGTGCCGCCGTTCCTGCCGGCCGCATCCGAGGGCTGGCCGTCGTGCCAGGCGGGATCGGATAAGCGTGCCGCTGGGCAGCCTGTACCGCTCGGCCTGGGCGTCGGCGAGCAGCGCTGCCGCCACATTCGGCACCGAATCTGTCGGCCTTTGCATAGGGTGAGGCAACGTCGGAAGGCTCCTACACTGGCTCGGCTGCGGGCGTGGCCGGTGGCGGAACGATGCCACTGTGGGTGCGGGACGTGGGATGGGGGAGTGTGTTGGCTGCTGCCGAGCCCGGGCCGGGCAGGTCCAATGGGCGTAGTCAATGGGTTGTGCCCGGGCTGCTGTTGAGCGTTTCGGCGGTCTCGTACCTTTTGCTCTATACCTTGCGCGAGACCGCCAGGCTGCAGTCGACCCTGCCGGTCCTGGATCGCATCTGGTCCGACGTCACCACCACGATCTTGCTGGCCGGCATAGTGCTGGCGACCTGGGAGCGGTCCTCCCGCAAGGACATGGAGCGGTTCGTGCGCCGGCTTTCGCAGGAGCAGCGCGACATCTCCGAGCGGATGTTGGAGAGCGTGCTTGAGCGGGGCAGCGTGCGGGCCATGCTCGCGGAGAAGATCACCGAGCCGGTGTTCTTGTCGATCCAGCGGCAGATCATCGACGTGCCGGTGGTAAATCGGGATTATCGGCTGAATCTGAAGATCCATCGGCTTGCGGAGAACCCGGACTTCGTCAGCATCAAGATCTTCGAGCGGTACCGGCTCTGTAACACCTCGCCCGAGTCGCGCGAGCTTGATCTGCACTGTATGTCGGACTTCAACTACGAGGACCGGTTTCCCGGGTACGGGCGGCTGACCGAGGTGCGCCTGCAGCCGAATCGCCTGCGTGACCGCCTGCGGCCGGATGGCGTCGGCTCCGACGACGACCGGACGCTCGACGAGGCGAAGCTTGCCGAGTATGCGGAGCGGCTTGGCGGCGCGATCGAATATCACATTCCCACGCCGCGGGTGGATCCCGGCGATGAGATCATGATCATGGTGCGCCGCACCAAGATTCAGCGGGCCAACGATGTGAACTTTTGGCGGGCGTTGCAGGCCACCGAGAACGTCGAGTTGGACATCGAGCACGACGAGGAACTTGAGGTCGCGGCGTTCCAGTCCGCGCCTTGGCGTGCCTTCAGCAAGCAGGACCACAGCGACAAGACCCAGACGATCTGGACGATGAACCACGCGATCCTTCCGCACCAGGGGTTCGACATCTCCTGGCGGGTGAAGGCGCCGGCCCCGCCGCCGGAGGTGTCCGAGCACACCGCTTGACCTGGGCCGGTCGCCGTACGATGGAAAGATCAGCTGTGGAGGGGAACGACATAGTGATTTCGGCACAGCATTCCGTCACCGCCGATCTGGCCGAGCGCGGATATTGCCTGTTGCGCGGCCCTGACTTCGTGTTCGACCCGGCGGACGCGGCGATGCTCGCCCGGCTTGCCGACGCCTGGAACGACCTCCCGGCCGATCCCTACATGCGTGAGCCCCACAAATTCCGGTTCCGCAGGCACGCCCGCTACAGCTACGCCGGCGGCGCGCTGGCTCGGCAGCCCGACGGGCCCTACTTCCAGTCGCGGCAGGACAACAAGCTCTTCGGCGGCGAGGAGCGGATCTTCGCCCCGGTCGGCGCGGCGGTCGGGGCGAACCCGTTCCTGCATGGGCTGCTGCGCTTCAACGTCGCGCAACTGCCGGCCGCGGCG